>VOFC01003748.1_pt1 | contig 50650 bp, 82 predicted proteins | sample 5384161 | NCBI WGS metagenome assembly VOFC01 (sample SAMN12384722, study PRJNA508395) | human gut metagenome | isolation source: healthy gut B | host: Homo sapiens | reverse complement strand
TCCGAACTTTTAATAAATTAATTACATATTTTATTTGCTTTGAAGTGAGCTGACAATGTCTTCAAAATCATTTGTTTCGGCAGAACCGTAGAATACTTCGTCTTGTATAAGTGTGAATATATGAGCCGTTCCGTTATCGCAAGTTATATATACTGTTCCGTATGTTTTTAGAATCGGACTTGCTTTTTGTCGTGAATGTAAAATAAGCATAACGTTTGCCGTTTATTGAAGTGTATTCAATCTTTTTTTGTATATTTCGTTTCCCTCGTCTTGAGTTAAATGCTTTTGAGTATGCATTTGCAACTGAAGAAAGGTTAGTTTGTTTGAACTCGAATTGTTTTTGGTAAGAATAAATAATTCCCGAAGTTGTGTATGTGTTTATATAAGAAATACCTGATTTGACTTTTGCAAACGGTTTCCATGATGCAGGGACGGAGAATTGATAATTGTCGACTTTTACCGTAGTTAAAGTATCTTCAGGGTCGTTTCTTATCAATTTACCGATTTTGAAGAATCAAGTTCTTCTGCTTTTATACTGTTTAGAATTGTGTTAAGTTCCATTTCGTCATAATCTAAATTAGTCGTTACGGCAAAATTGTATACATAATCGCCTTTTTCAAAAAAAAGTATCAACCGTGTATAAATCGGAATTTGTTGAACCCGAAATGGTTTGAGTGTACTTGTATGAATTATTACCTGTTTCTGATACAGGGGTAAGAGTAGAATATTTTGTACTTGCATATTTTTCTCTTATAGCGTGGTCATGTGTGGCAAGCGAATAAGCAGTCGTGTCGCCTGTTTTTGAATAAATGCTCAATGAGATATGCGCTTTTGATTCATTTTCAGGATCAAAGAATGTAAATTCATTTTCGGGATTATCTTCGTCCATTTGGTAATCGGCAGGTACATAGAAACTTACTTTATATGTATCGTCTGTGATTTCACGGTATTGTCTTGTACCCTCTGTTTTTACCGTAGAAAGATCATAAGTTTCATTATCTATTTTGCCAATCTTAAATGAATCCACTAAAGAAAAGTATCATATCTTTTGTTGATGTATCGTCATTAATTTTTATAAGTGACGAAACTAAATATTTGTAGTTCTTTGTATAGTATTCGTGAAAATCAATGATTTGCTCTTTTATTTTTTGCCTGAAAGTGCATATGCTGTGTTCCGTTTGATTCAGGTAACTTTTTCTGCATTAACAAGTGTGAGTGAAGATAGAGAATCTTTTATAAATGAATATTCTTCGTCAAAATCAACAGTATCTTCTGTTATAGGACAAACTTCTATGTACATTGAACTTTCGTCATCGGCAACGAATTTTGTTGTCACTGCGTCAAGAGTTCTGTCAGCCATTTTCATTTGAGTAGGAGTGTCAATGCTCCATAAATAATAGCTGTCACCTGTTTTTGTCATATCGGTGATACCTGTAACGGTAGAAGAATTGTCCATATTTTCTTTTGTTACAAGTATTGCTTTGAGTGTCGTTGTCATAACCTACTGTTGCACCGAATGTTTCGAAATAAATCTTAGCGGAACCATTGTAACGCCGTTTTTGGAAAGTGCAGGTGATTCAAGAAGTGTTTCTGTATGGTCGTTTACAGTTGCAACGATATTGCCGATTTGAAGTTCAATATTTACGGCAGGGTATGTAAGAGTTATTTTTGAGTATCGCCGTCCCAGTCAACTTTTGCACCAGAAGCCTCTGTTATTACTCTTAACGGTACCAATGTAGTGTTGTTTTCTGTTACATACGGTGTTTCAACTTCTGTTTCAACGCCGTTTATTTTCAGAATACTGTCACCCACGTTGAATGCGATTTCTACTTTGTCATTTGTGTTTTCGTCATTTTCAGCAAGCGCAAAAGGCGCTGCTGAAAGAGCTGTTGTTGCGGCAAGAATTGCAGCGATTAGTTTTTGTTCATTTTAATACCCCAATTTATTATTTTAGATTAGGAACGATGTCAGTTGAAATTTGTTCGCCGTTCCTTGTATAAATTACGTTGATACTTCCCGAAGAATATGAATAAGGTAAGATAAAAAATGACTTTACAAACTACCCATAAAGCGATATAATAGAAATAACTATATGCTTTATAGGAGGATGGCAATGAACGATATATTAAAGGACGTGTCTATGACACAGGATTGTTGTCAAAGTCGGAACGTCTACGCTTACATATGAACACGGAACAATGAATTTGAAACTTATAGACAGACTGTCTATGGTGCTTTCTGATTTGAGAAATCAAGGCAAGGAGATAATTCTTGTTTCATCGGGTGCACAGGGAATTGCACTCGGTAAACTCGGTTTGGCTGAAAAAGCCGAAAGATACAAAAGGGCAAACAAGCCATTGCGGCAGTCGGACAGTGCGAACTGATGTATCTTTACGATAAAATGTTTTCGGGTTACAACAACACCGTTGCACAGGTGCTTTTAACGCGTGAGGATATTGCAATTCCGCGCAGAAAGAGAAATATTCAAAATACTGTTACAACGCTTATTGAAATGGGGATAATTCCTGTTGTAAACGAAAATGATACGGTAAGTTATGACGAAATCGAAATCGGCGACAATGATAATTTATCGGCAGTCGTTGCCGACCTTGTTGACGCGGACTTACTTGTACTTTTCTCCGATATTGACGGCTTGTACGATGATGACCCACACAAGAATAAAAACGCAAAATTACTTCCTACAGTATACAATATTGACGAAGTGAGAGATGTTGCCGGCGGTGCGGGAACAAGCAGAGGTACGGGCGGTATGGTGACAAAGCTTGAGGCTGCCGAAAAGAGCGACAAATGCCGGTATTCATATGATAATCGCAAACGGAAACAATGTTGATTCACTTTACGATATACTTGACGGAAAGCCTGTCGGAACATTGTTTGTGTCGAAGAATTTCGATAAGGAGGAAGAATAATGAGCGAGCTTTTGGAAAAATGCACTCTTGCAAAAGATGCAGGATATAGAATGGTTTCAGTAAGTACGGTTACAAAGGACAATGCACTTGAGGCTATTGCAAATGCACTTGTAGAACGTGCCGATGAAATTATTGCGGCAAACAACATTGATATAGAAAACGCAAAGAAAAACGGAACACGTCAAGCTATGATTGACAGACTTACTCTTACAAAGAGCGTATTGACGGAACTGCGGAGGGAGTAAGACAGGTCAATAGCACTTGCCGACCCAATCGGTGAAGTAATAAAAATGTGGAAAAAGACCAAACGGATTGACTATCGGTCAAAAACGTGTGCCTATGGGCGTTATTGCAATAATTTACGAGGCAAGACCGAATGTAACGGTTGACGCGGCGGTACTTTGCCTTAAAACTTCAAACGCTTGCATTTTAAGAGGCGGAAGTGAGGCAATCAATTCAAACAAAGCCGTTATGAAAATTATGCAAGACGCGGCATACGGTGTCGGAATACCGGAGGGGACACTAAATATAATAGAAGATACTTCGCGTGAAACAGCAACTCAGCTTATGAAAATGAACGGATATGTGGATTTGCTAATCCCACGCGGCGGTAAGGGACTTATTCGTTCGGTTGTTGAAAATGCGACCGTTCCCGTTGTCGAAACGGCGGCAGGCAACTGCCATGTTTATGTTGATGCGGACGCGGATATTGATATGGCGGTTAAAATTGTGCTTAATGCGAAAGTACAACGTCCGTCTGTATGCAATGCCGCAGAAACATTGCTTATAGACAAAAAAATAGCGGATAAATTTATTCCTGTTATGTTCAAGGCACTGAAAGAAAAGAATGTTGAAATCAGAGCCGACCAAAATTCAAAAAGCAATATTTGCAGATGTAAATGATGCGACAGACGAGGATTATTATACTGAATATAATGATTATATTATGGCGGTAAAAGTCGTTGACGGAATTGATGAGGCGATTGAGCATATTAATAAGTACAACACAAAACATTCTGAGGCGATTGTTACAAACAATTATGAACATTCGCAAAAGTTTTTGAATGAGGTTGATGCGGCGGCGGTTTATGTTAATGCTTCAACAAGATTTACGGATGGTTTTGAGTTCGGATTTGGTGCTGAAATAGGTATAAGTACACAAAAAATGCACGCAAGAGGTCCAATGGGACTTGAGGCATTGACTTCTATTAAATATATAATTTACGGTGACGGTCAGATAAGAGAATGATAAAGTGGATATTTTTCGATGTCGGTTCAACGCTTGTTGACGAAAAGCAAGGCGTGGGAAAAACGCGTCAGCGATACGGTAAAAGGGAGCAACATAAGCGTAAGCGAGTTTTATAAATTAATGGACGACTGTGCTTTGAAAAATTTAATTCCGTATGATGACGCTGTTATTATATCGGGATTGAATAGGGCAGAATGGCACAGTGAGCTTGAAATACCTTATGAATATTCTGAAAATGTTTTGTCACAACTGTATGGTAAGTACAAAATCGGAGTTATAGCGAATCAACCGTTGGGGACACAAAAACGTCTTTGAAAAGTACGGCTTGGCAAAGTATATCAGCCTTGTCATATCCTCTGCGGAGGAGGGTGTATCAAAACCTGATATAAGACTTTTTCAAAAAGCACTTGAGAAAGCCGACTGTAAAGGTGAAAATGCTGTGATGGTCGGTGACAGGGTGGATAATGACGTTGCACCGGCTAAAAAGTTGGGTATGAAAACCGTATGCGTAAAACAGGGTATTCACAAGTTAAACACACCTAAAAATGAATTTGAAGTGCCGGATTATACTGTGGATACAATAGAAGAATTATTAAACATATTAAAAAGAGGGACACTAAACTAAAATTTAGTGTCCCTCTTTGACGATGAAAAAAACGTTAATTAAAACAGCTTTTCAAGCAATTTATTGGAGCGTTCGATAAACTTTGTCATTTGTTCTGCCGGCAAAGGACTGTGGCTTATTTTCGCTAAGTCGTAAACATGGTCAATAACAAGATTTGCGTCCTCGTCATTTAATGTATCTATTTTCTTGATAAGTGAGTTGTTTGAATTTAGTACAAGTGTAAATTCATCGTGGAACATATCAGCCATACCTGCCATTTGCTGACCGTAAGCCTTATACATCTCCTGCATACGTCTTGACTGTTCACCAAGCAAAATTACGGCAGGGATTGAATCGTCTTTAAGTGACTGCACTTCGATTTTCAATGTATCGTCCTTGATTTCATTCTTGAACTTTTCAATCAACTTTTCTTCTTGTTCTTTAGTTGAATCGTCTTTTTCTGTGTTGTCCGAAATGTCATTTATGGCGGAATCAATACGTTTGAATTTAACACCAGTCTGTTTCATTTCAACAAGTGAAATAAAATGTGTATCCATCATTGACGGAAGTACAACGGCATTAAGTCCTTGATTTTTGAACATATTGATATACTGCGATTGAGTTTGCGGATCAGAAACGTAATAAACGTCTTTTTTCTTCCTTTGCCGTCAAGGTACTCGTCCAATGTCAAATATTTACCGTCAATATCCTTATAAATAATTACGTCCTTAACTTTTTCATAGAACTTTTTCATCTCTTAAACAGCCGTATTTAATGAATATGTTGATGTAATCCCAATACTTTTCATAGTTTTCACGTTCGTTATTATAAATACTTGTAAGCTTGTCCGCAACTTTCTTTGTGATATGTGAAGAAATTTTCTTAACATAACCGTCATTCTGCAAGAAACTTCTTGATACGTTAAGCGGCAAATCCGGGCAGTCGATAACGCCCTTTAAAAGCATCAGGAATTCCGGTATAACCTCTTTTACGTTATCCGCAACAAATACCTGATTGTTATAGAGCTTTATCTGTCCCTCTTGACCTGCAAATTCATGATTGATTTTAGGGAAGTACAAAATACCTTTTAAGTTGAACGGATAGTCTACGTTAAGGTGAATCCAGAAAAGCGGTTCGTTGAAGTCCATGAATACTTTTGTGTAAAATTCCTTGTATTCTTCGTCTGTACACTCCGACGGCTTTTTTCATCCAAAGCGGTGTTGTGTTGTTGATAGGCTTTGGCTCTGACGGTGTATCGTCCTCGTGTTCATGATCATGATCGTGACCGCAGTCGCAGTGATCTTCGTGTTTGTCCTCAGGAACTTCAACATATATTTCAATAGGTAGGAATGCACAATATTTATGAAGAATTTGACGGATTGTGCTTTCTTCAAGAAATTCTTCCGAATCTTCGGCGATGTTAAGAGTTATTGTAGTACCTCTTTCTGTTCTGTCACAGTCTGTTAAGTCAAATTCCATACTTCCGTCACAAGTCCATTTTGCGGCTTTTGCAACGTCTTGATATGAAAGCGAATCAATTTCAACACTGTCGGCAACCATAAATGCACTGTAAAAACCAAGTCCGAAATGACCGATAATTTGAGAACCTTTGTCGTCCTCCTCCTTGTACTTTGAAAGGAAGTCGCTTGCACCCGAAAATGCTATTTGATTGATATATTTATCAATTTCCTCGGCAGTCATACCGATACCGTTATCACTGATGACAAGCTTTTTAGCGTCCTTAAATATTGATACGGTAACTTTGAATTTTTCGTTTTCGTCAATTTGAGCTTCACCGATACTTGCAAGTTTCTTTAATTTTGTGACCGCGTCACAACCGTTTGAAAAAAGTTCTCTAAGGAAAATATCCTTATCGGAATAAAGCCATTTTTTTATAATAGGGAAAAAAGATTTTCACTGTCAACTGAAATATTACCTTTTGCCATATAAATCACTCCTTGAAGTTTAATTAATTTACATAATATATATTAATACTCAAAGTAAGATTTGTCAAGACAAAATTAGCACTCAACAGATGTGAGTGCTAACAATTTACAATTTATTCATAATATATCCGATTTTAGATGTAACCGTAGATACCTCTGACCGAAACTTCACCGGAAGTGACGTGAATAATACCGTTTTCGGTTTGTACGGCGAGTGAGCCGTTTTCGTCAACGTCAACGGCAGTTCCGCGAACCGTTTCGTTTTTGAAAATGACGTTTACTTCTCTGCCGAGCGTGACGCAACACTTTTTGTATTCGTCAAGAATTGCACTGAGTCCGCCGTCGAGAAACTTCTTATAATAATATTCAAATTCGTTTAACAATTTTGCGATTAATTCGTTTCGCACATATTTGTGACCGCTTTCGATAAACATTGAAGTAGCCTTGTCGGCAATGTCTGCATCGAATGATTCTGTGTTTACATTTACGCCGATACCGCATACAACGTAGTTGACCATATTTATTTCAGCAGACATTTCGGTTAGAATACCGCAGATTTTTTTTACCGTTAATAACAATGTCGTTAGGCCATTTAATCATTGAATTAAGACCGATAGCCTTGCAGACGGCAAGACCTGCGACAAGCGTTATTTGCGAAACTTCAAGCGGGGAGATTTCGGGCTTTAAAAGGATTGAATGCCAAATACCTATCCCTCTTGGAGAAGTCCAACCGCGTCCGCGACTGCCTTTGCCGTGCGTCTGTACTTCGGCGATAAATACACTGCCGTCGGGCGAGGTGTTGCTTTCCTTTGCACGATTGTTTGTCGTGTCGGTTTCATCATATATAAATAAGCTGTGACCGATAAAATCGGTGGTAAGTCCGCTTTTATGCCGCCTTCGGTTATGATGTCTGGCGAGGAAATAAGGCGGTAGCCTTTGTTCGTGACCGATTCGATTTTGTAACCGCTTTCACGCAATGATTTAATGTGCTTCCATATCGCCGTTCTTGAAACGTTCAGCATTTCGCTTATGCGTTCGCCTGAAATATATCCGTCTGCATTTTTAATATATCTAAAATTTCTTCTTTCAATTCAACTCAACCCTTTCGATAAATTATATAATTTTTTGGCAAAAAAATCAATCCTTTTAAATAATTTTGTGTTATTGATTGACAAAATAAAAAAAAGGTGATATAATATGTTATTATTGAATATTAAAGGCAATGATGGAACAAAGTAAGGTATACACCGCCTAAAGAGAGTATCGGTTATTGAGCTGTGAGCCGATACGGTAAGGATTTATTTGAAATTTCATTCCGGAGCTGCATAGGTGAAAGCGGTTTGCAAGTAGTCTGTGACGGGTAGTGCCGTTATACATAATTGAGTGCCGATATTTTATCGGAAGTCGGGTGGTACCGCGGAGTTTGAATTTACACACTTCGTCCCTTATGGGACGGAGTGTTTTTTAATTTATATCGAAAGGAATTTTGAAATGAGAGAAAAGTTAGAAGAAATCAAAAAAAATGCCCTTGATGTACTTCAAAAAGCAACTGACATTGATGCTCTTGAAGAAGCAAGAATAAAGTTTCTCGGTAAAAGGGTGAACTTACTGCCGTACTAAAAGGTATGGGACAGTTAAGCAAAGAAGAAAGACCGCAAATCGGTGCGCTTGCAAACGAAATTCGCGGTGTAATCGAAAACCATATAGATACGAAGAAAGCGGAAATTTCCGAAAAGCTTGAAGAAATCAAGCTGAAGAGTGAAGTAATCGACGTTACAATGCCCGGTAAGGCACAAAAAACAGGCAAACTTCATCCGCTTACAAAAGTAATGAACAACATTAAAGACACATTCATCGGAATGGGTTTTGAAATTGCGGAAGGTCCTGAAGTTGAGCTTGACTACTACAACTTTGAGGCACTTAACATTCCTCCGAATCACCCTGCGCGTGATACTCAGGACACATTCTATATAAACGAAAATACGGTTTTGAGAACACAAACTTCACCTATCCAAGTTCGTGTTATGGAAAAGAAGAAACCGCCTATCAGAATTATAGCACCCGGCAGAGTTTACAGAAGTGACGCAGTTGACGCAACTCACTCACCTGTATTCCACCAAATCGAAGGACTTGTAGTTGATAAAGGTGTTACAATGGCAGATTTAAAGGGTACTCTTGAAATGTTTATCCACCGTCTTTACGGCGAAAATACAAAAGTACGTTTCAGACCTCACCATTTCCGTTTTTACAGAGCCGTCAGCCGAAGTTGACGTTTCGTGTTTCGCTTGCGGCGGTAAAGGCTGCAGCGTATGTAAAGGCGAGGGCTGGATTGAAGTTTTGGGCTGCGGTATGGTACACCTAAGGTACTTGCAAACTGCGGTATTGACCCTGAAGTATATTCGGGCTTTGCTTTCGGTATCGGTCTTGAAAAAGAATTGCAATGGGTAAGTATGATATTAACGACCTTAGACTTTTCTTTTGAAAATGATTTGAGATTCTTAGACCAGTTTTAATATATTATTCGGAAATTGAAAGGAATGAAATATAATGAATTTACCTATGAGTTGGCTTAATGACTATATGGATATAGACGTTACGCCGAAAGAATATTCAGACAGACTTACAATGACAGGCTCTAAAGTTGAGGGTTGGGAGAATATGGGCGAATCTGTTCAGAATGTAGTTGCGGGTAAGGTGCTTACCTGTGAAGATCACCCTGACAGTGACCATCTTCATGTGTGTACGGTTGACGCTGGAACAGGCGAGATTTTGCAGATTGTCTGCGGTGCGCCGAATGTAAAAGCGGGTATAATCGTTCCCGTTGCACTTGTCGGTGCGGTACTTCCTGACGGAAAAATTAAAAAAAGCAAGCTTAGAGGCGTTGAATCTTATGGTATGCTTTGCTCACATGATGAACTTGGTATAACAGAGGATATGCTTGGTTATGAACCTGAATACGGTATTCTTATTCTTCCGGACGATACAAAAATCGGTACGGATATTAAGGATATATTCGGTATGAATGAAACTGTCGTTGAATTTGAAATCACTTCAAACAGACCTGATTGTTTCAGCATAATCGGTCTTGCGCGTGAAACAGCGGCGTCATTTAATAAAAAGTTCACTATTCCTGAAGTTAAGTTTAACGAAAACAGTGAAAATATCGCCGATACAATCAGCGTTGATGTACAGGACAAGGATAAGTGTAAGAGATACTGTGCAAGAATGGTTAAAAACGTTAAAATCGGTCCGTCACCGAGCTGGATGCAGGAAAGACTTCGTGCGTGCGGTGTAAGACCTATCAACAATATTGTCGATATAACAAACTATGTACTTCTTGAATACGGTCAGCCTATGCACGCATTTGATTTGAGAGATTTACAGGATAACAAAATTATCGTAAGACGTGCAAATGACGGTGAAGTTATAAAGACTCTTGATGAACAGGACAGAACACTTACTTCAAACGACCTTGTAATTGCAGACGGCGGCAGAGCTGTTGCTATTGCAGGTGTTATGGGCGGATTTAACAGTGAAGTTAAGGACGATACAACAACTGTTATTTTTGAATCGGCTACATTTGACGGTGCGTCTGTAAGACTTACAGCACAAAGAGTAGGTCTTAGAACAGAATCATCATCAAGATATGAAAAGGGACTTGACTATAACAATACAGTTCCTGCCGTTGAAAGAGCGTGTCAGCTTGTAGAAGAACTTGGCTGCGGTGAAAATGTCGGCGGAATGATTGACGTTATGGGTAACGTAACAGATATGCAGCCGCTTGCTTTCAGACCTGATAAAATTAATGCGTTCCTTGGAACAGACATTTCGACAGAGGATATGGTTAAGTATTTTAACGCACTTGAAATCAAGGTTGACCTTGACAAGATGACTGTAACTCCTCCGTCATTCAGACCGGATCTTGAAGCAGAGGCGGATATAGCGGAGGAAGTTGCACGTTTCTACGGTTACGATAAAATACCTGTAACACTTCTTTCGGGCGAGGCTACTTGCGGAATGAAAACAGAACGTCAGCAGGTACAGGACAGAGTGAACGGACTTCTTACAGCACAAGGTATGTACAGAAATTTACACATACACATTCACAAGTCCGTCAATATTCGATAAGCTGAATATTCCGAAAGACAGTGAAATGAGAAACGTTGTAAAAATTACAAATCCGCTTGGCGAGGACACATCGGTAATGCGTACAACTACTATCGCAAGTATGATGGATATATTGTCAAGAAACTATAATTACAGAAATCCGTCTGCCAAGTTGTTTGAAATAGGAAAGATATTTATTCCGACAACGGACGGTGAACTTCCGAACGAACCTGTTAAAATCACAATGGGTATGTACGGCGATAACGTAGATTTCTATGACATTAAGGGTATATGCGAAACAATGTTTGCACAACTTAACGTAAAGAATGTTAAGTATGAGGCCGTAACAGATAACCCGACATTCCACCCAGGAAGATGTGCAAAGATAAGTGCCGGCAATAAGGTAATCGGCATAATCGGTGAAATTCACCCTGCAGTAAGCAGAAAATACGGAATTGAAACTCCTGTATATATTGCCGAATTGGATTTTGAGAATGTATTCCTTAATATTAAGACCGATATTAAGTTTAAGGAACTTCCTAAGTATCCTGCCGTAACTCGTGATATAGCAATGCTTGTTGATAAGACAGTTCCTGTTGCGGATATTGAAAATGTAATTAAAAAGGCATCGGGTAAAATGCTTGAAAGCTTGCAGTTGTTTGACGTTTACGAGGGTAAACAGATACCTGAGGGCAAAAAAGAGCGTTGCATACAGTGCTATATACAGAAGCGCAGACAGAAGTTTGACAGGTGATGAAGTACAGAAAAAGTATTTGATAAGGTTGTTAAAAATCTTGAAAATCAAATCGGTGCTCAATTAAGATAAGATATAAAAAAAAACTGCATTTTGATTTTATTCAAAAATGCAGTTTTTTGTTATTTTGTCTGCTTTTGTTTTTTTTGGAGTATGAGGTGCTAACCTCATTGGAAATCATTTCTGACGACATGTGCGGCAGAAATGGCTTAAAATCAAAAGTTTCGACTGTGGAGGAACTTTTGATTTTTTCACAAAAAATACTCAAAAATTACATCGCAAGATGTGATTTTTTGGGCTGGCGACATTATGTCGACAGCCTCTGTATTAGATATTGGTGATGTCTTTGTCAAGGTCGGCAAGCTCGGACGCTTTCGGAACGTTGACAAGACCGATTGTTTTTAAGTGTTCGATTTCTTTTTGAATTTTGCGGTTTGACACTTGAATCGTGTTTCGGCATTTCGACGTTAATCATATCTTTTTTGATTAAGTCTGCTATCGGCTGAACGTTGTTTTTTGATCATTTCATTTGCAACAAATCGTGCAACGATGTTGCCGCCGATGTCATTTGTGTGGGTGTAGTCACGGTCAGTGCCGTTGCCCCAGAAATAATCCCAAGCTTTTACCGCTCCTGCTGCCTCAAAAATTCGGTTGTGCGTGACCACAAGTCGATAAACGGTACATTCATTTCGTCACATACGTTTTTAACTGCTGTTCTGTAATCACCGAGCAAGTTAAGAAGTGTTCCGTCCTCTTGGAATATAATTCTGTTGATTGGTGAACATATTATCGGATTTGCACCTTTTTCGCGGACAAAGTTTACAAAATATTTTAAGTTCTCCGTGTATCCGCCGAACGCGTCAAGAGTATCTATTTTTTGGTCGTTGTGACCGAACTCGATAATCAGAAAATCACCATTTTTGATTTTGTCTTTGAATGCGGTGAAATTCACATTTTTAAAATCTTCGGTTGTAGAACCTGATTGAGCGTGGTTTTCAACCGCAATGCCCGTGTTTAAAAGTTGCGGAAACATTTGACCCCAACCGCAGTATGTAGAGGTAGCGTTGTACGGATATTCGGCAGGCTGGTCTGTGACGGTTGAGTCACCGGCGATGTAAACTGTCGGAATATTGACAGGCGATACTGCGGAAAGTGCGGTAAAATCACCGTCGCACATAATATCAATTTCAACTCCGTTTACGTTTGTGTAATCTTCGTTGTTTTTGTGGTAGTCACATACGCTTACATTGAAAGTAATGTCTGTGCTTTCTCCTTTGCCAAGCTTTATATCTTGTGCCATAAAACGGCGTGACTGCGAAAGTATTGTGAAAATAATATCTTCGTGTGCGGTAACTGTGACAGTTACTTCATAAGTGCCGTTGGGTACGGATGTTGAAATATGCAGTGGTTCTTTTTCGTAATTCATTTGTGGATTTCCTCTCTTTATTTAATGTGTTTTTATTTTTCCTTTTAAATATGCGTCAACAAGTGCTTTTAAGTCGGTGATTTTTTTCGATAACGATTTACCCGCGTCAGTGTCCTCAACAAGTAAACGATTCGAGCAAGTTCAACAACGTCAAGCGTTGAGTGAATGTCCTTTTTCTTCTTTTATGGCACTTTCGATAGATTCAAATGCGTCATGCGCACTTAAAAGCAAACCGTGTGAATTGAACAGCAATGTAACCCGCAAGTCCGGTAACTTTCTGATATGCTTTTGAAAGACCGCCGTCTATGACTAAAAAGTTTGCCGTTTGCTTTAATTGGACTTTCGCCTTTTTTTTTTTTACTGGAACATGACCGTTTATAATATGAGAAAAATTGTTCGGGTCAATTCCGAATTCGCATAAAATTTTGTTGCATACGCTCGGTTTTTCAATAAGGTGATAATATTCGTCTTTAATTTCCACCCATGTACTTTCATCATCAATAAAATATCGTTCAAACGAAGTCATTTTATTTTTGCCGTAAACAGGGGAGTAGCAACCGCACCATAAAAACCACAGAAAATCTTTGCCGTATTCTTTTTTCTTCGGAACCGTTTTTGGCAAAATAACCGTCACGTGCAAGCTGTTCGGCTTTGTCCATGAGCGATTTGCCGCTTACCGTTTCACCGAAAAGTGTAACTTCCGTAAAAGTACCGTCACTGTTCATCGGTATACAGCCGTGATACAACAAATTGTTGTTGAATGTCAGATATATACTGCCTTTTTCGTATAAGAATTTGACGTGATTTTGAAGTTTTTCACTGCGTAAAAACGATGAACGCAATAAATTCATAAGCTCTTTTTCGGCGTCTGTAAGTTCAAACGGATTTTCGGGATTGATTGTAGGGAAGTTGGTATCTTTTTAATTTGTATTCTTTGCCTTCAAGCATAATTGTTCCGTTTTCGTAATTGATTTTGTCAAGCATAAGGTGGTTGTCCATATTAAATTCAGGGTGACGTTTTATAATTTGTCCTTCTAACTTAAACTGAATTACAGATATAGCTTTATGTACCTTTGCCCAAAAGTTTTCGTCATGCTGAGAAATATAAACCATATTCAGTTTCGAGGTATAAAGCATTCGCACGGATCGTCCGCATAAGTTTCAAGTGCAAATACCGTAAGCGGACGCATATTAATTCCGTAACCGTCCTCAAGGCAGTCAAAGTTTGAATACTTGGTGGAAATAGCAAGTACATTCGCAATACAAGCCAAACTGCCCGCAGCGGCACCATCCACTGAACATCATGGTTGCCCCATTGAATATCGACACTGTGGTACTTCGTCAGTGTGTCAAGAATTATATCGGCTCGCGGACCACGGTCAAAAATATCGCCGATAATATGCAGACGACCGATTGCAAGTGTTTGGATAAGTGTTGAAATTTCCACAATAAAATCATCGGCTTGTCCGAGTTCGACGATTGTTGAAATAGATTCGTTATAATATGTTTCTTTGTCCGAGCCGTAATCTGTATTTGCGTGTATAAGTTCGTCTATCGTACTGCCGAACGCCTCCGGCAAAAAATTCTCTGATTTTTGCTCGTGTATTTTGACGCAACAACGCGGCATATTTCTATAAGGCGATATAAAGTGATTTTGTACCAATCATTAATATCGTCCACTTCGTCCTTGATATATTCAAGCTTTTGCTCCGGATAATAAATAAGAGTGGCGAGAACTTGTCTGTCACGTTCGGACAACGTACGACCGTAAATTTGCGTAATCTTGTCCTTGATTACACCGGAGGCATTTTTTAATATGTGCAAAAAAGATTCGTATTCACCGTGAATATCACTCATAAAATGCTCTGTAAGTTTCGGCAGTTTTGCCTTGACTGCAATCGAATGATTTCGGTTGACGCGGCTTTAACTGTCGGATACTGCTGTGAAAGCAGTGTCAGATAATCAATATCGTAGCTCATAACATCCGTTCCTTTCTGATAATATAATATGTAAATTTAGGTGGTATATTACACAAAAAATCCGCTCACAAATGCAATCACAACAGACGTAACGGCGGCAGCCATAAGCCCCTTGTCGAAAAAGGCCATAAGCATAGCACCGACCAATCCGAGCGAGGCGGAGAAAACCGAGCCTGTCGAAAAAATATAGCCGGAAACGTCATAGCACCGAGTACGGCATACGGTATGTAATATAAAAACGATTTAAGCCATTTTGATTTTATTTCTTTTCTGAAAAGCGTTATAGGCAACGCACGAATTATGTACGTCACTATTGCCATAACTGCCATTAAAGCAATCATTTTCATTTTTCGCCCTCCTCATTGTGCGGAAAAACGTCGCACCGAATGCCGACGCCAACACTGCCGTTATGATAACAGCCCAGCCCGATGATATAAAAAGGAAGTGCGAAATACAGAACGCAACTCAATATAACTGCGGCGATAAGTACAAAAAAGTACGTTTTATCTCTCCTTGACGCAGGGATAATTATTGCGATAAACATTGCGTATAATGTTATTCCCATTGCGTCCGCAAGTGATGTCGGCAGCAGATTGTTTATAAAAGCACCGAGCACTGTGCCGAGTGTCCAGCCGATGTACGGTATTGCAATCAGTCCGAGCATAAACGGAAATGTAATGGCAATCGGTGTTGTTGACGCGACGGCAAATACTTCGTCTGTTATGCCGAATGCTGTTATAAGCCGTTTTGCAAGCGACATTTTACCGATTTTTTGTGACAGGGAAAGCGACATAAGCATATATCGAAGATTTATCACAAACGTTGTAATTGTCATTTCCCACATACCGCCGGCGGCGGAAATTATGTTCATACCGGCAAATTGTCCGGCGGAAGTAAGGTTAGTCATTGAAATTACTATTGCCGCCCAAGCAGGTATTCCGTTTTTGTACGGCAAGCATACCGAATGAAAATGAAACGGGTATGTATCCGAGTGCAATAGGCATACCGAGCCTTGCACCTTTTAAAAATTGCGTTGCTTTACTCAAAATATTTTATCACTCCGAATTGTTTTATTACTTATTATTATAAAGGGAAAAACGATATAAAATCAATATCTTATACAAATATAGGTAACAAATAATGTTTAAAAATCAGTGATAATATTTTAGTCGTAGAAATACTATTGAAAAAAAATAGTAAATGATGTATAATATAGCTATCATGTTGTATTATGCGATGGTTTGTCGTGTAAAAATCAGAAAGAGAGGGAGAAAGCACATGAGTAACAAAAAGAAAAATATTGTCATTGGCAATCGCAGTGTCAATGATAACTTCTGCATTTACGAGCTTTGCGGCTCCTGTAAATTCAAAAAGACAGTTTGTTCGATGTTTTTGACAACAGAATAACTATGTTTGACGCAGAAAAATGCGGGGAGATTCAACTGTTGCAACAACAGCACCTACTGCAACAGCGGAAGCGACAGAAGCAACAACAGCACCGACTGCAACAGCGGAAGCAACAGAGGCTGGCAACAGCACCGACTGCAACAGCGGAAGTTAACAGAAGCAACAACAGCACCGACCGCAACAGCAGAAGCAACAGAGGCTACAACAGCGCCTACAGAGGCGCCTACAGCTACAGTTGACCCGTCATGGGACGGCAGTGTGGACATCAGCGAAAATTTTGACGGTGAAAGTGCTGTTGACGGTAACGGTTACAAATGGGATGTAGTTATCGGAAATGACTGGGGAGGTACAAACAAAGCACTATCTCTTACTGCTAATGACGGAAAGAGCATTCTTAAAGTTCCGAACGGAATGGGTAGTAAAACAAAAAGATGTTAAAATGACATTTAAAGCAGGTTCGGTTAAGAGCTTTATGCAAAATACAGCAACTTGGGACATGGTATTTAAGTCAACTGACGGCACAGAATTGTTCAAATTCAGAGTCACAAGCGGTGGCAGTGATTGGGCAAGAAGAATAGCACTTGTAGTGGGTGATGAAGTTAAAGATGCAAGCTATTCGGCATTCTCAGACAGTAAATATACAGACATCAGCGCATATGTGACATTTAATGAAAATGGCGGAGAAGTTACATTGGGTAATACAACAGCTGAATTTGCCTCAGGCAGTAATATCGGCGAAATTGCTATTGAATATGATCAGAAAAAAAGATTGGGACAGACCTTTCTTTATTGATGACTTTACAGCAAAAACAGTTGACAGAGAAAAGGTTACATTTAATGTAAAATCAAACAAGGACGGTGAATCGGTTGAAGGTGCAACTCTTGCAATCGGCAATGATACATATACTGTTCCTGCAAGCGGTAAAAGTAGAGGCATATTACCTTCCGGGTACATATGATTATACATTAAAACTTGCAAAGCACAAGGCTTTAACAGGCAAAGTGACTGTGGCAAAATCAGGCGAAACAAGCAGTGTTTATAAATTTGAAAATATTGCGTCGGATGTAAACAAAGCAACTCTTGTACACGCTTATTACAAGGCTGACAAGACTCTTGACAGCGTCACAACAACAGATGTAGATATTCAAAACGGTACATACACTGTTAAACCGGTTGAAAAAACAGGTTGCACAGAAAAGTATATGCTTTTGGGATTCTACTCAAGGAATGAAACCTGTTTCAACTGCAAAATTGGAAACTACGGAAGTTACTAATGATAACGATTTAGTTCTTGAATATGTAGGCGAGGCAGTTGCAACAAGAGCAGAATTAGGCGGCGGAGAAGATTATATCTACCTTCCTACAAGCGGAACCGCAACTTCAAAAAGCATTCACTGCAACAGTATATGATAATGCAGGTCTTGTAATGGATAACGCAGAAGTTGAATGGTCACTTCCTGGTCAGCCTGATACAATTTCAATCGGCAATGACGGTGTTATTACACTTACACCTCAATATCCGCTTACAGACGATAACGGTGTTGATGTAGTTGTAAGAGCAACTGTTAAGGGTACAAACGTAACAGATGAAAAACAATCCATATTCATAACACAGCAAGAGCAACAACATGGGATATTGTCGGTCCGGCAGTTATTAAAGACGGAACGGCGGCAACATATTCTGTTGCAAATGTAAAAAGATCAATACGGCAATGACTTCACAGGTGAAAATACATATACATTGACATCTGATGACGCAAAGGCTACAATAGAAGGTTTGTCAATCACACCAAACGTTGGTACATCACGTACACAGGAAGTTAAGCTTACAGTAGCATCTGTGTCAAATCCTGCAATCAGCGCAGAAAGAACAGTTACTGTATACGGATACGATTTCTATGAACCGGGTACAGGTGAAGCAACATACGGTACACCGAGAATGGAAACAGTAAACGGTGTTAATTCAATAGTATGGCCGGCAAGCTTAGGCGGAAAGGCAACAACAGAAATTACATTGCCTACACCGGTTGAACTAAAGGCAGGCAGTGCAAAGATGATTACATTCGATAATATTATGACTGTAAAGAACATCAGTGCACAAGAAAGAAGCTTGAAGTTCCTTAACTCAGAAGGAACAGCGGTAATTGATATTGACTTTGCCGGTTCAAGCGTTGTCAAAGATTACTCTGTTGTAGATAAGTCATATACAGGTACTGAAATAGGTAAGATGGGTGAACTTGGTGAAAAATCAAGTGCTACATTTGTTCTAAAGACAGATGCATCAGGCGTTACATCAGCAATTCTAAGCTACAACGGTACTACTTTGGCAGAATACGAAGTAGGTACAGTTAATGATATTGCTAAGATTGTAATGACAGGCGGTGCAGGTGTTCCGAACGAAAGATTGTGTACACTTACAAATCTTGTTATTTCAGATTCTGATGTAGCAGAAGTTGAAATTGTCGGTGACAGTCAACTTGCTAAGGTTTCGGGTACTACAGCAACAAAGGCATTTAAGGGTTCAATCTTCTCACTTGCAGAAGGTGAAACATATACTTGGTCAGTAGCAGACGCAAGCGGTAATCCGATTGACGGTGTAACAATCGATCAAAAGGGTGTCCTTTCAGTTGCGGATACAGTTGCGGCAGATACAGTTGCAGTTGTTTCTTACAAAGCAGTCTAAGCAACAACAGAAACACCTAAAAAAGCAACTCATGAAGTTACAATTAAGGATTTTGCAGAAGTAAAATCATTTGATATTGAAGGTCCGGTAGCAGTCAATGCCGGTGACAAAGTAACATATCAGGCAAAAGAATATCATTGACCAATACGGTGACGAATCACCGATGGCTGTTACATATGCTATAACAGACGGCAGTGATATTGCAACAATAGATTCAGCTACAGGCGTTGTAACAACAACAGGAAAACTTGGCAGCTACACAGTTTCAGTTACAGTAGGTAACCCTGGTAAGACAAAGACAGAAACTAAGACAGCAACAGTTGCTAAAAGTACAGTGAATCGGGCGAGGCAACAGGCAATGTTGACGTTGATGTAACAAAGCTTGCAAATTATGCGGCAGATACACAGTATCGTGTAACAACAGCAACAGCTGACGGTGTACTTGTTAATCAAACAGAAACAAAGTCAACAGACGGTAAAGTAACTGTTGATATGACAGGTGCTGCTAAGTATGAAGCATCTCGATTTATTCATACAAAAGTGTTGGTAATGTAGCGGCAGGTAAGAGAATTCCTCTATGCGACGGTTTGTATGACTTTACATTTAAGAAGTCAAACGGTACAAGAGCCGATATATTCGTAAACGGTAATATGGTAGGTCAGAACGTTGACCAATACGGTAAGGGCAGAGCAACTTCGGGTTCTACTTACACAGCTAAGGACGTTAAGGTTGAAGGCGGCAGTGCGGTTGTAACAATGAAGGATAATGATTCAAATATGGATTCAATCGTTGTTAAGAAAGCACCTTCAATTATTCCGAGAAAGACTCATGTATATATCTTGGGTGACTCACTTGTATCAAACTACTACGGCACATTTGCCGACGAAGACGGTGACGGTATTCCGACAGCCGGTGACGCTCAAACAGGTTGGGGTCAAGTTATGGATAAGTTCATTTCATCAGACTTGAATGTAACCAACCTTGCAGAAAGCGGTAACTATGCAACAGGCTTGCAGGCAAGCACATTCCCTGGTGTATTGGCTAATGCAAAAGCCGGTGACTATATGATTATGGAATGTGGTTACAATGATGCAAACTACAGCAGTGAGGCTAAGATGGCAACTGCTCTTGAAGAAATTGCAGACGATTGTAAAAAAGCAGGTATCACTTTGATTTTGTCAACACCAAACTTTGGTGCGGCTCGTGGTGATACAAAATAAGGCAGACGTTAAGTTCGGTCCTAAGATTCTTGAAGTAGCTAAGGAAAAAGGCGTTTTAGGTGTAAACCTTTCAGGTCTTGGATATGCTGATTACACAGCGTCAGGCTCAAATAAGGAATACTGGTCAAAGAACTTCAATGTTTACTTTGGCGGAGCACAGCAAGACGATCTTCACCTTTCATATTTCGGTGCTATGAAGAATGCGTCACTTGTTGCACAGGCAATCTATGATGCACAAAAGGATACTGAAAATACTGAATTGGCAGAAACACTAAAGGGCTTGAAGATTAATATACAAGCTTATCAGATGAAAGATTCAGAAGGTCAAACAGTAACACTTCAAGTTAAATAATCTTGAACAAATTAAAATACACACTCTGCGGGTGTGTATTTTTTATGTATTCAATTTTTTATCTATTTCCCGTAATGTCAAAATTCTGCATAACTTCTTTACGTTTTTCGATTGCGTATTGAGTGTAGTATTTGTGGGTTACTTCGATGTTTTTGTGTCCCATAAGCTCCGCAACCATTTTTATATCAATGCCGTCAGCGATAAGATTACAGGCGAATGTACGTCTTAATGCGTGCGGACGTGCCTTGTCGGGGTCGTATATACCGACAGTCGCACAATATTTTTTCAGTACCTTTTCAACACCTTGTGCGGTCATTCGTGTTCCGAGTCGGCTGATAAAAAGTGCGTCGTCTTTTTGCTTTTTCGTTTTCAACACGTTCCTGCATATATGTAAACAATTCGTTTTCCACTTGAACAGGCATAAATATTTCCTGTTCGTCACCGCCCTTACGGGTGACAACGAATGACGAAGTATCAAAGCACACATCACGAATATCAAGGTTGATAAGTTCACTCACACGACAGCCCGTACCGAGATATGCGGTAAAAAGTGCAATATCACGTTTTTTTCTGTTCTTGTATTCCGTAAGGTCACGACCTGTATAATATTTTTTCACCGTTATATATCACGTCAAGAAGGTTGACGGTTTCTTGTGATGTAAGCGGACGTTTCATTTTTTGATGCAGTTTTTTAAAATCCAACTTATCCGTTACGTTTTGAGAAATCAAGTCGTTTTTGTAAAGATACGAAAACAGTCCGCGTATTCCTGAAAGTTTACGGTTTATGCCGTAAGCACTGTTGCGGCGGATTCGTTTAATGTGTTTGCCGTCAATCGAAACGGTGTCGGTTTCGTATTCTTTTAGATATGCCGTAAAAGCGTTTAAATCACGGAGCGTAACTTTCTCCATATCGGCTACCGTGAAATCTTCAATTTTTTCTATATAACTGAAATTGAATTTTTGCAGATATTCCAAAATGTTTTTATATCTATACTGTAACCGATTTGTGTATTAATGCTTTCGCCGTTATACGCAATTTCGATATAGTCAAAAACAAAATCCGGCATACCCGAAAGAAAATTCATTAATTTTGAATGTTTGCTCATAATATATAACCTCTGATTTATCTCCCAAAATATTCAAAAATTACATCGCAAGATGTGATTTTTTGGAGCCTCAACAGGCTCCTTTTTATTATATAATTTATTTTAAGTCAATGCAAGTGCCTTTTTTTTTCAAAATGGTATTTACTATTTTTGAATTTTATAGTACAATAAAGATATATAGATATTTTGGATTATTTTTGAATTGAAAGGAATGAATAGAGCGATGGTACTTAAAACAAGTGGTGATTTAGGCGAGGTAACCATTTCAAACAACGTTATCTCTGAAATTGCGGGTGCGGTTGCGACAAAGTGTTACGGCGTTGTCGGAATGGCATCGAGAAATAAAAAGACGGAATTGTGAATCTCCTAAAGCCTGACAGTATGACTAAAGGTATCAGCATAACAGTTGAAGAAGGCGGAGTTATCGTAGAAATACATCTTATCGTTGAGTACGGCATAAATATTAATACAATATGTAAAAAGTATTGTGAACAGAGTCAGATATACTATCGAAAATACAGTTGGAATTAAAGTGAACAGAATTAATGTTCGTGTTGAAGGTGTCCGTGTTGACTAAAACTAATTAGGGGTGATTAAAATTAATACGCTTAACGGAAACACATTTGCTCAAATGATTATAAGCGGAGCAAATAATTTATATAATAACAGAAAAACTGTTGATGAACTTAACGTTTTCCCGGTACCGGACGGCGATACAGGTACAAATATGTCGCTTACCGCAACGGCTATGGCGACTGAACTTTTGAAAAAAGGCGACACAACTCTTACAAAAAGCGGCTGATACAATGTCATTCGCAACTCTAAGAGGTGCAAGAGGTAACTCCGGTGTTATCCTGTCACAGTTTTTCAGAGGTATATCAAAGAGCCTTAAAGGCAAAACAGAATGTAATGCGGAAGAACTTGCAGTTGCTTTAAAAGACGGCTCGGATGCGGCATATAAGGCGGTAATGAAGCCGACAGAGGGTACAATTCTTACTGTTTCGCGTGAAGTCGCAACAGGCGCTCAGCTTGCCGCAAATACAAACGAAAACATTATTGACGTAATGGAGAGTGCCATTGAAAGAGGTAACAAGGCACTTCAAAAGACAACTCAAATGCTACCTGCATTAAGACAGGCAGGCGTTGTTGACGCAGGCGGTCAAGGCTGGATGTTTGTGCTTGAGGGTGCACTGTCTTATTTAAAGAGCGGTAATGTTGTTGAAAGACAAGGCGAAGCACTTGAAACGCAGACTGCTCCCGTAAAGAAAAAAGTCACAAGAGGCAATTAAGACAGAAGATATAAAGTTTAAATATTGTACGGAATTTATCGTTGAGAAAAAGCAAAAAGGTCTTAGCGTAAGTACGTTCAGAGATACTATTGCCCCAAAGGGTGACTGTATGCTTGTAATTGACGATGATGAAATCGTAAAGGTGCATATTCATACAAATCATCCGGGTTTTGTGCTTGAAGAGGCTATAAAACTCGGTGAAATGATTAATTTAAAAATAGATAATATGAAGCATCAGCACAAGTCTATTATTGACGGAAGTAATGAACAGACTTCGGAAAATGCCGAAGTTAAAACAGCGGAAGTCAAGGCAGAGAAAAAGACTGAAAAGTTTAAAAAGCTCCTAAACCGAAAGCACCTGTTGAATTAAAGGATTACGGTTTTGTAGCGGTATGTATGGGTAAGGGAATTACAAATATTCTTAAAGACCTTGGCGTTGACAGAGTTATTGAGGGCGGACAAACAATGAATCCGAGTACGGACGATATTTTGAAAGCCGTAAAACGTGTCAAGGCAAAGACGGTTTATGTGTTCCCGAACAATAAAAATATTATTATGGCCGCAAATCAAGCCGCAGAACTTGTTGAGGATAAGAAAATCGTTGTAATTCCATCAAAGTCAGTTCCGCAGTGTATAAGCGCAATGGTGGAATTTAATGATAAAAAGTCGGCAGAGGCTAATGAAAAGGCTATGAATAAGGCTATCGGCAGAGTTACATCGGGTCAGCTTACTTATGCCGTTCGTGATACGGAAATCGACGGTATTGAAATTAAAAAAAGATGATATTCTCGGAATGGTTGAGGGTAAAATCGTAACTGTAGGCAAGGATATTGATGATGTACTTAACCGAGTAGTTTCACAGATGGTTGACGAAGATACTGAATTTTTGAACGTATATTACGGTAAGGAAATCAAGAAACCGCAGGCTGATGTAATGCTTAAAGCACTTGAAACAAAGTATGCGGACGATGAAATCGAAGTTTCGTTTAAGAAAGGCGGTCAGCCGCTTTACTACTATATTATTTCCGCAGAATAATATTATGGAGTTAGAATATGCCTAAGGATATAAGATATTTGAAAGGTGTCGGCGAGAAAAGAGCCGAATTATTCGCAAAAAAAAGGAATAAAGACAGTCGAAGATTTACTTTACTATTTTCCGCGTTCTCACGAGGACCGAACGGAAAAGAAAGATATTGCCGACTGTGTCGAGGGAGAAACGGTGTGCGTGAGCATTACCGTTTTTTCGCCTGTCAGAGAAACAAGAGTAAGGCGAAATATGCTTATTTCAACAATGATTGTATCGGACGAATCGGGTGTTTTGAATGTGGTTTGGTACAATAACAGATATGTAAAAAATCAGTTTAAGACGGGCGATAAGTATGTTTTATACGGCAAGGTAACTAAGAACAGAGGTAAACTTGAAATGGTGAACCCTGTTTGTGAACAAGAGGGTAAAGAGATTTACGGGTAAAATAGTACCGCTTTATCCGCTTACAAGCGGACTGACGCAGAAAATTTTACAGTCGACAATGGAGCTTGCAATAAAGGAAGGTCGGACGAATGGAGGAATATATTCCGTCCGATATAAGAGAAAAATATCACATTGCAGAGCTTAATTTTGCAATGAAAAAACATACATTTTCCCGAAAAACTTTGAAAGCTACAACATTGCAAGAGAACGATTTGTATTTGAAGAACTGCTTGTGCTTCAGCTTGCGTTAAGCGGAAGAAAGGATATAAATACATCGCAGGACGGTATTGTGTTTGAAGATATAAATTGTGTGCATGAATTTACGGATAATCTGCCGTTTTCGCTTACAAACGCACAAAAGAAAACACTGAATGAAATTTTGAAGGATTGCAAGAGCGGTAAGATGATGAACAGACTTGTTCAAGGTGATGTCGGCAGCGGTAAAACGGCTGTTGCGGCGGCGGCAATTTATACCGCCGTAAAAAACGGTCATCAAGCCGCAATGATGGCACCGACTGAAATTCTTGCAACTCAGCACGCAGAAACATTGGCTGAATTTTTTCAAAGGGTACGGGTATAACGGTGGTAATGCTTACCGGAAGTATGCGAGCTGGGAAAAAGACGTGCATACGACTTGATTGCGACAGGTGTCGCAGACGTTGTTGTCGGAACTCACGCGATAATTCAAGACGCGGTGGAGTTTTATGACCTTGCATTTGTGGTGGCCGACGAACAACACAGATTTGGCGTTGAACAAAGGGCAAAACTTGCGGCAAAGGGAAATAATCCGCATATGCTTATTATGTCGGCAACACCGATACCGCGAACCCTTGCACTTATTTTGTACGGCGATTTGGATATATCGGTTATTGATGAATTACCGCCGGGAAGAAAGCCCGTTAAGACGTACGCAGTCGGTGAAAGTATGCGAAAACGCATTTTTGCATTTTTACAAAAAAACGTAAGTGCCGGTATGCAGGCGTACGTTGTATGTCCGTTGATTGAGGAAACGGAAACGAGCGACTTGCAAAATGCCGAAAATGCTTGCGGAAAAGTTGCAGGCAATATTTCCCGAGTTCAAAATCGGTCTTATGCACGGAAAAATGAAAGCAAAGCTGAAAAGAGGAAGTAATGGACGAGTTTGTGCGCGGAGAAGATTAACATACTTGTATCGACAACGGTAATTGAAGTCGGCGTAAACGTGCCGAACGCAAATATTATGGTTATCGAAAATGCCGAACGATTCGGACTGTCGCAACTTCATCAGCTTAGAGGCCGTGTCGGACGCGGCAATGCACAGGCATTTTGCATATTGTTTGCACACGGTAAAAATGAAGTGACAAAAAAACGTATGGAAACTATGTGTATTTCAAACGACGGTTTTTATATAAGTGAACAGGATTTGAAACTTCGCGGACCGGGTGATTTTTTCGGTACACGTCAACACGGTTTGCCTGAAATGAGAATTGCTAATCTGTTTGAGGACAGAGATATTCTTGCTATGTCGCAGGAGGCGGCAAAAAAGATTATGGCGGAGGACAGACATTTGGAGTCCGAAAAGTACAGCGGACTTCGTAAACGTGCCGAAAGTATAATCAGTGACGACATTGTTATGAATTAGTAAAAAATTGTATGTTTATATTTTCGTATTTTACATAAATTATGAATGAGTTAATTACTCACTTAAATATTTTATGTAAAGGAGAAATAATCATGTCAAAGAAAAGCAAAACAGCAGGATTGGAACAATTCAAAATGGAAGCGGCAAGAGAAGTAGGCGTAACACTTGGTCAAGGCTATAACGGTGAACTGACAGCGAAACAAGCCGGCAGTGTAGGTGGTCAGATGGTTAAAAAGATGATTGAAAGCTACGAAAATCAAATGAAATAAACTAATTGGGAGATACAACAGATGTATCTCCCTTTTTTAATTCATATTTTTTGGCGTCATACCTGTTTTTTTGACGTACTGTCTGTAAAAATGCGAATAATTATTAAAACCGGCATTGGTGCTTGCCTCAAGGAGTGACTGACCTTGCGTATGCAGTTCGCGTACAAGAAGTATGCGTTTATGATTGATATATTGACTTAGTGTGTATCCCGTATTTTTCTTGAACAGCTTACACAGGTGGTATTTATTTATAAAGAATTTTTCGGAAAGGAAGTCAAGTGTTATTGTTTCGGAAAGGTGTTCGTTTATGTACATAATTATGTCGCTTATTCGTTTGTCTTTTGATTTTGACGGTGAGATTGCCGATTTTGAAGTATTCAAAAGATAGAAAATTCTATAATGACACCGTTTGCGGCGGTGAGTGAGCCGTTATGGATATACACGCTTATGCGGTTTATCGGGTTTAGCAAATCGTCCTTTACAATGTCGGACGGTATTAGGTTGCCCGTACCCGGCGGACGGTTTATGAAAATATCTTCAAATTCTTCACAACGGTTTTGCTTGAAATATTCTGTCGACAGATACAAAATAATCCTCTCATACGGCTTCGCACTCAAACAACGTATATGGTGCATTTCAAACGGACGCGTTATGAGCATATCGTAAGGCTTTAATTTGTACACATTTCCCTCTGCGTAAAATTCAGAATCACCGCTTAGAAACAGAACTATTTCATATACATCATCGTGATTGTGAAGCTTGAAATCATTGTTGTCGGGTACTTCATCGTAGCAGTGAGTTAAACCGAAATACATATTCGGAAATATCTTTACTGTTTTCTCTGTCATATCAATCTGCCTTTCCGCTCAAAGTATATTTTTATTATAACAGACAATGCCAAGATAATCAATGTTTTAACCAATATATTAGATGAAAATATGATTAAATTGTTGTAATGTATAATTAGATTTTATAAAAAGGAGCAAAATCAATGAGCTTTTTGTTTAACCTGAATACGAAGATACATACCGAAACGGAAACAAAGCCTGTTATGAATGCAATTAATATTTTAAAGCGTGATATGGCAAAGGTTTTCGGTGCAAGCGATGAAAGCGGAAATGATATTTATTTAAAAAAGACGATACATTAGATGAAGAAAGTTATAAAATTAACATAGCGGAAAATATCGTGATAAGTGCGGCGGACGATTTGGGGTTTGTGTATGCGCTTTTGAAAATAAGTGAAAAATATCTTGATATTAAGCCGTTTTGGTTTTGGCTTGACCAAAAATCGAAAAGAAAGACAGTGTTAGAATAGAAAAATGCGAAATTAATTCACCGAAACCAAAGGTAAAATATCGCGGTTGGTTTTTTTCAATGATGAAGTGCTTATGATGAAATGGAAAATCAACGGTGACAAAAAAAGAGCCTTGGAGAATGGCTTTTGAAACGCTTTTGCGTTGTGGCGGAAATATGACAATTCCGGGTACTGACAAAAATTCAAGACTGAACAGACAAATGGCGGCGGATATGGGATTGTGGATTACTCATCACCATGCAGAACCTTTGGGTGCTGAGATTTTTGCAAGGGCGTATCCGGGCGTTGAGGCGAATTTTATGGAAAAGTCGGAGCTTTTTATAAACTTTGGGCAGACGCGGTAATTTAACAGAAAGACTGCAATGTTGTTTGGAATTTGTGCTTTAGAGGACAGGGTGACTGCCCATTTTGGAGTAACGACACGAGCGGTCAATTTGACACTCCGCAAAAACGAGGTAAGCTGATAAGCAATATTATAAAAAAGCAACGCGATATTGTTAAGAAATACGTCAAAAATCCTGTTTTTTGTACCAATCTGTACGGCGAAATAATGGAACTTTACAAGGACGGTTATATAGAGCTTGACGACGGTATTATCAAGGTTAAAGCCGATAACGGTTACGGCAAAATGGTTACAAGACGACGTGACAATCATACGGCACGAGTGTCGTCAATGCCTGTCAAAGACGGCGGCAGACAGGGTATTTATTATCATGTTTCGTTTTACGATTTGCAAGCCGCAAACCACATAACAATGCTTCCGAATACGGTTGATTTTGTGAACAGAGAATTATCGGACGTACTTGAAAACGGCGGCGATGATTTTTGGGTTATCAACTGTTCAAATGTCAGACCGCATACATATTATCTTGATGCGGTGAGAAAAAAAATGGTTCGGTGAAGATATATCGGACGAAAGTCACAGCAAGGAATTTGCGGACGATTATTTTAATTCGGCTTATGACGTATCAAAATGCCTTGCGGAATATCCGAAGTCAACGATTAAATTCGGTAAAATGAAGATGAACACGCAGGTGAACAGTTTTATACCGAGAATGTGCGTATTATTGCGAATAAGTTTGTGAAGAACGATAAAAACAGTATTGCTCCGCTTAATTGGCTTGTCGGAAAAGGCGGGTTTTACACGCAGGTGAGAGATTACAAAAGTTATATGCGAAAGTGGTATTGACAAGATAAATTCATATTATGAAATGTGCAAAAAGACAAGTGAAAAACTAATCGGAAACGAGAAACAGCTTTTTGACGAAACTGTATTGTTACAGGCGAAAATTCATTATTATTGTGCAAACGGTGTAATAAAATTTTGCAACGGTATAGAGGAATTTGAAAAGGAAAATTACAAAGAAGCGTTTTTGCTTTGCGGTGACAGTGCAGTTTTATTTGACAAGGCGAATGAGGAAATGCGTAACAGTGAAAACGGAGTTTGGCAAGGATTTTATCATAACGATTGTTTTGCGGATATTAAGCATACCGCGTATATGGCAAGAAAGGTAATGGGGGTTATCAGAGAGTTCGGCGATAATATCAGACATGACAAATGGTATCGCGAAACGATGTATGCACCCGAGGACAGAGAGGTTATGCTGTTATTGGTATTGGATAATCATATGACAGACGAAGAACTATATAAAGCGATGCAAAGAGTAAAATTGCCCACAGCACAATTTTTCGCTTGGGGCAGTATACACATACGGCACCGCAAGCTTTAAAATCGCACTGTGAACAATTTGTAGAAAGAGGGGAAAATAATGATATTTGGTGTAGACTATTATCCCGAACATTGGAACAGAGATGAGTGGGAAAGTCAAGCTAAACTTATGCAAAAAGGTCGGTTTTAACACTGTAAGAATGGGCGAATTTGCGTGGAAACTTTTGAGAAAAAAAGAGGGTGAATTTGATTTTTCATTCCTTGATGACGCAATAGAGATACTTGCAGAATACGGTATAAAAACCATACTCGGAACACCGACTGCCGCACCGCCGAAGTGGCTTGCGGATAAATATGACATCGTGCAGAGGGACAAATACGGCAGAAAAAAAGGATTGGGGTTCAAGACGTGAAGGCTGCGGAAACAATCCGAGCTACATAGAAAAGTCGAAAATTATAACCGAAAAAATGGCTGAACATTACAAGGATAATCCAAACGTCATAGCATGGCAGATTGATAATGAGTTCGGCTGTCACGGAAGTACAAGATGTTATTGCGAGCATTGTCGAAAGGCTTTTGCAAAATGGCTTGAGGAAAGGTATCAGACAATAGAGAACCTAAACGAAAAATGGGGGAGCGTATTCTGGAGCTTAAACTATGATTCTTTTGACGATATAATACTTCCGAAATACAATTCGTGCGAGGGTACATACGGCGATTTGTGGTCGCACAATCCCGCACTTGACTTGAATTCAGACGTTTTTCGTCTGACACTTGGGTGAATTATCAGAAAATGCAGATTGATATTTTGAGAAAATATACCGATAATCCGATAACTCATAATTTGATGGGACATTTTTCGGATATAAACGCGTATGATTTGTCAAAAGACCTTGATTTTGTATCGTGGGACAATTATCCCGACAATCAATGGGGTACGTCCGAATATGAATATGTGTCTATGGCACACGAAAATATGCGTGGTGCGAAGAACAAAAACTTTGTTGTAATGGAGGAACAGGCAGGACCTGCCGGTTGGGATATTTTAGGCTCAACGCCACGCCCCAATCAGCTTAGATTATGGACATATCAGGCAATCGCACACGGCTGCGAGGGGCGTTGTATATTTCAGATTCAGAACGGCTCTTTTCGGTATGGAGCAATATTGGTACGGTGTACTTGACCATGACGGTGTGCCGAGAAGACGTTTTTATGAAATTCAAAAGACAGGTCACGAACTTCAAAAACTTGAAAAATATATTGTCGGCTCAAAAAATAAGTATGATGCATTGCTTGTGAAGTCGTACGACAATGTATGGGGACATGATATAAAACGTCACGCACAAAAACTATAATTATGAAAATCACTTGTATTCATTTTACAAGGCAAATTGTGATTTGAACATAAAACACAGCCGTTTCAAACGGCAAATATGAAGATTATAAAATCGTGTATATGCCTGCGTACAACATAGTCACAGACGCAGAGACGGAGAAAATAAAGGAATACGTCAAAAACGGCGGTACACTTGTTTTGACGTTTAGGAGCGGTACGCGTGATGAATATAACAGAGTAAGACCTATGGCACTGCCGGGAGTGTTCAAGGAAATTGCGGGCATTGAGGCGGTTGAATTTGACGCACCGAGAAAACCTGTAAAATATACGGTGAAGTAAGCGGAAGTGCGGAAATATGGTGTGATATAATAAAACCTGATACCGCAAAAACCATATGCACATACGGAAGTGAATACTATAAGGGTGAAAGTGCAGTGACAGTAAACGAATACGGCAAGGGCAGAGTTTATTATGTAGGCTGTGATTTGGACAATGACGCAATGAAAGAGCTTGTAAGAATTATAGCAAAGTCGGCGAATGTGGAAACAGTTGATACACCGAACGGTGTGGAGGTTGTTAAGCGAGATGACTGCACAATTATTTTAAATCACAATGAAAAGGAAGTTGATACAAAAATTAAAGGAGTGTCGCTGTTTGATGGTTTGAAATTTGACGGAGTATTGGACGGCTACGGAGTACAATTTTTGGAGGGCAGTATATGATATATAAATTTAAAGAATTTAAAGATGAACCGCTTTTGATAAATCATTTGAATATGGGCGGTAAAAATCCGAAAGGTGAAGAAATTAACGTCACAAGCAGATATTTCACACGAAACGGAAAACCTTGGATAGGCGTTATGGGCGAGTTCCATTTTTCGAGATACGGCAGAGAGAATTGGCACAGAGAACTTGCAAAAATGAAAGCCGGCGGCATAACTATTGTTTCAACGTATCTGTTTTGGATATACCACGAAGAAATTGAGGGTAAAATGGATTTTGGCGGTGACAATGACATCAGAGCGTTTATCAAAGAATGTAAAGATGTCGGCTTGGACGTTGTAATTCGTATAGGCCCTTGGGCGCACGGCGAGTGCAGAAACGGCGCTTTCCCCGATTGGCTTTTTGAAAAAGGATTATAAACTTCGTGACAACAACGAAGAATATCTGGCGGTTGTTAAGAAGTGGTATCAGAGCATATATAACGAAGTGAAAGGACTGTTCTACAAGGACGGCGGAAACATAATTGCGGTACAGATTGAAAATGAATTTGTCGACAATGCCGAGCATTTGGCAAAACTTAAAGAAATAGCCGTAGAATGTGGATTTATTGCACCTATATACACAGTTACGGGCTGGAACAGTGCATCGGGTGCGAAAATTCCCGTTGATGAGGTTGTGCCTGTATTCGGCGGTTATTGTGAGGCACCGTGGGAAAATCATATGAACAGACTGTCACCGTCACCGCACTATTTCTTTAACAGAATGAGAAACGATTCCGCAATCGGAACGGACCTTATCGCAAAACTCAGAGTGACGGCTGGCAGCTGCCGTATGAGCGTTATCCGTTCGCAACGTGTGAGCTTGGCGGCGGTATAGAGGTTACACATCACCGCAGACCGATTATAAAGCCTATGGATATATATGCGGTGTCGCTTGTAAAGCTCGGTGACGGAAACAATCTTGTAGGCTATTATATGTATCACGGCGGTACGAACAAAATAGGCGAACTGTCAACTTTTAACGAAACAAAGGCGACAGGCTATCCGAATGATTATCCGATACTTTCGTATGATTTTCAAGCACCGTTGTCGGAGTACGGAGAGGTCAGAGAACAGTACGGATTGCTTAATATGCTGCATATGTTTGTAAACGATTTCGGCGAAGAATTTGCACCGATGATTGCGGTTGATTCTGCAAATTCGGTGGCGGTAGATGATACAAATTCTTTGCGTTACGGTATGAGAACGAACGGCAAAAAGTGGGTTTGTGTTTGTAATTCATTATCAGAGATTGACCGAACTTGCAGATATTGAAAATGCGGTGATAAGTGCGGAAAATGTTGAGTTTCCGCCGATTGACGTAAAGGGGTGAAGTGAGTTTTTTATGCCGTTTAATATGAAAATGGGCGACAGTGTGCTTGAATATGCGACAGCACAGCCGTTATGCAAGTGCGATGATACATATTTCTTTTTGCAGAAATACCGAATATCAAAGCGGAATACAAATTCAGCAAAGGCAGTGCGAATATTGTTACGGTGCCGTTTGAAAATGCTAAGTATATGCGTAAATTAAACGGAACGGTGTATATTTGCGGCGGTTGTAATTTGTATGAGGAAAACGGACAAATATATTCTGTCGAGGACGGCGAATATATTTGTCAAAAATGGAACGGCAGTGAATTTGAAACGCTTACAATCGTTCAGTCGGCAAAGCAATCAAATGTTGAAATTACAGGCGTGGAAAATGCACCGTTTGAGCCGAAGTATAAAGAAGAATTGTGCATTGGCGGAGAAAGAGAACTGACATGGAAGAAAATAAATGTTGACGGCAGATACGGATTTGCCGAGATTGACTATGTCGGTGACGTGGCGCAGATTTATGCGGATGGTGAACTTGTTGCAGATGATTACTATTACGGTAAGACGTGGCGAGTGCCTTGTAAATTGCTTTACGGCAAAGAATGTTATATGGTAATATCGGAAATGAAAGACGATTTTTATAAGGAATTTTAACAGGAGAGATAAAAATGGAAATGACATTACGTTGGTACGGTTCAAAATTTGATACCGTAACGTTAAAGCAAATACGACAAATACCGGGCGTTACGGGCGTTATAACAACGCTTTACGACACCGCACCTGGTGAAGTATGGAGCAGAGAAAGAATTAAAGAAATGAAAGATGAAGTCGAAAAAAAGCGGACTTCATGTAAGCGGAATTGAAAGCGTAAATGTTCATGACGCAATTAAAGTCGGAACATCGGACAGAGATAAGTACATAGACAATTATATTGAAACGCTTGAAAATCTCGGAAAAGAGGACATTCATCTTGTGTGCTATAACTTTATGCCTGTATTCGACTGGACAAGAAGTGAGCTTGCAAGAAAACGTCCAGACGGTTCAACCGTGCTTGCATACAATCAAGATGATATTGATAAAATCGTTCCCGAGAAGATGTTTGAATCTATTTCAAAGGATATGAACGGCACTGTTATGCCGGGTTGGGAACCTGAGAGAATGGAAAAAAAGTAAAAGAGCTTTTTGAAATGTATAAGGATGTTGACGATGAAAAAGCTTTTTTGAAAATTTGAAGTATTTTCTTGAAAGAATAATGCCTGTATGTAATAAGTACGATATAAAAATGGCAATTCACCCCGACGACCCTGCTTGGAGCGTTTTCGGTTTGCCGAGAATTATAATTAATAAGCAGAATATACTTCGTATGATGAAAATGGTTGACGATGTGCATAACGGCGTTACTTTCTGTTCGGGGTCGTACGGAACAAACCTTTGAAAACGATTTGCCGGATATGATTCGATCATTAAAGGGAAGAATACATTTTGCGCACGTCAGAAATCTTAAATTTAATTCACCGACCGATTTTGAGGAGGCGGCACACTTGTCAGCCGACGGTTCGTTTGATATGTACGAAATAATGAAAGCACTTTACGAAATCGGATTTGACGGTCCTATCCGCCCCGACCACGGAAGAATGATATGGGACGAAGTGGCTATGCCGGGTTACGGACTTTACGACAGAGCGTTGGGTGCGACATATCTAAACGGTTTGTGGGAGGCTATTGAAAAAAAAGCTCAAAATAACAAAAAAGTGAGGCTACTATAGCCCCACTTTTATTTTTTCTTCGTAGTCATTATTGATAAAAGCTGAAATTTTGTCGATTGTTCTGATTGGTGCGTCTTGTGCGGTACCCCATTCCATATCTTTGTTGCGATAGTCGAATTTAAGTGTGAATTTATGTATGTCCTGCTGTATTCTTGAAAGTTCAGTCTCTTGCTTTTCAAATAGGCAGGCAAGAAATTGAGCTGCTTGTGAGTCTTTTAATGATTTCGGCACTGTATCAACAAGCAATTTCATATGTTTTAAGCATACACCTTTTGATTTATTGAATTTTTCTTTAAACTTTTCGTCATTTGCCCACATATACAAAAAAAAAGCACATCGGCATATCTTTCCATAGTGTGATTGATTTTGTCACACACAACACAGCCGTCCGATATACCGTCCAGCTTTTCGGAAAGTGCTTTTGAAAAATCAGCCGAGCCTGTTTTCTTAAAAAGACCGCCTTTTTTGATTTTTTAAAGCCGACGCGGATTTTTTCAGCGTATCAAGCTTTTTGCGTATTTCCTCTAAATGTGTGTCAAGCACAAGCGACAGTGTAAGTTTGTTTGACATACCGAAAAGCATTGAACAGTGATGGTTGCAAAAGCCTTTTTTTCGTTTGATTCCATACGAAATTCAGGCTCCATCATTGCCGCACCGAGTGCGTAGTCAAGCGTTTCTTTTTCAAGTTTTTTCTCAAGTTCACAAAGCGGACATTCGCAGTCTGTATCGTAAACTTCATTTACCGGTATTGTATAAATTTGTTCTTTCATAAGTAATAAATCTGCCTTTCAAATATCTATATTGCAGATAAAACCGCTGTGGTTTTGTCTGCAATGTTTTTTTGGAGTGTGAGGTGCAACCTCACTGAAAATCATTTCCGGCGACCTGTGCGGCAGAAATGGCTTAAAAATCTAAAGTTTCGACTTTGGAGGAACTTTGTGATTTTTTCTCTGAAAACACTCAAAAATTACATCTGCGATGTGATTTTTTGGAGCTGTCGGCATTTTGTCGACAGACTCGGTTATATGGTTATTATAACACCTAAAAGACTGCCTTTCAAGGACAAAAACGAAAGTTGTATTCTGCAAATTCAAAAAAGGTTATGATTTATTTGTGCAAAACGTCACATTTTTAACGAAAAAGTAACGTATTTCTGATAGTAAATGATAAAAAAAATAAAAAATCATTATAAATTCTTTAAAAAAAACAAAAAATATGTTATAATGCACTTGTCAATAAAATAGAAAACAATGTTACAAAATAACACTGTATAAAATTAAAAAATGTATTGGAGGATTTTTACCATGACAGAAAACAAGACAGTTCTTGCATGGCTTGAAGAAATGAAAGCTATGTGTCAACCTGACAATGTTGTTTGATTGACGGAAGTGAAGAACAGCTTGAGGCTCTAAGAGCAGAGGCTGTTGCAACAGGTGAAATGATTAAACTAAATCAAGAAAAGCTTCCTGGATGTTACTATCACAGAACAGCTGAAAATGACGTTGCACGTGTAGAGGACAGAACATTTATCTGCACACCGACCGAAAAGGAAGCAGGACCTATCAATAACTGGATGGCTCCGGACGAAATGTACGCAAAGCTAAAGAAACTATATACAGGTTCAATGAAGGGGCAGAACAATGTACGTTATCCCTTATTCAATGGGTCCTATAGGTTCACCTTTCTCAAAGATCGGTATCGAGCTTTCAGACAGTATCTATGTTGTACTTAATATGGCTATAATGACAAGAATCGGACAAAAGGTTCTTGATCAACTTGGAAATGACGAAAACGCTGAATTCATCAAGTGTCTACACGCTAAGAAAGACGTAAATCCTGATGACAGATACATCGTTCAATTCCCACAGGATAACACAATTTGGTCAATCAACTCGGCTTACGGCGGTAACGTTCTTCTTGGTAAGAAGTGTTTCGCTCTAAGAATTGCATCATATCTTGGTAAGAACCAAGGTTGGATGGCTGAGCATATGCTAATTCTTGGTCTTGAAAATCCTCAAGGCGAAGTTAAGTATATCACGGCTGCATTCCCATCAGCTTGCGGCAAGACAAACCTTGCTATGCTTATCCCACCGGAATACCTAAAGAACCAAGGTTACAAAGTATGGACAGTCGGCGATGATATTGCATGGCTCAGAATCGGTCCCGACGGCAGACTTTATGCTATTAACCCTGAAGCAGGTTTCTTCGGTGTTGCTCCTGGTACATCAGTAAAGACAAACTTCAATGCTCTTGAATCAACAAAGAAGAATACAATCTTCACAAACGTTGCTCTTAACAATGCAGACAATACAGTTTGGTGGGAAGGTTTGGACAAGAATCCTCCTGTTGATGCAACAGAATGGAAGGGTACAAAGGTAAATGGCCCTGAGTATGTTGCAGCAGGCAACAAGCTTGCTCACCCGAACTCAAGATTTACCGCTCCTGCTGAAAACTGCCCATGCATTTCATCTGAATTCGAAAACCCACAGGGCGTTCCTGTAGAGGCTATTGTATTCGGTGGCAGACGTGCTAAGTGCGCTCCGTTGGTATATCAGTCAAGAGATTGGACTCACGGTACATTCGTAGGTGCTACAATGGCATCTGAAACAACAGCGGCAGCAGCAGGTGCTGTAGGTGTTGTAAGACGTGATCCGATGGCTATGAAACCGTTTGTAGGCTACAATATGGCTACTTACTGGGGTCACTGGCTTGAAATGGGCAAGAAGCTTGGCGACAAAGCTCCAAAAAATCTTCCATGTTAACTGGTTCAGAAAAGATGATAACGATAACTTCATGTGGCCGGGATTCGGTGACAATATGCGTGTACTTCTTTGGATTCTTAACAGATGTGCAGGTAAGGTTGACGCTGTTGAAAGCGAAATCGGTTACCTACCAAAGCCTGAAGATATCGACCTAACAGGTCTTGAAGACGAAAATGTTGATATTAACGGTCTTCTTACAATCGATAAGCAGGTATGGCTTGAAGACGTTGCGAATATCAAAGAATATTTTGCACAGTTCGGAGATAAACTTCCGAAGGAAATGACTGACGAACTTGCTAAGTTAAAGGCTAACCTTTCTAAGTAATTTTAATTACAGTGTATTAAAATTTAAAAGCAGACAAAATCTTTATGGTTTTGTCTGCTTTTTTGTTGACATTTATAGACACATAGGTTAAAATGTAAGTGTATAATATATACAAATAATCTATAGGAAAGAGGAGAAAATATGAAGAAAAAAGGTGTAATTATCGGTGTTATAATAGCGGTAATCGTAATTATAGCGGTAAGCATTATAGGAAGTTACAACGGACTTATAAGTTTAGAAGAATCGACCAACACAGCATATTCCGATATACAGGTTCAACTTCAAAGACGTATGGATCTTGTACCGAACCTTGTTAATACTGTAAAGGGATATGCGGCACACGAAACAGAAGTGTTTACTGCCGTTTCTGATGCTCGTGCAAAACTTGCCGGTGCGGGAACAGTTGAGGAGGCAAGTGAGGCAAATGAAGAACTTTCATCGGCACTTAGCAGATTGATTGCAATTTCGGAATCATATCCGGAATTAAAGTCAAACGAAAACTTCTTGTCACTTCAAGATGAACTTGCAGGTACGGAAAATCGCATAGGTGTTGCAAGAAAGGATTATAATGACGCCGTTCAAAAATATAACGTAAAAATACGTTCATTCCCTACAAACATATTTGCAAATATGCTTGGTTTTGAAAAGAAACAACAGTTTGAGGCAGACAGTGCGGCACAATCTGCTCCTTCTGTAAGTTTTGATTGATATGAGTAGGGGAAGATACGTTTCGCGGCATTAATTTCCGCAATGTTTGTTTTATTTATAAATATTTGTGCGTTTGCAAAGGTTGATATACCGAATCATACGGATAGATTTTTTATAAATGACTATGCGAATGTTATTGACAGTGAAACAGAGGATTATATATTTGAAAAAGGTAAGGCGTACAATGCTAACGGCGGACCGCAAGTTGTTGTTTTGACAATGGAAAGTATAGACGGAAACGACCTTGAAGAATTTTTCGATTGAAACGGCAAGAAAATGGGGAATAGGAGATAAAGACGCGGATAACGGAGTTCTTATTCTCCTTGTTATGGATAGCCGTGATATTCGTATCGAAGTCGGTTACGGACTTGAGGGCGTTTTTTTTTAAATGACGGTAAGTGCGGTCGATTTATCAGAAATGCAACAGATTCTTTGTCGGCAGGTGATTACAGCGAGGGTATTAAGCAGATTTATGATTCGGTAATCGGCGAACTCGAAGACCCGACACCCGATGAAGAAGATGATGATGACACTATGGTTGAAATAATGACATATGTAGTGTTTTTTCATAGTTTTAGCGATTGTGGTATTTATCACTAACATCAAAGGACGTGGCGGACGTGGCGGACGTGGCGGCTATCATAGCGGCGGCGGTTACTATGGCGGAGGTTTTTCTGGCGGAAGCAGCAGCGGCGGAGGCGGATTCTCCGGCGGCGGCGGAAGTTTCGGCGGCGGCGGTGCCAGCGGTAAATTTAATATTGAATCAGATGTCGAAAAATTAGTTCGGATTTTGTGAAAATGAACTCATCGGCGTACGTTGGTATGTTAGAGTTTATTTTTAAAAAAGTGCAAGGCAAGCCGTATATTGAAGATAGGCTTGCCTGTTATTTGTTATAGCTATAAATTAAGTTGTAAATATAAAAAAATAATGTTTTGCGCGCTCCGGACAATTTGTCGACAGTCTGAAAGGGCGTTAATATAACACCCTTTTGTGTTAATTAAAAAATCAAAAAATTTTTAATTTAATGCAACCTTTTGGTGTGCTGAAAAGTATTATATATGAAAGGAAAAATAATCCGATAAATTTAACAAGGAGGAAAAAATTATGAAAAAATTATTAGCGGTAGCGTCAGCGTTGGCTCTTACTGTATCGGCAGTATCACCGGCAGTTTTAGCCGATGAAACGTTAGCCACACAGCAAACAGAAACATCTGCAAGAGAGAATATGCAGAAAATATTGGAAAGCGTTAAACAGAGTTGAAATTCCGAGTGAGTGCAGTGAATTTTCTGAGCAGAACAGAGGAACAGTACGGCGAAAAAGTTTATAACTTTACATGGAATGAAAAAGACGGAAACAAGAGTGTTAATATAACTTGTACGGCAGACGGAGTTATAACCAACTATTCAATTCACGGTTTTAAATCTGATGATAAAGATAACACACCGAATTTACCGAAAATTAGCGAAAGTGATGCAAAAAAGACGGCGGAAAACTTCTTAAAACAAATTAATCCCGATTTTCCGTATGAAATAAAAAATTTATGAAAGCAACGGCAGTATTTTTGGTAACGGATATACATTCTATATTAAAACTTATGTAAACGGTGTATTGTTCACGAACGGAAACGGCTCGGTTAATATTGACGGTACAGACGGATATGTAATGGGTTTTGATTTGGGCTATATACAAGCGGATTTTCCGTCAATCAATAATGCGATAGGCGTTGATGAGGCAAAAAAAAGCGTACAGTGATAAACTCGGACTTGAGTTGGTTTATCGTACATATGTTGACGAGGACGGTAACGTGGTAGCTTATCCTGTATACACACAGGAATACGACTACGACAAATACATTAATGCACTTACGGGTGATGCGATTGATGTTACAAATTACAGATATTTCATCGGCAACAAATCTGAAAGTGCAAATGATGCTGCAGCAGACGGCGGACTTACCGAACAGGAAATAAAAAGAGCTTGACAATATAGACGGACTTATTTCAAGAACCGCTTTGGAAAATAAATTAAAGTCGAACAAGCTTTTGTCAATCCCTAAGAATATAAATACAGACAGCATTTCTTTATATAAAAAATTATGACGATGAATATACATATTCTGTATCAATGTCAAATGACAAGTGCAACATATATACTTCTGTTGATGCTAAAACAGGTGAAATAAAGTATTATTCACGTTGGGGAGAAGATGACAGTGAGGTAAAAAAATAATGATGATTCGGCTTTAAATATACTTGCAGGAGATAAGGCAAAAGAATACAAATATGATGAAAATTCACATCAGTATATCAGATATGTAAACGGTATTAAGGTAACAGGCGACTATGCCAACGTGACAACAAACAACGGCGTACTTACTGATTTCAGTATGAATTATACCGACACCGAATTTCCGTCAATCGAAAATGCAATGAGCAAGGAAGACGCTGAAAATATTTTGTTTGACGCAAAGGATTACAGCATTGTATATATGCAGAATTATACTGACAACACAAGAGAGATTATCCCTGTATACACAATAGATACAGAAAATATCAATCCGTTTACAGGTAAGTTTGTTGACTATCAAAACAAAGAAATTACAGAGAATGCAAGCAGTAAACTTGAATATTCGGATATAGACGGTCACTATGCCGAAAAGTATATCAAAGAGCTTGCTTATTACGGAATAGGTTTTGAGGGCGGTGAATTTAAACCTGACGAAAATATTACTCAAAAGGATTTTCTTGCACTTTTGATGAGTATAAACGGTAACGATATAATCGTATTGAAAAACAATTTGGAACAGGCAAATTGGGTGTACAGAAATTCAACACAAAACAGTATTATTTCGGAAGATGAACGCGATGATGATGCGGAAGTAACTCGTGAGGAGGCTGCTGTGTATATGATTCGTGCAATCGGTGCTGAAAATTACGCGAAATATAACGATATTTACGTTACACCGTTCAATGATGTTACGGAAAATAAGGGATATATCGCATTGCTTTCGGCTATGGGAGTGTTAAGCGGTGACGATAACGGTAATTTCAATCCAAACCGTGAAATGACAAGAGCGGAAAGTATAATTATGATTTATAATTATTTAACCAGATAAAAAATAAGAAGTGGCAAAATATTTTTGCCACTTCTTTAGTTATAAATTCCTATTTGCTATTTTGATGATGGTGTCGGAAGATACGGGATAATTTTATTTGCAAATTCAGCCATATTCATTGTTTGCAAATATACCTTACCCGGCCGGTAAGCGTTGTAAGGAACAGTCCTTCACCGCCGAACAACATATTTTTAAAGCCTTTTACTGTTTCAACGTCATATTTGACGGTTGATTCAAAAAATCGCAACACTGCCTGTATCGACTTTAAGTTTTTCGCCCGCAGCAAGGTCGATTTCTTTTACTGAACCGTCAAGCTCAATGAAAGCAGTACCGTTTCCGGAAAGCTTTTGAAGTACAAAGCCTTCACCGCCGAACAAGCCTTTCTTTATACCGCTTGTCACATATGTTGAAAGTTCAACATTTTGCTCGGCACACAAAAAAGCTGATTTTTGACAAATAAATTCTTTGTCGGAAGAAATGTGAAGTTCTTTGATTTCTCCGGGAAAAGATGAGGCGATTGTGATAGATTGGTTCGGTGCCTCGGCGGTGTATGTAGCCATAAACAATGACTCACCGCTGAACATACGTCCAAGACCTTTCATAAATCCGCCTTTCATATTGGTGTCCATTTTTACTTTGTCCGACATCCATGTCATACCGCCCGATTCGGTATAAATGCTTTCGCCTTGTTCAAGGTCGATTGTTACGGCAGGAAGAATATTTCCCCAGATTGTAGTTTTCATAAAAAATTACCTTTCCTTTCTGTATGAAATAGCTCAGTGACTTTAGTGATATTCAAATTATATCATAATATTCCTATTTTTAAATATATCTTTTTTATTACAATTACACAAAGCGAGTTTTGTAAAATTGTCGTTAAAACTTGCAAAAGTAACGAAAAAGTGATAAAATAGATTATATATATTATGTTGTAGTTTATATATAAAAAAAAATACAAATTGTAGTTACGAATGGAGATAAAAAATATGCTTAGATATTTCACGGCGGGAGAGACACACGGTAAGTGTCTTACAGTTATAATCGAAGGTATGCCGTCAGGTGTTGAGATAAGCCTTGATGAGATAAACGAACAGCTTGCAAAAGCGTCAGCAGGGCTATGGCAGAGGCGGAAGAATGAAGATTGAAAAGATACTGCCGAAATTCTTTCGGGTGTGAGAGGCGGAGTGACTCTCGGAAGTCCTATCGCAATAAAAATCGAAAACAGAGATTGGGCGAATTGGGAAAGTATAATGGGTACTGAAACGGCGAATAATGAAAAGTCTGTCGAATGCCCAAGACCTGGACACGCAGACCTTACCGGAGGTATGAAGTACAATCACAGAGATTTGAGAAACGTGCTTGAAAGAGCAAGTGCCCGTGAAACTGCAGCAAGAGTGGCTGTCGGCGCACTTGTAAGACAGGTTTTAAAACCGTTTGGAATAGAATTTTTAAGCCATGTTAAGAGAATAGGCGAGGTTGAAGATACATCCGATTTTACTGCGGCAGATTTCTTTGAAAAAGTACAAAATTCACCTGTTGGGTTTGGCGATGAAAATGCCGCTCAAAAGGCTATGGAATACATAGACAAAATTAAGTCGCAAGCGGTGAAAGCGTAGGCGGAATAGTGGAAACTATCGTAAAAGGTGTGCCTGCCGGGTTGGGAAGTTATGTTCATTACGACAGAAAACTTGACGCAAACCTTGCTTTCGGTGTTATGAGTGTACAGGCTATCAAGGGCGTTGAAATCGGTATGGGCTTCGGTGTGAGCGAAATACCGGGTTCAAAGGTACATGATGAAATCGAATATTCGGACGACTTCCACAGACTTACCAACAATGCCGGCGGTATTGAGGGCGGTATGTCAAACGGTGAGCCGATTATTGTTAAGGCGGCAATGAAACCGATACCTACTTTGTATAATCCGCTTAGAACAGTCAATATTGACGATAAATCGGAGCATAAGGCAACTGTCGAACGTTCCGATGTGTGTGCTGTACCGGCTTGTTCGGTTGTCGTTGAGGCGGTAATCGCATTTGAAATCGCAAAGGCGTTTTTGGATAAATTCAGCGGTGACTGTATGGCTGACGTAAAGGCATATTACGATGTATATATGAACAGAATTAAGAATTTCTAAAATCAAACGTAGGGCAAATAAACCATGAGAGGTGGTGAGGGTTTTTGACCGAAAATGATTTGATTAAAAAGAGTAAAAAAGGTAGCCGAGAAGCTTTTAAGTATATTAGTTTCAAATTACCAACAGCAAGTTATAAATATCGCTTACGGAATGCTTTCAAATCAAGAGGATGCATATGACGCGGCACAGGAGGTATTCGTAAGGGTGTATAAAAGTATAGAGTCATTTAAGGAGCAATCTTCCTTTACCACGTGGCTTTATAGGATAACTAAGAATGTTTGCTCTGATATTCTGAGAAAACGTCAGAAACATTCGGGTGTAATAAGTATTAATCAGGCGATTGACGAAAAAAAAGATATGGATATTAAGGACGAAAGTCCTACACCGGAAGAAAATATGGAAATATCGGAACGTCAGAGAGCTGTACGTGAGGCGATAAGCGAACTCAAAGAAGAATACAGAACTGTAATAACACTATGCGATATTGAGGGATTGAGTTACGATTACATAGCTGAGGTACTCGGAATACCGTCGGGAACGGTTAAGTCGCGAATTAATCGTGCGAGAAGTGCATTAAAGAAAAATTTAATGAATAAACGGGAACTTTTTTGATATTTCTTACGTCTAATATATTGTAAAAAAGAAATTAATGAAAATTTAAAGAAAGGGGGAGTAAAATGAATTGTGATAAATTTAACGAATGCTTGGACAACTATGAAAATTTGAGTGACGAAACGAAGCACAAAATGGATAAACACGCATTGAATGTGCAAATTGCAAAAGTGAACTTGAATTTATGCGTTCAATTATTTCAACGGCTAAATCTCTCCCCCGACATAAATGTTCCTGTGGATTTTATGGAGAAATTAAATGTCCGCATAGATGAAGAGGAAAAGAAAAAAGCACGAATAACAAGACGTGTAATGCGTAATGTTCGCCGTAATTGAAACAGTATACTGCGGCAGCGGCTTGCTTTGCGTTGGTAGCTGTTGTAACGGCTAACAGCAATATGTTCGTCGATAAGATGAACGGAAATGATGACGGTGTTATTCAAGAGGAAACAGTCGTGACTGACAGTGACGGAAATACTGCCGTAAGTACGACAGCACCGAAAGTGGATGCTCAAGACAATGCGGAAGAAAATCAACCGACAGTATTTGAAGAAACGGTTGAAAACACTATTCCCGAAAATAAAACAGCGAAAAGTACATCATCGCTTGCAACGGCAAAGCCACAAACAAGTACGAGTACAAATTCGATAAAAAGCAGTGTGGTTGCAAACAACAGCAGATCTACATCTGCTCCGTCTGTAAGTCCAAAGGTACAAAATAATGCTGTACCGTCTGTTTCTGCAGAACCTGCAAAGTCGGAAGAAGGTGCGGTTTCGCAGAAAACAACTGCTGAGGTTGCTGATAATTCAAACGATATTCAAGCTTATTCACAAGATGACGGAACAACGATTGCAAAGTATTGATGTTCAGTCGGACGATTATCCCGTATATGACGGAACTGCTGACAATATCAATAATTCAAGAACAGTAAAATCAAGTGTCGAAGATGATTATTCGCTTGCGGGCGGAGCCCAAATCGCATACGGCAGATACTATAAGTTGGATAAAGACGGCAATCCGATTGAAGACCCCGAAGAAAATAAACCTATCGGTTCAATCGTAATTTCCGCAAAAGACGCAGACGAGGCGTTAAGCGTTATAAGACAATATTCATACGATGAAGACGGTGAATTTTACACAACGAGTTCTGACAGATTGACGTCAATGCTTTCAGTATTATCCGTTCAGGGAATCGGTTACAGTAACTATACACCTGCTTATGAGGGTGAAGTAACATTTAAACTTGTTATAAGTTAACATATAGCCTGTCGACAAAATGTCCAGCTTTCATACTGATGAATTTTTTTGAGTATTTTCAGAGAAAAAAATCATAAAGTTCCTCCAAAGTCGAAACTTTAGATTTTAAGCCATTTCTGCCGCGCATGTCGCCAGAAATGATTTTCAATGAGGTTAGCACCTAAACTTCCCGAAGCAGACAAAAACCACAACGGTTTTGTCATTAATCTGTTAATGCCTTTCACGACAGCATTATCTGTTGTGGAGGGCATTTTGTTTGGAAAAACAGAACAAAAAATCGGACTGTCAGTCCGATTTTTTGATATGTCTAAGAAATAAGTTGTTTTAAAACGCCGAATGATAAAAAGCGACATTATAAGTCCTGCAGTAAGTACACCTAAAAAGATAAACAAAAGTGATTTTTAGGTTTCATACCGAATAATACTGCGATAAGACTTCCTGTCCAGGCACCTGTGCCCGGTAGCGGAATGGCTACAAAAAAGGAATAAGCCGAGGTAGCCGTATTTTTTTCGATTTGAGCCGATTTTGAAAGTGCTTTCTTTTCAAGCCAATCGGGAATTTTGTGAAAGTGTTTACTTTTTTTCATCCACGCAAATATCTTTTCAATAAACAGCAATATGAACGGTATCGGGAGCATATTACCCAGTACTGCGGCAATGTATGATGGGAAGAAACTCATTTTCATAAGTCCTGCCGCAAGAATACTTCCTCTAAGCTCCAACAACGGTACCATTGATACAAGAAAAACAATTAATTCCTTTGATATTTTTCCTGAAAGTGCTGTGACAATAGATTGTACAATAGAATCCATAAAACTTCTCCTTAAAATAAAAATTACAGAATTCATTATACACTATATTTTTCTAAAATGCAATTATTACTATATCAAATTAATGTAAAATCTTTGAAATTTGTTTGTATAGTACGAATGTTATGATTGATAACAACAGTGCTTTTTATTAAATTAAACGGAATTGCCCCGTATAAAACATATCCCAAAGTGTTTGTTATAAGCGGATTAGCCTTGCCGCAAAGCGATATAATTTGCTCCATAGGCATAACGTTTGTATAGAACGGTATCAAGATAAAGTAGTTTGCGAGTCCGCCTACGATTGCCATTGCTATTGCACCGAGAACAAGACCTAAAACAGCACCTTTTCTTGTTTTGATACGCTTGTAAATAAGTGATGAAACAAGTACAAGTGAACCGCTTGCAAGGAAGTCGGCAAGTTCACCGACACCGCCTGTGTCTGTTCTTAGCAGGTGTAGAGCCGCTTTGATGAATGCTATCGCAATACCCGTAACAGGACCGTATGCAAATCCGCCTATCAAAGCAGGTAAAGTTGAAAAATCAAACTTTAGAAACGGCGGCATAAACGGATAGGAAATTCTAAAATCTGCATAAGTACAATAGATATACCCGACAGTATTCCTACACTTGCGATAAATTTCGGTGTAAACCTTGTTTTGTTTTGAACATTGTTGATTGCTTCCATAATTAAAAAGCCTCCTAAAAATTTATTTTGTATCTTTAGGAAAAGTTCTTCGCATAAATTTTGTCTTGACGCTATGAATGGGAAATAAAAAAAGCCCCATAGCATAGCTACAGGGCAAACCATACACAAAAAAACATCTTCTTCCGTCCGACTTTAACCGTCGGTTTTGGAATTTCACCAAATCAGCCTACTGTACTGAGTAGGGTCGTGGACTTTAACCACCGGTAGGGAATCGCACCCCTGCCCTGAAGATACACTCACTTATATTATACACGTTTTTTTTTAATTTTGCAACTGTTTTTTTAAATTTATCAGTTTGTCTGCTTTGAAAATCCTCAAAAATTACATCATAAAATGTGATTTCGTGAGTTGTTGACAGATTATTGACAGGTTCAAACTGCAATGCTCTGTAACAAAAATGTAATGTCGAAAAGGAAGAAAAATACTCAAAAATTATTGCATCGTACATCAGTGTACGGTGTATAATTTAAGTATGAATAGATACATAAATATAATAAATTCTTTAGAAAATATTTTTGTGGGAATAATATAATTTTAGGAGGGAAAAATCATGAAATCTAAAAAATTATTATCAATCATACTGGCGTTGGCAATGATGTTTTCTGTGTTGCCTGCAAGTACCGTTTTGGTATATGCTGATGAAATTACGGAAACAATTTCCGCAGACACAACATGGAATGACGGTGATACGGTAGGCGGTGTTACAATATCAGGCGGAACCGTGACAATAAACGGTGATGTCGGTATCACGGCGGCAATTACTATCAAAGGCGATGTTACATTCACGGGTGGCGGAACGCTTAACAGAATGAGTACATCGGGAAATTTGATAAAAGTTGTAAGCGGAAGTCTTACACTTGGCAATGTTACAATAGACGGTAACAACGTGATAATTTCTGACAGCGGGGCAGCAGCTGCGATTAATATGGCCGGCGGTACTGTTATAATGAATGACGGTACAAAGCTTACAAATCATAAAAAGAACCAGTGGTTATGGACCCGCAGTGTATATGACCGGCGGTAATTTTAAAATGAAGGGTGGCACAATTTCGGGTTGCGAAAGCAGAAATTACGGTGGTGCTATATATTTAGATGGCGGTAGCTTTGAAATGAACGGCGGTATTATTGAAAATAATAAGACGACACTTTCAAGTGCCGGATATGGTGGAGGAGCGTTTTATGTAAGAGATGCTACTCTTATTATAAATGACGGTCTTATACAAAATAATTCGTCAAATTCCGGCGGCGCAATCTATAATACATCATTCGGTACAACGATAATAAACGGCGGTGTGATAAAGGGTAACACGGCGGTAGGTGATTCACCAAGTGGTTCTGCAATTTTTCATAGTTGTAAAACAACAGGAGAGGCTACATTGCAAATAGGCGGTAATGCAAATATTAATGTAGGAAATGATATTTATTTGATGTCTGATTCATCTGCTACTAAATATGTTGAAATAACATCTTCAATAAAAAAATCCGTTAATACTTACGGTAGAGGGCGAATCAGAAGGCAGAGTTATTGCTGATGCGGCAGAAGGCGTTGTGCTTACATACAATGATATGGCAAAGATTGGAGTTAGCAACAGCTCTTACGCATTGAAACTTGAGAATAATCAAATAAAGCTTACTCAAACATCAAGCGGAGAAACAAAATTTCCTGTTTATCTTGGTTATGATGCAAACAACGGTACAAATGCACCGGACGGTAGCAGTGCCGAAATAGTTGCTGGGCAACAGTGCGACTTTTACAATAAGTGACAGTGTACCGACAAGAACAGGATATGATTTTTCTTTGGTTGGGCGACAAATAAAGACGCAACATCAGCAGAATACAGTTCGGGTGGCAGTATTACAATAAGTTCCAATACAACGCTATATGCAGTTTGGAAAAAAATATCGACTTTTGAAACAAATGAATTTACACAACCGCTTGCAATAACAGGTTGGACATACGGTGAAACAGCAAATACACCGACAGCAGTGGCAAAATACGGAACAATAAAATATACATATTCAAATACGGCAGACGGAACGTAAAAGTACCGAAAAAGTTCCGACAAATGCAGGCACATATTCGGGATTATGTAAAAAGCAACGGTTGAAGAAACAGCAGACTATTCGGGACTTGAAAGTAATGCAGTTGAATTTACAATATTGCCGAAAAACAATAAATACAGCAATAACAAAACAACAGCAATAACTGCACCTGTTAAAAATGAAGTACCGCAGACAGAAATAGAAACAGACGAATATACAGCAACGGTAGTTTGGTCACCGGAAGTTACAGACAAGTTTGTATATAATACGGTTTACACAGCAACAATAACAATCACACCGAAAACAAATTATACTGTAAAAGGCATTGCGGAAAACGGTTATACCGTAAGCGGTGCAGAAACAGTCACAAATGAGGCAGACTCTGCTACGGTAACAGTAGTATATTCTGCAACGGAAAACAAAAACAGTAACGAATTTACACAACCGCTTGCAATAACAGGTTGGACATACGGTGAAACAGCAAATACACCAACAGCAGAGGCAAAATACGGAACAATAAAATACACATATTCAAATACGGCAGACGGAACGTACACCGAAAAGTCCCGACAAATGCAGGCACATATTATGTAAAAGCAACGGTTGAAGAAACAGCAGACTATTCGGGACTTGAAAGCAATGCAGTTGAATTTACAATATTGCCGAAAACAATAAATACAGCAATAACACAACTAACTGCACCTGTTAAAAATGAAGTACCGCAGACAGAAATAGAAACAGACGAATATATAGCAACGATAGTTTGGTCACCGGGAGTTACAGAAAAATTTGTATATGATACCGTTTACACAGCAACAATAACAATTACACCGAAAGCAAATTATACTGTAAAAGGAATTGCAGAAAACGGTTATACGGTAAGCGGTGCAGAAACAGTTACAAATGAGGCAGATTCCGCTAACGGTAAAAGTAGTGTATTCTGCAACAGAAAATAAAACAGTAACGAATTTTTACACAACCGCTTGAAATAGTCGGATGGATATACGGTGACACACCAAATGCACCGACAGCGTCGGTAAAATACGGAACACCTAAATATACATATTCAACTGCGGCAGACGGAGAATATAGCGAAATTGTTCCGACAGATGCGGGAATATATTATGTAAAAGCAAAGGTTGAAGAAACAGATAAGTATACAGGGCTTGAAAGTGACGCAGTTGAATTTGTAATAGGAAAGAAAATACTTACAAATGACAACATAACAAAAATAGCAGACCAAACATATACGGGTGGAGGAGATTAAACCTGTTATTGAGGTCAAAGATGGGGATAAAGTTCTTGTACTTGATACAGATTATACAGTGGCATATGAAAAAAAATATAAAAGCATCTGAAGAGGCAAAAGCTAAAGTTGAGATAATTTCAAATAATTATGAAGGAACACTTGAAAAATTATTTACAATATTGCCGAAAACAATAAATTCTGAAATAATACTGACTGCACCTGTTAAAAATGAAGTACCGCAGACAGAAATAGAAACAAACGAATATACAGCAACGGTAGCTTGGTCGCCGGAAGTTACGGATAAATTCGGATATAGTATGGTTTATACCGCAACAATAACAATTA
>VOFC01006731.1_pt1 | contig 50821 bp, 79 predicted proteins | sample 5384161 | NCBI WGS metagenome assembly VOFC01 (sample SAMN12384722, study PRJNA508395) | human gut metagenome | isolation source: healthy gut B | host: Homo sapiens | reverse complement strand
AGTCAATATATTAAACACTTTTTGGCGTATTATCTAGTTCAATTTAGCTATTTTTGTTCATTTAGCAAAAATAATTTCACAAAAATATATGTTTGATCAAACAAAAAAAATCTCCGAGCAAAAATACCAACTCATGTGGTACTTTTGCCGGAGATCTTCTTCACAATATGTAACTACACCAATTTTTAAGTTTATTTGGGCGTTGTTTAAGAAATCCCGCCAATCCAGAGAGAGTTTATTATCTGTAATCAGCATATCCATATCATGAAGTTCAGCAAAATGATTGGCTTTTTACCAAATCAAATTTACTGGAATCTGCCAGCATGATATTTTGTGCGGAAGAATCGATCAATGTTCTTTTTACTATCCACAATATGAGCATTGATACAGGTAATGCCCAGACTGCGATGGATCCCTGAGACAGAAATAAAGGATTTGTTGGCACGGTGCCGGCGAATAAAATCCACAGCTTCCGGAGAGGTAAAATTGTAATCCTCCGGATGGTAATAGCCGCCGGGAAAAATGATTTTAATATTTGGACGCTTAAGCAGTTCCGCGAGGATCGTAAAATTATAACATAAGACTGTAAATTCAAAATCTGTGGGGAGATATGAGGTAATGCGCCCCACAGTGGTGCCATTATCCAAAAAAATCCAGTCTCCTGGCTCAATCAGCGTGGCGGCGTATTTGGCAATACGGTCTTTTTCGCTGAGGTTTTGAATTCGGGCCAGACGAAGGTCATAAACTTCTCCATCATAGGCATAGCCATCGCCGCCTTTGGCGAGAGTCGCATAGCCATAGCTCCGTTCCAATACATGGTTTTTCCGCAGGAGATCCAGATCCCGTCGGATGGTCATCTCAGAGACTTCGAGTGTAGCGGCCAAATCTTTTACAGAGACCCGTTGATATTGCTTTAGAAGTTCCAGTTCTTGAGCGATACGGCGCTCTTTTGCATTTCCATTCTCCATAATGTCCTTCTTTTTTCCTATGCCCCGCTAAGAACCCTCATACAGGTGCCCGGGGGAACTGGTTGAGTTCCTATGGGCCTATTATGTGCGATCAATCCGTTCAATGCAACATATTTTCAAAAATTCCTCAGAATTCACAAATAGACGGCAGATTTTTTTGTGGATTTTTTTGGATTTAATTACATTTATTGGATGATAAAAATTTTTTGTAAGTAGAGATGAGATCTATCTACTATGGCTTTTTTTTTTCACCTCTATGCTACAATGTGCTTTACTGTTAAAAATGTGCTGGGCTGCCGGGCAGTTCAGTTAGGCAGATGGAGGGATATGATGTCAGGCAAAGAGGAATTTATCGAGATCTTTCGAGAGAAGATCACTCGCCCAGGGGCAGACGCCCTGCTGGACTATCTGGAGAACAAGAGCGACTTTTTTCACCGCTCCCGCCTCCGCCAGGTATCACGGGGCCTATGAGGGCGGCCTGTGTGACCACAGCCTGAATGTCTACCACTGTCTGGTGGACTATCTGGCCCGGGAACGGGTCCAGGAGCTGTATGGCCTGGAGTACAGTGAGGAGAGTGTGGCAGTGGTGGCCCTGCTCCATGATCTGTGCAAGGTGGGCTGCTATAAAAAGAGCTTTCGGAACGTGAAGAACGATGCCACTGGACAGTGGGAGCGGGTACCCACCTTTACTTTTGATGACCCTCTGCCCTATGGACACGGGGAGAAGAGCGTGTACATCGCCAACGGCTTCATCCGGCTGACCCGGGAGGAGGCCATGGCGATCCGCTGGCACATGGGCTTCTCCGGCCCGGAGGACGCCCGCACTGTGGGGCAGGCGTTTCAAAAATATCCGCTCGCCTTCGCCTTGGCCACAGCGGACATGGAGGCGTCTTATTTCCTGGAAAATGAAGAAAACCCGTAAAAAAGCCCCGGAGTGCGCTCTGCGCTCCGGGCTTTCGAATAAAACCGCCTGTTTTGGGGAAAACTGGGGCATACAAGAGCTTTGACAGAAAGGCGGTTTTTGGTGTGCAAGTGCGTGAATTGATGAACCCCGCTGTGGTGACAGTGGAGCCCAGCTCCTCGGCGGCCCCTGGCGGCCCGGCTGATCAGCCGGCACAATGTGGGAGCTCTTCCTGTGTGCGGCGGGGGACGGACGTCTGCGGGGGATCGTGACGGACCGGGATATCGTGCTGCGGTGTGTAGCGGCGGAGGAGGACCCGGCCCAGGTGCCGGTGCGGGATATCATGACCCGCAACTGCGCCACGGTCTCCCCGGGGGATGACTGCAGAGAAGCCACCCGTCTGATGGCGGCCCAGCAGGTCCGGCGTCTGCCAGTCACAGAGGGCGGGAAGATTGTGGGGATCGTGTCCCTGGGCGACCTGGCGAAGTGTCAGGCTTTTTGATATGGAGGCGGCCAAGGCTCTGAGTGAGATCTCAGAGAATATCATCCGTCCGTGATCGGCAACGCAGAGAGGCACCCGCTTCAGCGGGTGCCTCTGTTTGTCAAAAAAAAAGCCTGCAGAGTTCGCGCCCGCAGGCGCGAATCCAGTTCTGATCCGTTTTCCCCGGCGGCATGCGCGTCGGGGAAAACACTTCTCAGGCTGTAAGTGTGGGTTTTGTCCGCCTGCGGCGGACAAAACCCGCGCGCGGCAGACTGCAGCTTTCTCGAAAAAGTGGAAAAGCCACTTTTTTCGACCGTCTCAGGCACCCGCTGAAGCGGGTGCCTCTATATTTCTGTCTGAACGGCGTGGGATCAGGCGTTCTCTTCGGGCGCTTCTTTTCTGGTGACATTGATGGAGAGCTCGTCCAACTGTTTATCGTCCACGAAGTCCGGGCACTGGGTCATGGGCTCGCTGGCGTTCTGCACCTTGGGGAAAGCGATCACGTCGCGGATGGAGTCGGCCCCGGCCATGAGCATGACCAGCCGGTCCAGGCCGTAGGCCAAGCCGCCGTGAGGGGGAGCGCCGAACTTGAAAGCGTTGATGAGGTGGCCGAAGCGCTCCATGGCATCCTCGTCGGAGAAGCCCAGGGCCCGGAACATGGCCTCCTGGGTCTCAGGGACGGAGATGCGGATGGATCCGCCGCCAAGCTCGGTTCCGTTGAGCACGATGTCGTAGGCCTTGGCCCGACAGTTTTTCTTGTCGGTCTCCAGCTTGTCGAAGTCCTCGTCCATAGGCGCGGTGAAGGGGTGGTGCATGGCCATCCAGCGGCCCTCCTCCTCGCTGTACTCGAACATGGGGAACTCCGTTACCCACAGGAACTTGAAGTCCATGGGGTCCAGGATGCCCAGCTGCTTGGCGCACTCACACCGCAGGGCGCCCAGGGCGGCAAAGACCACCTCGTCCTTGGCATCACCCACGATGAGGACCAGGTCGCCGTCCTTTGCCCCGGCCCGCTCCAGAATGGCCTCGGTTCTCCTCCTCGGTGAGGAACTTCTGATAGGAGCTGGTGACCTCCCCGCCGTGCAGGCGGGTCCAGGCCAGCCCCTTGGCCTTGTAGGTCTTGACGAACTCGGCCAGCTTATCGATTTTCTTCCGGGGGAAGTGCTCGCCGCCGCCCTCCACGTTGATGAGGCGCACGGAGCCCCCGCCGCCACAGGAGCGGAGAAGACCTTGAAGGAGCAGTCCTTCACAATGTCGCTGATATCCTTCAGTTCAAAGCCGAAGCGCATGTCCGGCTTGTCGGAGCCGAAGCGGTCCATAGCCTCCCGCCAGGGCAGGCGGAGGAAGGGGGTCTGGACGTCCACATCCAGCACCTCTTTGAACACCCGCTTCAGGAAGCCCTCCTGTATATCCATCACGTCGTCCTCGTTGACGAAGGACATCTCCAGGTCGATCTGGGTGAACTCCGGCTGCCGGTCGGCCCGCAGGTCCTCGTCCCGGAAGCACCGGGCAATCTGGAAATAGCGGTCAAAGCCGGACAGCATGAGAATCTGCTTGTACAGCTGGGGAGACTGGGGCAGGGCGTAGAACTCGCCGTGGTGCACCCGACTGGGCACCAGATAATCCCGCGCGCCCTCCGGGGTGGACTTGGTGAGCATGGGGGTCTCGATCTCCAGGAAGCCCTGCTCGTCAAAGTAGTCCCGGGCGATTTTCGTGACCTTGTGGCGGGTGGCGATCATCTTCTGCATGTCCGGGCGGCGCAGGTCCAGATAGCGGTACTTCAGGCGCAGCATGTCGTTGGCCTTGGAGTGCTCCACGATCTCAAAGGGGGGTCTCCGCGCGGGCCAGCAGGCGCAGCTCGGTGACGTACATCTCGATGTCGCCGGTGGCGATCTTGTCGGTCTTGGACTCGCGCTCCCGCACGGTGCCGGTGGCAGCAATGACGTATTCCGAGCGGAGAGAGGACGCCTTTTCAAAGACGGCCTGGTCGGTGCCGTCGTCGAAGGAGAGCTGGATGAGGCCGGTACGGTCCCGCAGGTCCACGAAGATCAGACCGCCCAGGTCACGCTGGCGCTGGACCCAGCCGCACAGAGAGACCGTCTTGCCCGTGTCGCCCAGACGCAGGTCACCGCAGCGGTTGGTGCGGCGGAAATTTTTCAGATTGTCCATAAAATCAACTCCATTTTGTACTATTTTATCTAATTATAGTGATTAGTATTAAGAACTTGGGCTGTTGTCATTCCCGAAAGGTCCCATACTCCTTCAAATATTCCGCCAGCGCCTGATAGGTCGATCCATCAGCGGCGGTAAACAGAAGGGAGTGGGGGGAGCTGGGGGAGGGAGAGACGGAGCTGCCCTGTGTCCACAGCGGTGAAAAAGACCCCCTCGTTCCCCTCCAGTCCCAGGACGCCCTGAAGGCTGCTGGAGAAGCCGCTGAAAGAACCGGCATCCAGCCCCAACAGGTTTTTTTTTTTCAGACTGGCCCGCCAGCGGCTTTTTTCCAGGAGGGGAAGGAGGGCATCAAAGGCGGGGGTGCCGGGGGAAAGGTCCTGAAGCTCCCAGGTATCCTGTCCTGCTTGGCCGTCATCCACCCAGGGCTCTAACAGAAGCAGGGGGCGGCGGAGCAGACGGCGTTCTCTGAGGTCCCAGTGATCGCCAAAAAGCTCCGGGGCCGGGTGTACCACAGGTATAGAGCGGCCAGAAGGGCTAAAATCAAGGCCAGGGGAAGAAGGGCTCTTTTTTTCATGGGGCGCACCTCCTTGCTTTTTACCGGCAGGGCGGGTCAAAGGACCTGCGCCTAAGAGGAAGGGTAGTAAATGTTTTTCTCCGGCTCGTCCATAAAAATGAGCTCCAGCTTCTCCCCCAGAGGGCCGGGGGGAAGGGGGAGAAAGCGGCGCCAATGAGAGGAGTTCGAGGCCAGCCAGAGAAAGGTGCCGTCCCAGTAGGCCATGCACTCGGGGGGTACAGCCGGATGCGGTATAGAAGGCGGTCCCGCCGTCGGGGGCCCCCAGCAGGACGGGGGAGGCGGAGATACCTCTGCCCCCGGAGGGCGGCCAGCAGCTCACGGTAAGTCCGCCCCTCATCAAAGGTGACAGGAGCGTCACTGAGGCCGGGATAGGTGCCCTCGCGCAGCACCTTAAAAGAACCCCCGGGTTTTGCGGGCGGACCTATGCCGTTGCACTGGAAGGCATGGTCGAAGGTGGGGGCCGCCCAATAGTGCAGCACCCCGACGGCCAGGAGCACCAAAACGACCAGACAAAAGCTCAATTTTTTCTTCACAAGGATCCCTCCCGCTCCAGCCGCCGGGCGGGATTGCCCAGGATGTACCCGGCGGTCTCGTCAAAGGTCCTGTTGGTTGCGGATGACATGGTCATAGTAGCCGCGCGGTCAAAGGGAAAGCCGCTTTGCGTGTTGTCAAATTTTTAGAGGCTTATTATTCTGGGAAGGACAGGCGGACCAGATGTGCCGTCCCTACGAGGTGACGATTGCAGTTCCGTCGTATTCCAGGGCCAGCCGTTGGATGGCTGCCTCAAATCCGGCGGGATCGGTGGGCCGATAACCCAGGTAGTGGCCGCCCAGCCAGTTCACCCACAGGGTCGTACCATCCCACAGCAGGGTGGTCTGGCAGTCGCCAGTGGAAGAACAGCCCTCCTGGAAGTAATCGATTTTCACCTTGACCGGCTCCCGGGGCTGGTGGAGGAAAGGCAGGAGGGTGAGGGGATCGGCCAGGAACCGGACGCCTTCCATCTCACTATGGAGATCATAAAAGGCATCCAAGACTTCTTGGTCAATGCCAAAGCTGAGAGAAGCGGTGAATTCTGTCTCGGCGCAGATTTCCGGTCTTTCTCCTGAGACATTTACCATCCGCTGAGGAATGATCCAGGCAAAGGGCCGGGGAAATACCGTCCAAACCAAAAGACAAACGATTAAAAGCAGTAAAAAGCGTTTGGCATTTTTCTTCATGAGCTTTTCTCTTTCTATATCAGAGACGGCTGGCCCGGGAATTCCATCTATACGGCGTGGGACGGCCCGGTGGGGATATCGGCTCCTGCACAGCCAAAGCGTGGATGGGAAATCAGACTTACACCCTGTCCAGGATCGGCGTCCCCTGGTTCAGCCTGTCCAGCCCGGCCAGGATGTGGGCGGCAGCCTGGCCGGGAGCAAGCTTCACCTGCTCCCCGGTGGCCAGGTCCTTGACGGCGGCGAGGCCCTCCCGGATCTCGTCCTCCCCCAGCAGGACGGCGTAGGGGATGGATAGCTTGTCGGCGTAGGAGATCTTCTGCTTGAATTTCTTCTGCTCGGCGTGGATCTGGGTGCGGATGCCCGCCTGGCGCAGGGTGGTGGCCAGAGCGATGGCGGGGGCCAAATCGTCGGTCATGGGGAGGATAAGGGCGTCGGCGGGGGCGGTGTTCAGGGCGTCGTTGAGATAGCCTTGGTCCTCCAGAACGAAGAAGAGACGGGTCAAACCGATGGAAATTCCGACTCCGGGCAGTTGTTTATCGGTATAATATTCCGCCAGGTTATCATATCGGCCGCCGGAGCAGATGGAGCCGATCTCCGGGTGATCAGTCATCACGGTCTCATATACGGTGCCGGTGTAATAGTCCAATCCCCGGGCGATGGTCAGGTCCACGCCGAAGTGAGTCTCAGGCACGCCGAAGGCAGCCAGATATTTTGTCACCGCGTTCAGCTCATCCAGGCCCAGGTCAAAGACCTCGTTCCGGCCCCGGTAGCCCTCCAGGGCGGTCAGGACCTCCTCGTTGGTGCCGGTGATGGAGGTAAAGCTGAGGATCTCCCGGGCCTGCTCGGAGAGAGGCCGGACTGCACCAGCAGCTCGGCCACCTTGTCCGGGCCGATCTTGTCCAGCTTGTCCACCGTGCGCATGATCTCGCCGGACTGCTGGGAAAGACCCAGCATGGCGTAAAAAGCCGTTGAGGATCTTCCGGTTGTTCACCCGGATCTGGAAGCGCTTCAGCCCCAGGGCGGTGAAGGCCCGATAGATGATGGAGGGGATCTCCGCCTCGTTGCTGATGTCCAGGGCGCCGTCTCCGATGACGTCGATGTCCGCCTGATAGAACTCTCGGAAGCGGCCCCGCTGGGCCCGCTCCCCCGGTAGACCTTGCCGATCTGGAAGCGACGGAAGGGGAAGGTGAGCTGGCCGTAGTTCAGGGCCACATACTTGGCCAGGGGGACGGTGAGGTCAAAGCGGAGGGACAGGTCGGTGTCTCCCTTTGGGAAAGCGGTAGATCTGCTTCTCGGTCTCACCGCCGCCCTTGGCCAGCAGCACCTCGCTGGCCTCGATGAGGGGGTGTCCAGGGGGTGAAGCCATAGAGGGAGTAGGTCTCCCGCAGGATGGCCGCCATCCGGTCGAACTGGACCTGCCGGGCGGGGAGCAGCTCCATAAAGCCGGACAGGGTGCGGGGTTGTACGTTTGCCATATCGATTCTCCTTTTTGGAATGGTTGGGGGAGTCAAACAACAGATCAGGGTGCGGGGTCAGCGGTTGATGTCGGGGTCGTCGGTGCGGCCGGCCAGGTAGTCCATGGAGACGTTGAAGTAGTCCGCCAGGGCGATGAGGCCCCGCATATCGGGACAGGCCCGGCCCTTTTCATAGGAGTAGACCGCATATTTTTTCAGCCCGATGACGCTGCCGACCTCTTCCTGAGAGAGTCCTTTTTTCTTTGCGGAGGGCTCGGATCCGCTCTGCGAAATTGGCCATAGTTCCTCCCAATTTTTGCTTGACAGTAGCAAATGAAACCACTATACTAAAAGTAGTTTAAAATGCTACTTTTAGGGGTTGACATAATGGAGCAGATATATGAAAAACTGTATGAAGCCTTTGTCCCGCCCTGGGCCACGCCGGAGGAGACCGCAGCCGGTGAGGCCCTATTTTTGACCGGCTCTGCCAGCGTTTCCCGCCCCAGGAGGCGGAGGACATCTGGGACGCGGCGCTGTCAGCGGGGGCCGCTGGCAGGGAGGAATGCTTCCTCCGGGGCTTCCGCCTGGGGGCCCTGCTGATGCTGGACCTCCTCTCCGGCGGGGAAGGGGAGCGGGGGACAAAAACGCGCTCCCGTCCCCTGTGATTGGGACGAGAGCGTTTCAAACACTTCGTGGTGCCACCCAAATTCAGGCGTGCGGACACGCCCCTTTGACCCTGTGTTGCGGCAGGGGGACCGCGCCCGTCTCCGGGCCCGCTGGTGGCGCTGTCTTCTCCGGGGCCGTCTCCGTAAGGTCCTTTCAGCCGAGGGACCTCTCTCTGTCCGGCGGTGTCCCGGATACTCATGCGCCGTCTTGGCGGTGGACGCTGTCCGCAGCCCGCGCGGGGGCGGGCCGGGGGAATGGGGAGAACGTCTCCCTCAGATGGCGAAGGGGATGCGGTTGGGGTTCATCACCTCGCGCCAGTCCAAGTCTCCCCGGGCCAGACCGTGGATCAGCAGCTCAGCGGTGGCCACGTTGGTGGCCATGGGCACGGAGTGCTGGTCACACAGCTTGGAGATGGACAGCACGCTGTCGTCCAGCTCTCCGGGCGGGGGTCGTTGAAGAACAGCACCATGTCGATCTCGTTGTAGATGATGCGCTGCCCGATCTGCTCGATGCCGCCGTGGGCGTGGGACAGGAACAGATTGACAGGAAGACCGGTGGCCTCCGCCACCATGCGTCCGGTGGCGTTTGTGGCGCAGACGGAATGCTTGGACAGGATGCCGCAGTATGCGATGCAGAATTGGACCATCAGTTCCTTCTTATGGTCGTGGCTCATCAGTGCGATGTTCATGGTGTGGCAAACCTCCTTTATACAGATGCCGGAAGGGAGTTCAGCGGATCCGCATGATAGGGACCCGGCGCCCCTCCAGACGCTTGGCAATGTTCAGGCAGGCGTTGGCCGCCCCCCTGCCGTCCGCCCAGGATCAGGGGCCGCCCCAGGTTGGCGGACAGCATCACCTGGGGGTCCTCCGGCACTACGCCCAGCAGTGGCAGGCCGGCGGTGTCCATGGCGTCGTCAATGGTGGTGCGCAGCTCCCGCAGCAGCTTGGGCTGGATGCGGTTCATCACCAGATGAATCTGCCGCAGAAAGTCCAGCTCACCCACGGTGCGCTGGGCGTCCCGAAGGGGAAGAAGCGTCGTTGGTGGAGACGACGATGGCCCGGTCGGCCCCGCAGCAGGCCATCCGGAAGCCGGCGCCCAGGCCCGCGGGGGAGTCGATGAGGACATAGTCATACAGGGATCGGGCGGTATCCAGCATGCGGCGGACAGCCTCCTCCGTCAGGGCAGAGGAGAGGGTCATGGGTGCGGTGAGCAGGGCCAGACCCGGCAGATCGGGGTGGTTCACCGCCGCGCGGACCAGAGGGCAGCGTCCCTCCGCCACATCGGAGAAGTCCATCAGGGCCCGGTCGCTGAGGCCCAGGGAGATGTCCAGATTGCGCAGGCCGATGTCCATATCAATGCACAGCACGCTGTGCCCCAGGCGGGCCAGACTGCCGGCCACACCCCGGTAATGGAGGGTTTTCCGGTGCCGCCCTTCCCGGAGGTGACGACGATTGCGGTTCCCATGTGTGCGCAGACCTCCCATCACACCATTTTAAGTGTATCACAAATCCCACCCACGTCAATGGGTTTATGAGAAATTTTGAAAAATGGAGCCGAAAATCCAGGTAAAGCCCTACCCCCTGTACACTGAGGGTATCGATCCTGGGGGCTGGCGGAGACATCGCTCCGGTCTCACAGCGGGGCTTTCTGGATCTTGGCCCAGCGGCGGGGATAGCCTTTGAGGGTGGGGGCTACCTTCCGCAGGACTACCAGACGGTGAATGACGTCGGTGCCGGGAATGGTGTAGTCCCGGCACTCCTCCAGACGGGCACCCAGCAGCTTGATGCAGTGGGCGGCCTCCTCCAGCTCCCGGCCGCAGTCCACCGACTTCATGGCCAGAAAAGCGCCCCCCTACCTTGACATAGGGCAGGCACAGCTCACACAGCAGGCGGAGCTCGGCCCACCGCCCGGGCAGTGACCAGATCAAAGCTGTCCCGGAAGCCCTTCTCCAGAGCCTGCTCCTCCGCACGGGCATGGATGACCCGGATGCCGGTGAGGGAGAGCTGGGCGCTGACCTGAGCCAGCCAGTCCACCCGCTTGTTCAGACTGTCCAGCAGAGTGACCTGGAGGGAGGGGACCAGGATCTTCAGGGGCAGACCCGGAAAGCCGGCCCCGGTGCCCACGTCCAGGAGGGCCCTGTTCTCAAAAGTCGGCGCAGGTGAGCAGGGCAGCGCAGTCCAGCATATGGAGCTGGGCCACCTTTACCGGGTCGGTGATAGCAGTCAGGTTCATCACTTGGTTCTTCTCCAGCAGGAGATGGCCGTATTCCGCCAGCTGGCTGGGGGCCTGCCCCGGCACCCGGTCCAGCAGGCCCCAGATCCGCCAGACCGGCGGCAATGATGTCACGCATGGCTCGTTCCTCCAAAAATCAGGGCGCCCCGGTGACGAAGACGCCCACCAGGCTGAAATTGGACAGCAGGCCCACGATGCCCAGGGGGAGGGTGGCCAGCGCCGCCAGGAAGCACACCGCAGCCAGGGCGATGGCGGGCCATTTGCCGGGGCGGCCGGTGGTGCGCCAGCTGACCAAAGCCAGGATACCCAGGCCGATCAGGCCGGGGACGGCCAGGAGAGGGGCCATGTTCACCAGCATGGAGCCGGTAAAGTAGTAATAGGTCATCATGGCCACCAGGATCACCATATAGACCACACCGATCCAGGCCATGGTCCGCTTCACCGGGGAGGCGGGGGTATAGGGTGCTGGGGCGTCTTGCTCCTCCTGCGGGGGGATCTTTTTTTCTTCCATCAGGTCCTCTCTTTCAGCAGGTCCCGGATCTCTGTGAGCAGCAGCTCTTCCTGGGAGGGCGCCGGGGGGGGTGCGGGGGTCTCCTCCTTTTCCGGTGGAGGCGGTTGAAGGCTTTCACGATGCAGAACACCGCAAAGGCCATGATGAGAAAGTTCAAAATGGCGTTGATGAAATTGCCCAGCATGAGGGCGCCGCCGCCGGGCAGTTCTACGGCCATGGCGGCCAGGGCGGTGTTGTTTCCGGCGATGATGCCCAGAATGGGGTTGAGAATATCGTTGACCAGGGAGGTGGTGATGTTGCTGAAGGCGCCGCCGATGATGACGCCTACGGCCAGGTCCATCACATTGCCCCGGGCGATAAAGGACTTGAACTCTTGGATGAAGGCTCTCATAAGCAAAAAAAAGCTTCCTTTCTATTTCTTGAGGCTCTGAGATAGGGAGCAGCCGGAGAGGGCGGGGGAGAAGGGGAAAGCCTCTGCCTCTTTGCACCCGGAAACCCTTGCGCCGCAAGGGTTTCCGGTGCAGACCGTTCTGGAGCGATTTCCAGGGGCGAAAATGATCCAAAGCCAGGGGCGGGGATGCGCTGTCCGCTGGAGACGGGTAAAACAAATCGTTATATTCCTTAAAAAAATTACAAAACGAAATTTTAAAGGCAGTCATCGGCCCCATTGGGGCACGGACACGCGATATAGCCGGAGAGAAGAGCTGGGGTCACTGCTTGGGGGTCAGCATCTGGGTGCCGCCCATGTAGGGCTGGAGGACGGCGGGGATCTTCACAGTGCCGTCCGCCTGGAGGTTATTCTCCAGGAAAGCAATGAGCATCCGGGGCGGGGCGACCACAGTGTTGTTCAGTGTGTGGGGCAGGTAGGTGCCCTTCTCCCCCTTGACCCGCATCTTCAGGCGGCGGGCCTGGGCATCACCCAGGTTGGAGCAGGAGCACACCTCAAAATACTTTTGCTGGCGGGGGGACCAGGCCTCGATGTCACAGGATTTTACCTTCAGGTCAGCCAGGTCGCCGGAGCAGCACTCCAGCTGGCGGACCGGAATATCCAGGGAGCGGAAAAGCTCTACGGAGTAGCGCCACATCTTTTCGTACCAGTCCATGGAGTCTTCAGGCCGGCAGACCACAATCATCTCCTGCTTCTCAAACTGGTGGATGCGGTAGACACCCCGCTCCTCGATGCCATGAGCGCCCTTCTCCTTGCGGAAGCAGGGGGAGGTAGGAGGTGAGCGTCTGGGGCAGGGATTCCTCAGGAATGATTTGGTCAATAAATTTGCCGATCATGGAGTGCTCGCTGGTGCCGATAAGATAGAGGTCCTCGCCCTCGATCTTATACATCATGGCCTCCATGTCGGTCTGGGACATGACGCCCTCGACGACATTGCCGTGGATCATGAAGGGGGGGATGCAGAAGGTGAAGCCTTTGTTAATCATAAAGTCCCGCGCATAGGCCAGCACCGCTTCATGGAGCCGGGCGATATCCCCCATGAGGTAGTAGAAGCCGTTGCCGGAGACCCGGCCGGCAGCGTCCATGTCGATGCCGTTGAAGGACTCCATGATCTGGGTGTGGTAGGGGATCTCAAAGTCGGGGACCACAGGCTCACCGAAGCGCTGGACTTCCACATTGCAGCTGTCGTCAGGGCCGATGGGGACGGAGGGATCAATGATATTGGGGATCTGTAGCATGATGTGACGGATCTGCTGCGCCAGTTCAGTCTCTTTGGCCTCCAGCTCAGCCAGCCGGTCGGCGTTGGCCTTGACCTGGGCCTTGACGGCCTCGGCCTCCGCCAGCTTGGAGGGGTCCTTTTTGGCCTGGCCCATCAGCATACCTACCTGCTTGGACAGGGCGTTCCGGTTGGCTCTCAGCTCATTGGCTTCGCTGACAGCGGCCCGGTTCTCCTCGTCCAATGCCAGTACCTGGTCCACCAGGGTCAGTTTGGCATCCTGAAACTTTTTCTTGATATTTTCCCTCACTGCATCGGGGTTTTCACGAATAAATTTGATATCCAGCATGGGGATCGCACTCCTTTTTTATCTTAACAGAATGGGATGAGCTCCTGTGGGGAAATTGGGCGAAAATAAAAAATGTTTCACGTGAAACCTGGCCGGCGGAGATGTCCTGCCATCCGGCCTAAAGCCGGTCAGTACAGGGCGTCCCAGATCTCCTGATACCGGTCGGCAGGGGAGAAGCGGCCGTTATCGGTGTAGCTCTCCTGGGGAAGATAGCTCTTCAGGGGGGCCTCTCCGGAGGAGGTGTCCTCCAGTACCGCGATCAGATCACGGCAGAGGGAGTAGCGGCCCCGCACATAAGCCTCGTCAATCTGCCAGAAGTAGTCCATGGCCTCCTTGGTACGCTCTAGGACCTGTCCCTGCTGCTCCCCCGGCGGCGGTCAGGCTGTCGATGGTCCCCAGCAGGGTGTCGATCTGTTCCTGGAGGTCTTGGATCTCATTTTTCAGGGCGCCGTTCTCCTCCAGGGCGCTCTGGGCGGTCTGCATCCCGGAGAGGGAGTCCTTCAGATCAGAGAGACCGAGGAGGTCAGGTCCCCCAGCGTCTCATTGCTGCGGCGCTGGTCCATGGCGTAGGTCATCAGCAGCAGGGCAAAGGCCGCTGCAAAGAGGATAGTGATGTAGAGAACCACCGACTGCCTGCGCCGCCGCTGCTGGCCAGGGCGCTCCTCCTTGGGAGGACCGCCTGCCTGGGGGCGTTCTGCGCCGGCTTCTGGGGATCAGCCATGGCCCTGCACCTCCCCGGCGTTCAGCCGCTCCAGAGCCTCCAGCAGAAGCTCCAGATCCTGGCTGTTGTAGTATTCCAACTCGATCCTGCCTTTTTTGCCTCGGTGGGCGATGTGGACCTTCCGGCCCAACCGGCCGGAGAGATTCTTTTCCGCCTCCCCGAGGTAGAGGGCCAGGCTATCCCCCGCCTGCTTAGGCGGGGCCTTTTTCCCGCTGGAGGGCCTTGACCAGTGCCTCCGTCTGGCGGACGGAGAGCCCGTCGGCAATGACCTTCTTGGCGGCCTGCCGCTGGAACTCCGCCGGTGGGGGCGCCCAGCAGGGCACGGGCGTGGCCGGCGGAGAGCTGTTCCTCCTCCACCAGCTTCAAGAGGTCCTCCGGGGAGGGCCAGCAGCCGCAGGGTATTGGTGACGGCGGGGCGGGACTTGCCCATGCGCTCGGCCACCTGCTCCTGGGTGAGGCCGTACTCCTGCATGAGGGTCTGGTAGCCCCGGGCCTCCTCGGCCGGGTTCAGGTCCTCCCGCTGGAGGTTCTCGATCAGGCCCAGCTCCATGACCTTGCGGTCATCCGCCTCGATAATGACTGCCGGCACCTCGGTCAGGCCGGCCAGCTTGGCGGCCCGCCAGCGGCGCTCCCCGGCAATGATCTGGTAGTAGCCGGAGGACAGACGGCGCACTGTCAGCGGCTGGATGATGCCGTGGACCCGGATAGACTCTGCCAGATCGGCCAGGGCATCCTGGTCAAAGCGCTTCCGGGGCTGGTTCAGCCCCGGCTCCACCTGGGAAATGGGGAGGGAGACGGAGCCCTCTCCCTGCGCTTGCAGGTCCGGGTCGCCCAGCAGGGCGTTCAGCCCCCCGGCCCAGGCCCAGCTCTTTGGTTCGCTTTGCCATAGTAGCTCCTTCCTTATAAAAATAACAGTGGAGATCAAAATTCAGCCGTCGGGGCCAGGCTTACGGCCCCGGCGAAAAAGCGGGGGAGAACTCAGACAGGGGCCGCCGTGGGGTGCTTGGCTGCGATCTCCTCCGCCAGCAGCCGGTAGGCCTCCGCCCCCCGGGAGTAGGGGTCGTATGCGGTGACGGGTTTGCCGTGGCTGGGGGCCTCGGATAAGCGCACATTGCGGGGATGACCGTGGCGTAGACCTGACCGGGAAAGTGACGTTTAACTTCCTCCGCCACTTGAAGAGAGAGATTGGTGCGGCTGTCAAACATGGTGAGCAGCACGCCCTCTAACACCAGCCGGGGATTCAGTGAGCGTTTGACCAAGCGGACGGTAGAGAGCAGATCGCTGAGTCCCTCCAGGGCGTAATACTCACACTGCACCGGCACCAGCAGAGAACCGGCGGCGCACAGGGCGTTCACCGTGAGCATCTCCAGAGAGGGGGGCAGTCCACAAAGATGAAGTCGTAGCCGGGAGAGAGGACCTCCAGGGCCTTTCGGAGCAGATGCTCCCGGTCCGGCAGGGCGATCATCTCCACGCCCGCACCGGCCAGCGCCTTGTTAGAGGGGAGCACGTCCCCGCAGTGTGCGGTGACTACGCCGCGGCGGGGATCGGCCCCATTGATGAGCACGTCGTAGACATTTGGGGGAGGCGGTGTTCTTGTCCACTCCCATACCGGAGGTGGCGTTGGCTTGGGGGTCGAAGTCGCACAGCAGTACCCGCTTTCCCAGCGCGGCCAGGGCGGCGGTGAGGTTGACGGTGGTAGTGGTCTTGCCCACGCCTCCCTTTTGATTGACGATAGCGATGATCTTGGCCATGGGGCGCCTCCTGAGTCGAAATGGCGGACGGGTGTACAGCAGACTTCCGCAGAGCTTTATTATATCAACCGGGGGAACGCATTTCAACTCTTTTTTTCCCGTTTTTCCGGCCTGGTAGCGAAAAAGGCGGCGGACCGCACAGGGGCGGCCCGCCGCAAGGGGAGAGGTGCAGACAGAGGGAGAGAGCCGAGACCGGGCCTGCCTCCAGGCGATCTGGCTTCGGCAGGCGATGGGGAGGAAAGGGGAGATAGGAAAAGAGAATGTTTCACGTGAAACATTTTTACCGAATGGCCTGGGGAATACGGATGGTGAGCAGGATCTCTCCATCCTTATCCTGGCGGTCACAGCGGGCATCCACCCCGGCAGACCGCATTAGGGGCCATGCTCCGAGTCAGAGTGTTAAGAAAAAAGGCGGACATCCTTCACCACAAAGGTGCGTTTGGTTCTGGTGCGGGGAGGAGGGGAGAAGCTGATCTACCAAGGCGTCTGTCTGGGCCACGGTGAGCTGCCGGGACAGGATCTGCTCCAGGGCCTTCTGGCGCAGGCTGGGGTCCTCCAGCCGAAGCAGGGCCCCGGGCATGGCGCTCAGTGCAGCCGCCGTCCCGCAGGGCCCGGAGAGTGTCCTCCGGCAGCTTCAGCAGGCGCAGCTTGTTGGCCACGGCGGACTGGCTCTTGCCGATGCGCCGGGCAGCCTCCTCCTGGGAGAGATGGTAGACAGAGATCAACCGGTCCAGGGCCAGAGCCTCCTCCCAGAAGTCCAGGTCCTTGCGCTGCAAGTTCTCTACCAGAGCCAGCAGGGAGGAGCGCTGGTCGTCGATCTGGAGAGAGATGCAGGGGACCTCTTCCAGTCCTGCCAGCTTGGCGGCCCGGAGCCGCCGTTCCCCGGCCACCAGCTCCCAGCCGTCTGCCCGACGGCGCACAGTCAGGGGCTGGAGCAGCCCCAGAGCCTGGATGGAACCAGCCAGCTCCTCCAGTTCCTGGGTGCCAAAAACCCGGCAGGGGCTGATTGGGATTGGGTGAGATGGCGTCTACAGGGAGGAACAGCACCCGGGACTGTCCAGCAATCCCTTCTTTCGCAGCAGCTGCATTCTGGATACCCCCTTTGATCCTTCCGCTGTTATAAAACAGCTTGTCTTGATATCCATATTTTACCATAAAAAATAAAAAGAAAGTTGGATTCTGTCGCAGTTGTGGAAAATCCAGTGGAAAAGTTGAAAAAAGAAGGGCTTGGCCCGGGAAATTGCAGAGGGAGAAAAAGGAAAGAAAGACCTTGTAAGTTTCCTCCATATCATATATACTGAAAGAGAGCAGTCAGAGAGGGAGCTGTAAACAGATGCGGCCCAAAGTGAGGAAAGGGCTGCATGGACGGAAAAGGGAGAGCTGTCAATGAACAAGAAGAAACTTCCCCTTGCATTTTGGATCTTCATCGGGCTGGTGGTCGGCATCGCAGTGGGCCTGGCCCTGATGATGGTGCCCAACGGACTGGACATCGCGAAAAACTACATTCTGCCCTGGGGCACGATCTTCCTGAACCTGCTGAAATTCATCGTGGTGCCCATCGTGCTGTTTTCCATCGCCTCCGGTGTCATCTCTATGCAGGACATCGGCCGGGTGGGCTCGGTGGGAGGCAAGACGATCGTGTATTACATGTGCACCACCGCTTTTGCCGTGGTGTTGGCCCTGGTGCTGGCCAGCGCGGCCAAGGGGATGCACATCTTTGCGGCCATGGAGACCTCCGGCCTGGCCTATGAACCCCCCCGGCGGGCCAGTCGCTGATGCAGACCATCATCGACATCTTCCCCTCCAACCCCATCACGCCGCTGGCCAATGCCTCCATGCTCCAGGTCATCGTCATCTCTCTCCTGGTGGGCTTCGGCATCCTGCTGGCGGGGGAAAAGGGGCTGGTGGCCGCCCAGGTGGTGGACAGCTTCAATGAGGTGTCCATGAAGATCATGGACCTGATCATCAAGCTCTCGCCCATCGGCGTGGCCTGCCTGATCTGCCCGGTGATCGTGGAAAACGGGCCCAAGATCCTGGCTCAGCTGGTGGCGGTGCTGGCGGTGGCCTATGTGGGCTATATCGTCCACGCCGTGGTGGTGTACTCCAGCACGGTGAAGGCCCTGGGCGGCGTATCCCCCATCGCCTTCTTCAATGGGGATGGCCCCTGCCATGATGATGGCCTTCTCCTCCGCATCCTCGGTGGGCACCCTGCCCTTCACCCTGGAGTGCTCCGAGCGGCTGGGGGCCCGGAAGGAGGTCGCCTCCTTCGTGCTGCCCCTGGGCGCCACCATCAACATGGACGGAACTGCCATCTACCAGGGGTGTGCGCCGTTTTCATCGCATCCTGCTATGGGATCGACCTGACCATCGGCCAGATGGCCACCATCGTGCTCACCGCCACCTTGGCTTCTATCGGCACTGCGGGCGTCCCCGGCGCCGGCATGGTGATGCTGGCCATGGTGCTCCAGAGCGTAAATATCCCGGTGGAGGGCATCGCGCTGGTGGCCGGCATCGACCGGATCTTTGACATGGGCCGCACCACCATCAACATCACGGGCGATGCGGCCTGCGCAGTGGTGGTCTCCAAGATGGAGGACCGCAAGGTGGCCCGCACCAAGAGTGTTTTGGGCTGATCAAAGAACAGAGAGGGGCCCCGGACCAAATGGTCCGGGGCCCGCTGCTTTGTTTGAAGGGCCGGTATGCATGGAGGCCATAGGTCTATGAAAAAAGCAAAATAGTCCAACGTGGGGACATCTGCTAAAATAGGGGGCAGAAGAAACTTAAAATTGGGCAGAGTGCTCAATATAGAGGAAAGGGTGAAGAGACCGATGCGGATGCAGGGAGAGGAATTCAACATCCAGGCCAACGGTGTGAAATCCACGGGGTCAGGATGGGGCAGGGGAGCCGCTCCTCCTCCTCCACGGGCACCCGGAGACCTGTCTGATGTGGCACAAGGTGGCGCCCCAGCTGGCGGAGCGCTTCACAGTGGTGGCCACCGACCTGCGGGGCTACGGGGACAGCGGAAAGCCGGAGGGGCTGCCTGACCACAGCAACTACTCCAAGCGGACTATGGCGGAGGACCAAATCGAGGTGATGCGGGCCCTGGGCTTTGAACGCTTCCACGTCATGGGGGCATGATCGGGGGGCCCGGGTGGCCTACCGCATGGCGCTGGACCATCCGGAGGCGGTAAATAAACTGGTGCTGCTGGATATCGTGTCCACCTATGACATGTACAGCCTCTCCACCCGGGAGTTTGCCAAGGCGCTGTTCCAGTGGTATTTCTTTACCCAGGAGGCCCCGCTGCCGGAGGACATGATCCTGTCCAGCCGGAAGCAGTTTTTCCGCTATTCCCTGCACATTGCCCGGTATCACTCGGAGAACGACACCCTCAGCCGAGGCATTTCCCCAGGACGTCTACGACGAGTATCTGAGGCACTATAACGTGGAAACCATCCACGCCATCTGTGAGGAGTACCGGGCGGGGAGACGGTGGATCTGGCGCTGGACGAGGAGGATTTGCAGGCCGGGCGGAAGATCCGGGCCGAGACCCTGGTGCTGTGGGGGGCAAACGGACTGGTGGAGCGGTTCTTCCGCCCCCTGGAGTGCTGGGCCAAATTTGGAGACCACATTCAGGGACACAACCTGCCCTGCGGCCATTTTATCCCTGAGGAGGCCCCTCTCCCATGCTGGAGGCGGTGGAAAACTTCCTTTGACAACAGACGCAAGAGAAAGACAGCGCCCCGCCGTGGAGAGAGAGTCCGCGGCGGGGCGCTGTCTGGTTAAAAGAAAACATGAAAATGTCACATGAATACATGAGAAAGTCGTATTGAAGTTAAAATTGTTTAATATTACAATTTGAGTTAACTTCAAAAGAAAAAAGTGGTCAAAAGAAACAAATTTTCTTTTTGGGAAAATTTTTGCACAAAATTTTCAGACCTGCTGAGGCCTGAACGTGCAGTGGAAGGGAGCGGATGAGAGAGGCACAGTTGAAGCAGAGGAAAACGGTGAAAGGAGAAATGTAAAAAATGAAGCGATTGTCAAAGCGGATCATTTCTTCCGTGCTGACCGGCACCATGCTGTTGTCGCTGCTGGGTGGTAGCGCGCTGGCGGTGGAGCCGGAGGGGGGCCCGGAAGAGGAAGTAAGATCTGGGCAGCCGGTCATGAGCGACGTGGTGAGCATCCAGGCTTACACTGAGGAGACGGAGACCGGAAATGAACTGAAGCAGATCGAGATCGGCTATGAAGAGGGACAGATCTCAGCGGACTGAATGGGGAGAGCTACCTGTTGGAAGGGCGCGGTCCCCAGGACGAGGAATTTACAGAGATCCAGATCCAGGAAGTGACAGTCCACGAGGAGAGCGCTCTCCTCGTGGTTGGTGGCTTCACCACCAACCACGAGGAGAGCAGACATCTCGTGGTTGGTGGCTTCACCACCAACCACGATATCTCTGAGGGCACAGAGGAAGGGATGGACCTCCGCCTGCGCCATACTTGGGAGGAAGAGGATTCCGCCCTGTCGATGAGCAGGGGGAACCCTGGCTGGAGATGAAAAAGGAGCAGCCGGCCTCTGAGGATGAGCAGCCTGAGGACGAAGAAGAGCCATCTGGACCGCCTCAAGACGGGGAAGAACTTATCCAAGACGGAGAGAAGCTGACTCAAGAGGGCAGTCAGCCGCCGGTAAGCAATGGTCTGGAGCCGCTGGTGAATTCCGGAAGAATTGACCGTGGATGATATTACGAGCATCCAGGCCTACACCGACGAGACCGTCTACGGCACCGGTTTGGTGGAGGTCGAGATTACCTACAGAGAAGATGCCACCGTGCCTGAAGATCTGACCCCCGAGAACTATATCCTAGAGGACCGGGGCACTCTGAATCCAGACTTCGGTGAAATCAAGATCGCCGATGTGAGTGTCAACGGCCAGACCGTCACTCTGACCATCGACGATGATACCCAAGCCACTGAGAAGAACGATTTGGTGTACACCGGCGACGACGCCGGCGTCCGGGAGCGCAACGCTTTCGGTGTCTACTGCACCGGTGCTTGGTACCGCGGTGTGGACGGCACCATCTACTATGGCAAGTCGGACTCCGGAGAGTACAAGGCCAATACTACCGGAATGGGCTATCAGGCCCGAGCATCCCTGGAGCTGAAACTCCGCCACACTGATGAGGAAGAAGAAGCTGCCCTTTGTTTGGCGGACGAGAATGGCGAGTACACTTCTGCAAACAAATGGGAGAAGACCATCGACCGCCAGTTCGGCAGGGACGGATTCCAGGATCTGTACGATCTAAGGATTAACAGCACCGCCGCAAGTGCCTCCGACGGCAGCAAGGGAGGACTATGTCCGGGGCTACTACTACATCCCTGAGGACTATGACCCCGCCGACGGCATTGTCTTCACCATCCAGGGCCAGGGTATTCCTACTGGAAGCTTCCAGATGGTAGCAATAACGCCGGAACAGGCGTAATGTATGATTCCGCCACCACTTCCTGGGCCGGCAACGGCGCTATCGTGGTGAATATCCACGACCGCTCCAGTGCCGCCGCCAAGTGGGGCGAATACGACGAGGTCTATGACTTCGTGAAGGATGACGTCAACGTGATGAAGTACTTCATTGAGAAGTATGACATCACCGGACCCGTGGTCCTCCAGGGCAACTCCCGGGGCACCAACGCCTCCGCTCAAATCATCAAGGCACTGGCCGGAGCGGAGTATCCCATCAACAGCGATTCCAATCGCGGAGAAGGCACGCTGGACAAGGATGAGTATGACTTCACCATCGACGCCTACATCTGCAACAACGGAACCTTCGGCAGCGGCTATGATGAAGCTGACTGGGCTGCCGTGGCCGCCACTGGTCTGAAGGTCTGGGCCTTCGACGGCGAACAGGACACCAACAACGTGGAGACCATCGCCACCTACAGCAAAAATCATGACCGAGCTTAAAGGGGCCGACTGGGTCAAGGAGAATGTCCGCCTCACTGGCTATCCCTCTGAGATTTACTCCTACTGGGGCGAGAGCGACCACTCCACCACCCGTATCAACGGCTGGTACTTCGACAACGACGCCTTCTACGGCCCCGACCTGAAAAATTGTGGACGGCGAGATCGAGTACAACAAGAAGCTGAGCGACGGCGACACCTATACCCTGGACTGCCGTGGCAAGGCCTCCGGCAGCAGCAAGGACGGCTATGAGTACACCGTGTACGACGACTTGTACCAGGAGTGGGCACTGGAGCCAGTGGTCCCCCGCTGATCCCACCGATGGCCCCACCCCCATTGAAGACACTGAGAAAGCGGACGCCAGCATCGGCTCCTATCAGCGGATCAATGGATACTTTACCTACCAGATCAGCGTAAACGACAGCGCCCGCGGGGCGGACAGCCGGGAGATCGAGGTCTACATCCCTGAGGGAGCCGTCAGCGGGAGTACTGGATCAGCATGGCGCTTCCCTCCGGCGTGGACAGCACGGAATTCCTGGAGAAGTCCGGCTGGTTTGACATCGCGGACGAGACGCTGGCCTGCCTGCTGATCATGAAGCCCGAGAACGGGACCTGGGGCAGTGCGGAAGACGAGCTGGCCTATGTGGACGCGGCTATGGGCACCCTGGTCAGCAGCGGGACCTATTACTCCGCCTTCACCTACCACTATCTGGTGGGCTACGGAGACGGCGCCCCCCCTGCAGCTGTGGGCCGCCCAGAACCCCTGAAGATGATCAGCCAGGTCTATGTGGATGCTCAGGTGGATGCGGCTTAGGAGGCTCTGCTGGAAGCGGCCGGTGAGACCCAGGTGGGAAAGACGCCCCAGCCCAACCATATGGATTTCGAGGGGTACACCGACAAGGACGGCAATCAAATTACCCAGAAACGGACCTTTGAGGCCCAGCACTACAACGATATACCCATCCCCACCTGGTTAGTAGGCACTACCAGCGAATCCCTGATCGCCTATTGGAAGGATGTCAAAGACTGCCTTTCGAATGCGGTGACCGATGGCAATTACGGCCAGGTCTACTGGCAGGACAAGGCAAACTCTGATGCCATTGCCACCTCCTTCAGCTATGTAAAGACCCAGGTGGCGGTGCAGAGTGAGTCTGTCTCCGACATGGCCGACCCCGCGCTGACGGAGAACATCAACTCCTTCCTGACCTACTACAGCGGCTATGACAACAACTCGGTGTACGGCCACTTCATCACCCAGCGCCTGCCCTACACCAACCAGGACACCGACAATGTGCTCTACCGGGACCACATGTGGGAGGGCACCAACCGGACCTACATCATCTATATCCCCGACAGCGTGAAGTCCAGCGGTTCTCCCGCGCCCCTGGTGGTGACCACCCACGGCGCCGGTCAGACCGCCATGGTATTCCTGGAGGCCACCGACATCAAGGAGGCCGCCGACAAGTACGGATTTATCGCGGTCACCTACGACCTGACCGGCAACGCCGACTATATGCTGGACCTGCTGGAGCTGGTCAAGGACGACTGTAAAAAGGCGGGTGTGACGGTGGATGAGGACCGGATCTATGGCTACGGTCAGTCCGCCGGCGGCGGAGCCACCGCCAACACTCTGGCCCAGGACCCCAGAACTGTGGGCTGTTTGCCGCATTCGGCATTACCTCCGGCGTTCGGACTACGGCCCAGAAGAACGGCTCACAGCTGGTGGTGCCCTTCTACGCCATTTACGGCGAGTACGACTACTGGCCCATGAAGCTGGGCGCATTGGAGGCCGGGGGAGTGGACCGGTTCTCAGGGAGCCAAACAGTGCACCTGGACGACCGACACCCAGACCTATTGGGCACAGAGGCTGCTGGGCAAAGACCCTGACGAGCTGGTAGCTACGCCCACAGTGGAGAGCGGCATCACAGAGGAACAGATCGGCTCCCCCAGCAGGCCCCCATCAGCCTGATCGTCAATCCAACTGAGGCGGAAAACCGCTATAAAAACTACATCTGGTCCAGGGACTTCGGCGGCGGCGAGGTGCCCATCTTTGTATGGAGCCAGTGCTACGGCCGGGGCCACAACCTGGTCCCCAGTGACCTGAACGAGCTGTGGGAAAACTGGTTCAGCAAGTGGGAGAGAGGCTCCGACGATCATACCCTGCTGTACTATACAGATGGCGTAGGAAGCGGTCAAGCATTGGAAGTTGATCAGACGCCTGACTTTGACAGCATCACCAACCTGGAGAAAGACTGGTCCCAGGCGGCTCAGCTGCCCCTGACCGGCTGGTACACCAAGAACATCGACGTGGATGGCGACAATGACTTTGCCGATGACGCCCGCACCGTAAAGGTGTACATCGCCCCTGAGGCATCCATCCGCTCCTACTTCACTGTGGTGGCTGTGCCGGAGGGTGTCGATACCTATGACTTCCTGAAGGAACAGGGCTGGATCGACTTGGCCAACGAGAAGGGCGAGGGCCTGTTCGTGCTGGAGCCCGGCGCGGGGGGGCTGGGGCTCTGCCCAGGATGAGAGCGCCTATGTGGAGGCCGCTATCGCCTTCCTGAAGAGCGGCAACAACATCCATAAGCAGAACGTGTTCTCCACCTTCGGTGAGTTCTACCTGGCAGGCTACGGCAAGGGCGCCGCGGCGCTGGAGCTGTGGGCGGCCGCCAACCCCATCTTTGTCATCAGCCAGGCCTATGTGAACGGGACCAGTGCCGGTGCGGATGCCCTCACCGCTGTGGCTGGTGCGCTTTATGACGGAAAGAGCTCCAACGGCGATATTACCGATGTGCTGGATGAGACTCTGAATCAGGTGGGCATCGGCGGACAGATCGCCCCCAAGGATGTGCCCGTTCCCACCTATCTGGCGGGTTACACAGGAGCGAGAACTATTGGCAGTCCGCCAACGACTGCGCGACCACGGGGATCGGTGCCGGTGTGTACTGGCAGGATATTGCTTCCAAGGCCTATGCCACCGAATACGCCAACGGCCAGCTGAAGGAGGAAGGCGCGGGGCACGGCATCTCCAAGGTGGAGATCGCGGGCACAGGTGCAGACGCGCAGGCGATCTATGAGTGGCTGTCCGACTATACCCGCTATGACAACACCTTCCCCTATTCCAACGCCATTGCCCAGCGTCTGGACTACACCTCCGCCCGGGTAGCTGCCCAGCAGGATGCCAAGGACGGCCAGGTGAAATCCACTCTGTCCGACGGCACCCAGATCTGGGGCCAGTAGGATGTAAAGATCGCCGGTCACGGCACCGTTCAGGCAGGCGTGATCGCGTTCAGTGACAACAGCGGCGACGGGAAATGGGACCCCCGGGAGTATATCCTGTATATCCCTGAGGGCTTTGAGGGCAAGGAACTGCCTATCCTGATGCTCTATCCCGGCAACAGCCAGACTGACTCCATCTTTATGGACTCCACCTTGTGGTGGCAGCTCGCGGAGAAAGAGGGCATTGCTCTGGCCTTTGCGTGCGAGACATACAGTTCCAGTCCCAGCAGCGTGTCCCACGCCGACTCCGACAAGTTCTATCAGTCTCTTGTCACCTTGATGGAGGAGAAGATCGACGGCAGCTATGCCGACCTGGACTTCAACCGGATCTATGGTTCCGGCCAGTCTGCCGGTTCGGCGGCAACCCAGGGCTTTGCAGTGACCAATCCTGAGTTCTTTGCGGCAGTTGGCTCTACCTCAGCGGCAGCTGCAGAAAAAGAAAATTCTGCCTTTGAGACCATTCCGACCATGCTCATTGCAGGTCAGATGGACCTGGGGGATATGCCCAAGGGCTTTGAATCCACCTCTCTGCAGAACTGGGCTAAGTATATGCTGAAGGCCAATGGGATCGATAAGGAGTTCACGGCCGAAGATGCAGACCAGCACTTCAGCGCTGACAGCCGTCATCCGGATGTGTACAGCTGGACGAAGACTATCGACGGTGTGGATGTACCGTTGGTCCAGTGGGCTCTGTGCCTGCTGCGTCCCCACAACTGCTATCCCAGTGATATGCCCGTCCTGTGGGACTTCATGGAGCACTTCAGCTTTTGTGAAGGGCAGCGATGGCTCTCTCACCCGGTATTACAGCCCCTCCGCCTTTGAGAAAAAAATGACGCGGTGAAGATCGACTATATCCCCGGCGCAGTGACCCCGGATGACGATGACGATGATGACGACAGCAGTTCCTCCAGCTCCAGCAGATACACCGTTTCTGTCGGCGCCGGCAGCGGAAAGGGACCGTGTCCGTCAGTCCCCAAAATGCATCCGAGGGCACCAGAGTGACCATCACCGTGACTCCCGCCTCCGGCTATGGGGGTGGACGACGTCACCGTGACCGACCGGGACGGAGACGATGTACGTGTCACCAAACAGAGCGACACCCGCTATACCTTTACCATGCCTGACTCCAAGGTAGAGGTGGAGGTCAGCTTTGTGAAGACAGGGGAGACGGTACAGGAGCCTGATACCATGACCTTCTCCGATATCAAGGCCGGAGACTGGTTCTATGATGCGGTTCTCTATACCTATGAGAACGGACTGATGTCCGGCACTGGCGCCGCTGCCTTCAGCCCCAACCAGACCCTGACCAGAGCCATGGTGGCGCAGGTCCTGTACAGCATGGAGGGAGCTCCGGCTGGTGGAACATCCACCTTTACCGATGTGGCTGCGGGCACCTGGTATGCCAGTGCGGTCAACTGGGCCGCTGCCAACGGTGTGGTCAGCGGCTACGGAGACGGGACCTTTGGCCCCAACGACAACGTTACCCGGGAACAAGTGGCGATGATCCTGTACAGCTTTGCCAAGTCCAAGGGATACGATGTGTCCGAGAAAGGCCAGCCTGTCTTCCTTTGCCGACATGTCCAGTGTCAGCACCTATGCACAGGAGGCTATGAGCTGGGCTGCCGGCGCCGGATTGATCTCCGGCATGGGCAACAACACGATCGTGCCCCAGGGCAGTGCCACACGGGCTCAGTTTGCAGTTATGCTGATGCAGTTCTGCGAGGAGATCGCAAAATAACAGAAAATAGCATACTTATTGTAATTGAAAGGCTATTAAAGTACAAAGAGGATTATTGAAATAGCAGCACGGCGGCCGGCGTCAGGCATCTCTGGATGAGATGTGTTGACTGCCGGCCGCCGTCTTTAAAATAAAATTGTTTGCAAATGCAAAAATGCCTTGACAAATATTTTCTGCAAATGTAGAATATAGACACAGAATATTCTGCATTTGCAAAAAAGGAGGGAACCAGATGGGGGAGAACCGTCATCTGCCGGAGTCGGAGCTGGACATTATGCTGGTGGTATGGGGGCGGGGGGCCCAGTGTCCGCCCCAGCCATTCTGGAGGGGCTGGAGCGCCCGCTCACGGCCAGTGCCCTGCACAGTTATCTGAAGCGGCTGGAGGAGAAGGGCTTTCTATCCTGCAAAAAAAGCTGGTAAGGTAAACACCTATACAGCAATGGTGGCCCGGGAGGACTATCAACGCAGCGAGGGAGAGAGCTTTCTGAAAAAGCTCTACGGCAGTTCCATCTCCCGGTTCGCGGCGGCGCTCTACGACGGAAAGAGGGTGGAACCGGCGGAGCTGGAGGAGCTCAGGCACTGGGACCGCCTGAGCGGGGGAGAGGAGACATGACGGCGCTGGTGGAGCGGGTGGTCTGGGTCTCCCTCGCCACCTCCCTGCTCCTGCTCCCGCTGCTGGGGCTGAGCGGCGCCATCCGCAGGCGCTACCGGGCAGGGAGCTGCTACCTGCTGTGGCTGGTGCTGGCCCTGCGCCTGCTGATCCCCCTGCCCGTCCCGGTCCCGGTGGGGACCGCTTTGTCCCAGGTGGTCCCTGCGCCGGCGGCGGAGGAAACACTCGTCCCCCTTCCGGGGATCTCGGGTCCCGCGTCCGTCCGGGGACCGCAGGCAGGCGGGCGGGAGGCGCCGCCAACTGACCGAGGCGCTCTCCTGGCTCTGGGCGGCGGGGGCGGTCCTCTTCCTCGGCGTGGAGGGCGGGGGCTACCTGCGGGCCCGAAGAAAGATCCTAGAGGGCAGCCAGGCGCGGGCGGGAGACCAGGCGGCGCTGGAGGCCCTGGGTGGGACGGTGCCGGTGCTGCGAGCCGGGGTGGACACCCCCATGACCCTGGGCCTGCTGCGCCGGTGATCGTGCTGCCGCCGGAGGTGCCGGAGGCGGACCTGCCCCCTGATCCTGCGCCATGAGCTCTGCCATATCCGGCGGAGGGGACCTGTGGTACAAAGGGACTCATGCTACTGGCAAACGCGGTCCACTGGTTCAACCCCCTGGTGTGGCGGATGGCCGGACAGGCGGGCCGGGATCTGGAATTGTACTGTGACGAGGCGGTGGTGGAGGGACAGGACAACGGCTTCCGCCGCCGCTATGGACAGGTGCTCCTGCAGGCATCGTCAGGGGGGCGTGACCGCGGCCCTGACTACCCGGCTGGGGGCACGGAGATGAAAGGAAGGATCATGAACCTGTTTTTACAAAAAAGAAGGGGACCGCTCTGGTGGCGGCTGTGGTGTGCGCCGCACTGCTCTGCGGCGGCGCGGTGGCCTGGGGGCCCTCTTCCGCCGCCGGGGCCCAGGACCTTCCCCAGGAGGCGGCGGCGCGGCTCCAGCAGGTGACGGAGAGCGTGGCCCTCAACGAAGAAGGGAGCCAGGTGCGCTTCACTCTGCCCGAGCTGGAGGAGGGAGAGGACTGGAGGGTGCAGATCTCCGGCCGCTACGTGGCGGCGGACCAGGTCTCCATGAGCGTCCACCTGGACACGCCGGGCGTCTGGGAACCGGGGCGCTCCTATGAGATCCCAATAAAGCCCAGGCTGCGGCAGGCGGAGGGAGGGATATTACACCCAACTGACCCTCCACATATCTCTGGTCCGAGGGGAGGACAGTTGGGACGGGGAGGCGGACCTGCTGGCCCTGGCGTCACAGCCCCAGGGCGCCGGGAGCGGCTGGCTCTGGCCGGTGGAGGGGTATCATACCCTGTCCGCCCTGTTCGGCGGCCGGGTCCACCCTGTGACCGGACAGAGGACAGACCATACCGGCATCGACATCCCGGCTCCGGAGGGGACGCCGGTGCTGGCCGCCGCCTCCGGCACGGTGGAAGCGGAGGGCTGGGATGGGGAGGGCGGACTGGGTGACCGGGTGATCCTGGCCCACGGGGGGCGGCTGGACCACCACCTACGGCCAGCTCTCCCAAATCACGGCAGTGACGGGGGAGACGGTGGAGCAGGGGGAGGTCATCGGCTATGTGGGCGCCACCGGGAGGGCCACCGGCCCCCACCTGCACCTGGAGCTGGCGGAGAACGGCGTCCCCACGGACCCGGCGGCCGCCTATCCGGGCCTGGAGCTGTCTGTGACCGGCAGGTGACAGGGGGCTCCTCATTCCCCCAAAAGGCGCAAAAAGCCCCCGGCGGCGGGAAGCTCCCGCCGCCGGGGGTCCTCTTATGCCATCTCGTGGCTGGTGAGCAGGGACTGCTTGATGTCCCACAGCTTCTGGGACAGGTCCACATAGTAGTTGTGGGGGTTCTCAAAGCGCTTGACCTCGTCCCACAGCGAGTCCACCTGGCGCTGGCAATAGGCCCGGCTGGTCTGGATATCGGGCACCTGATACACCAGCTCGCCTCCCCGGAACACAGGAACCAGCAGCTCCCGGGCGTCGATGTTGGTGTACACCTTCCGCTTCCAGGTGGCGTCCGGGTCAAAGAGCTCCAGGGGATGGGTGAAGTCGATCTCCTCGTCGTGGACGCAGACCAGGTCGGCCTCGGCCTTGCCGGTGTCCTTGGAGAAGATGCGGTAGACCTTCTTAAAATGGGGGGTGGTGATCTTGGCGGGGTTCTCGCTGATCTTGATCTTGGGGAGGATGTGCCCCTGGTCATCCTCGATGGCGGCCAGCTTATACACGCCGCCGAACACCGGCTCGGGCGGGAGGTGATCAGCCGCTCGCCCACGCCGAAAGCGTCGATGCGGGCCCCTGGCGCACCAGGTCCCGGATGATATACTCGTCCAGGGCGTTGGAGACAAAAATCTTGCAGTCGGTCAGCCCGGCCTCGTCCAGCATCTCCCGTGCTTTCCGGGACAGATAGGTCAAATCGCCGGAGTCCAGCCGGATGCCGCAGCGGGTGATGCCCTGGGGCAGCAGCACCTCTTTAAAGGCCCGGATGGCATTGGGCACGCCGGAGCGCAGTACATTGTAGGTGTCCACCAGCAGAGTGGCGGAGTTGGGATACAGCTGGCAATAGGTTTTGAAGGCGGTATACTCGTCGGGAACATCTGCACCCAGGAGTGGGCCATGGTGCCCGAGGCGGGGGAGCCATAGCGCTGGTCGGCCAGGGTGCAGGCGGTGGAGGCGCAGCCGGCGATATAGCTGGCCCGGGCGCCCAGAATGGCCCCGTCCGCCCCCTGGGCCCGGCGGGAGCCGAATTCCGACACCGGGCGGCCCTCGGCGGCCCGGACGATGCGGTTGGACTTGGTGGCGATCAGACACTGGTGGTTCAGGGTCAGGAGAAGAAAGGTCTCAATAAACTGGGCCTGGATGGCGGGCGCCCGGACGGTGAGAATGGGCTCGCGGGGGAAGATGGGGGTACCCTCGGGCACGGCCCAGATGTCGCCAGTGAAACGGAACTGGCGCAGATAGTCCAGGAAGGGCTCGGCAAAGCAGCCCTTGGAGCGGAGGTAGGCGATGTCCTCCTCGTCAAAGCGCAGCTTCTGGATATACTCGATGACCTGGGCCAGTCCCGCCGCAATAGCAAAGCCGCCCTGGTCCGGGACCGAGCGGTAGAATACATCAAAGTAGCAGATGCGCTCGCCCAGTCCGGTCTGGAAGTACCCGTTGCCCATGGTGAGCTCATAGAAGTCGCACAGCATGGTCAGATTTGTCTTTTCTTTCATCCCTGGGGATGCCTCCTCTTCGGGGAGGGGATGCTCCGCTCCCGCCCCCGCGGGTGTCAACACCCGTGTGTATTTTCATTATTATACCTGGAAAAGAGGGAAAAGGCAAGGGAAAAGGGCGCGGGGCCCGGCTTCAGCGGGGGATATCTCTCAAACCTCCCCGGAAGGTGGTGCGGCAGATGCCATGTCGGACAGGGAGGCTCTTCCTGATACTGGAATAAGGAGTTTCCCCGCGGGCATACTGAACGGGAACCAGTTCAGAAAAGGAGGTAATCTCATGCCAAACAAAGCAGAGACCTTCGCCCGCAGTGAGACCCACATCAACCTGATGCGGGCCTTCGCGGGGGAGAGCCAGGCCCGGAACCGCTATACCATCGCCGCCGGTATGGCCAGAGAGAAAAACCTGTACGTGGTCCAGCAGGTCTTTCTGTTCACCGCAGACCAGGAGCTGACCCACGCCAAGCAGTTTTACCGGCAGCTGGCGGACCTGTCCGGCCAGACCATCCGGACGGACGGTACCTATCCGGTGGACCTATATCCCGACCTGCTCTCCCACCTGCGGGCGGCCCAGCACAATGAGTTCCAGGAGTGGGAGCACGACTACGCCCACTTCGCCAAGACAGCCAGCGAGGAGGGCTTCCCCTGGTGGCTAAGCTGTTCGACTCCATTGCAGGCATCGAGCGCATCCACGGCGAGCGGTTCGGCCGCTTCGCCGATCTGCTGGAGCGGGAGGAGCTGTTCGTCTCCTCCGTGACCTGTCAGTGGATGTGTCTGAACTGCGGCTATGTGGTGGAGTCCACCATGGCCCCCTGCCAGCTGCCCCGTGTGCCACCACCCTCAGGGCTATTTCGTGCGCATGGAGATGGTGCCCTTCCACTGATCCCCCAGACTAAGACAGGCGCGGCCCTCCTGGAGAGCAGGAGGGCCGCGCCTCTTTTAGGACGATCGCTGCAATATATGTTGCAGCGATCTGTTAAAGATGATTGACTCGCTGCGGCATTGGAGTCCGCATCCTCTTCTATAACCTGTTCATACAAAGATAATACTTTTCCTCCAGTTTTGCATAGATCTTCGTGTCATCCGTTTCATTGGCAAACAGCTCAGTTCCCGGGTCTAAAGAGTTGGATGTGAAATTTTCTTCTGGAATTTCCTCGGTTTGGGGCACACGCTGCTCCACCTCTCCCCATAATATCCATCCGTCTGGCAGTTTTGTGACGGCTCTGAACCGTCCTAGGTCATGATAAAGACAATCATTCACATAAATGAGAGGGGATATATATGCGGCGTACTGCTTGCCGCTTCCTGGGCAGAACAGCCTGTGATGGCAAGGAATAAGAGTGCGAGGCCGGCGACAAATCGCTTCATTTTTTCAAATCATCCCCAATTATAAATTGGATCTGCCCATATATTACCAATCTATATGATATTTGTAAATAAGAATTTTTACATCGTAAAATTTATATCTGCGCCCGTTGTCCGGCACCATTTCAATCCACATTTAATCGATTCTTTATTTCCTTTCAGGGAAATTTATGATATACTGTCCCGGCATGGGGCGTTGTCCCCAAAAACAGAAAAAGGTGGGAGACCCCTTGGAATTGAATTTTGACGCCCTGGTGGTGGGTGCGGGCTATGCCGGCGCGGTGTGTGCCCGGGAGCTGGCTGAGCAGGGGCGGAAAGCGGGTCCTGGTGCTGGAGCGCCGGGACCACATCGGCGGCAACGCCTATGACCGGCTGGATGAGGCGGGCGTGCTGATCCACCAGTACGGCCCCCATATTTTCCACACCAATGACGAGGCGGTATTCCGCTATCTGTGCCGCTTCACCCGGTGGCGGGACTACCAGCACCGGGTGGTGGCCGACCTGCCGGCCCCGGACGGCGGCCGGATGCAGATGCCGGTGCCCTTCAACCTGACCTCCCTGCGGAAGGCTTTTTTTGGGCCCGAGGAGGGAAGCGCCTGGGGGACAAGCTCATCGCCGCCTACGGCGCAGAGAAGAAGGTCACCATCCTGGAGCTGCGCCAGAATCAGGACCCGGGCTGGCCAAGGTGGCCGACTACGTCTACGAGCACGTCTTTGTCCATTACACCATGAAGCAGTGGGGCACCACTCCGGATCAGATCGACCCCAACACTACTGCCCGGGTGCCTGTCTTCCTGTCGGAGGACGACCGCTATTTCCAGGACGAGTATCAGGGCATGCCCCTGAAGGGCTACGCCCCCCTCTTTGAGCCATGCTGGACCACTCCAACATTACTGTCCGGCTGGGGGAGGACGCCATCCCCCGCCTGGGACTGGACGGGGACGTGCTGACGGTGGACGGCGTCCCCTTCCACGGCCCGGTGATCTACACCGGCGCGGCGGACGAGTTGTTCGATTGCTGCTTCGGCCGTCTGCCCTACCGGACGCTGGACTTCCGGTTTGAGACCCTGGACCAGACCTGGTTCCAGAGCCGGGGCACAGTGAACTACACCGTGGACCAGCCCCTACACCCGCATCACCGAGTTCAAGCACATGACGGGCCAGGAGCTGGAGGGCAGGACCACTATCGTGAAGGAGTTCTCCCGGGCCTACACCGGCGCGCCGGAGGAGACGCCCTATTACGCCATCATCAATGGGGAGAACAACGCACTGTATGCCCGATATCGGGCGCTGGCAGAACGGTTCCCCAACCTGCACCTGCTGGGCCGTCTGGCCGAGTACAAATACTACAACATGGACGCCATCGTGGCCCGGGCGCTGGAGCTGGCCGGACAGCTGATCTGACCCTGCGGCCCGGACCGCGCCCAAAACCTGACAGACAGGAGAAAGAAGTATGGATAAGCTGATCACCTTTGCCGTCCCCTGCTACAACTCGGCGGCCTATATGGACCACTGTGTGGAGACGCTGCTCCAGGGGGGCGACGACATCGAGATCATTCTGGTGGACGACGGCTCCACCAAAGACGACACCCCCGCCATCTGCGACCGCTATGCCCAGCAGTACCCCGATATCGTCCGGGCCATCCACCAAGAGAACGGCGGCCACGGCGAGGGAGTCAATCAGGGTATCCGGAACGCCCGGGGCGTCTACTACAAGGTGGTGGACTCCGATGACTGGGTGGACGTGCCCGCTCTGAAGAAGGCCCTGGACAAGCTGCGTCAGTTCGTGCGGGACGGCAAGCTGGTGGATATGATGGTGTGCAACTATGTCTATGAGCATGTGGAGGACAACACCCAGCGGGTGATGGACTATCGCAACGTGTTCCCCCAGAAACAAGGTGTTCGGCTGGGACCAGATCGGGCGCTTCCGCCCCTCCCAGTATCTGCTGATGCACTCGGTCATCTACCGTACCCAGCTGCTGCGGGACTGCGGGCTGGAGCTGCCCAAGCACACCTTTTATGTGGACAACCTGTTTGTCTACCAGCCCCTGCCCTATGTGAACAACATCTATTACCTGGACGTGGATCTGTACCGCTATTTCATCGGCCGGGCCGACCAGTCGGTGAACGAGAAGGTGATGGTCACCCGGGTGGACCAGCAGCTGCGGGTCACCTATCACATGATAAAGTCCCACGACCTGCGGGTCCTCACTGCAGAGCAGCCCAAGCTGGGGCGGTACATGTTCAATTATCTGGCCATGATGATGGCCATCTCCTCCATCTTCCTCACCATCGCCGACACCCCCGAGTGCCTGGGGAAGAAGACCCAGCTGTGGGAATATCTGCGGACGGTGGACACCGGGATCTATCACAAGATGAAGTACCGGGCCGTCTCCGCCTTTACCAATTTCCCGGGTTATCAGGGCCGGCGGCTTTCGGTGGGCCTCTACCGGCTGGCTCGGAAGATCTATAAGTTCAACTGAACGCCCAGTTTGACAGCGGGCCGCCCTTTTGGCGGCCCGCTGTGTATTTTTGGGCCCCCGCCGGCAAGTTTTCCCCCTCCATCGACACGCATGAGATTGACACCCGCCCCTGGGACGGGTATGATAAAGGAAAGAAAGCAAGAGGGGGAGATCTGAGATTCCCACCAAATGCCTGGCCTGCCTGCTGACCTGCCTGCTCCTGGTCCTGACGCTGCCCGCCTGCGGCGGGAAGGGGCTGCCAGCGAGCCCGAGGGCCCCAACGAGCCCGCGGTGTCGGTCCTGGCGCCCCAGCCGGAGCCCGAACCGGAGCCCGTCCTGCCCTACACCAACCCCTCACCGGCGAGGGCTGCGAGGTGGATGTGGGCGCCCGGCGGCCCATCGCTGTCATGCTCAACAACCTGAAGAAGGCCCTGCCCCAGGTGGGGGTATCCCAGGCGGATGTGATCTATGAAATCCTGGCGGAGGGGGGCATCACCCGAATGATGGCCGCGTTCCAGGATGTGGCGGGGGCGGAGAGATCGGAACGGTCCGCTCCGCCCGGGACTACTATGCCTCCCTGGCCTATGGACACGATGCGGTCTACCTCCACGCCGGGGGCAGCCCCCAGGCATATGAGTTCATCAAGAGCCGGGGCGTCACCGCCCTGGACTGCGTCAACGGCCCCTACGAGGGCACCCTGTTCTGGCGGGACCAGGAGCGCCGGCGGAGCGCCGGCCTGGAGCACTCAGTGCTCACCTCCAGCGAGACCATCCAGGAGCTGCTGCCCACCTACCAGCGGGTGCGTCTGGACCACGAGGAGGGGTTCCAGGTGGGCTGGACCTTCCAGGAGGGTCCGGAGGCCGGAGGAGAGGCGGCGGAGATCCTCACCGTCCCCTTCTCCACCTATAAGACCGGCGTGTTTGAATACGACCCGGACAGCGGGCTGTATCTGGTGGAGGAGTACGGCGAGCCCTATGTGGACGGGAACACCGGAGAGCAGGTGGCGGTGAAAAACGTGCTGGTGCTCTATACCGATGTGTCCCAGCTCTCAGGGGACAGCGCGGGCCGGCTGAAGGTGCGCACTACCGGCAGCGGCGGCGGACTGCTGGTGCGGGACGGCCTGGCCTGGCCCATCACTTGGGAGCGGGAGGGAGAGCGACCGGCTCTCCTTCTATCGGGAGGACGGCCAGCCAGCGGCTCTGGGCGTGGGCCACAGCTACATCAACATCGTCAAGACCGGCACGGAGGTGACTTGGGCGGCAAAAAGCCCGGAGGAGGCCGGATGAGCAAAAGATTTTACTTGAAAAAATGCGGACGGGAATGCTATACTGAGAGATAGATACAGGTCACCGCCCGGAGCGGACGGGGACCCATACAGGCAGAAGGGGGAGCCCCTGAGCATATGCCGGGAGAGGATGTGGGGAACGCATGGAAGGCCGAAGTCGCCATCGGGATCAGGGACGACCGCTGTCACGAACGGGGGGCGGCGCAGAACAGGGGCCTGCTGCGGTCCCGCCGCGCCGCCGGTATCTGAACAGATCGGGGATGGGAAGCCCCGCCCCTTTCGTGTGCGGCCACAGGGTCGAAGTGCATCTGAAAGACGGCAGGAGCCGAAAGCGGGGCTCCGCCCAGCCTGCCGTTTTCCAGATGTCCGTCGCCCTTGTGGCCTTTTGCGTCCCGAATTGTTCCAAGCGATGAACAAAAGGGGGAAATAACGCATGCACGAAAACTATGACCTGGACCTGCTGCTGGAGCTGGTGGAACAGCGGAAGTTCCGCAGCCTGAAGGAGCTGCTGTCCCAGATGAACGAGGTGGACATCGCCGAGTTCCTGGACGAGCTGGACGTGGAGCAGGAGATCCTGGTCTTCCGCCTGCTGCCCAAGGACACGGCGGCGGAGGTGTTCACCTATCTGGAGAACACCGACGACCAGGAGAAGCTGATCGGCGCCCTGAGCGACAAGGAGCTGCGGGAAGTGCTGGATGAGCTCTACCTGGACGACACGGTGGACCTGATCGAGGACATGCCCGCCAACATGGTCTCCCGTATCCTGCGCAACACCGACGCCTCCACCCGCAGCCAGATCAACCAGCTGCTCAAATACCCCAAGGACTCCGCCGGCTCCATCATGACCACCGAGTTCGTCTTTCTCCATCCAGACGCCACGGTGGAGCAGTCCTTCGCCCGCATCCGGAAGGTGGGCATTGACAAGGAGACCATTTACACCTGCTACGTCACCCAGAACCGGGTGCTGCTGGGGGGTGGTCACGGTGCGGCGGATGCTGCTGTCCTCCTATGAGACCCGCATCCGGGACATCATGGAGACTAACGTCCTCTCGGTCAACACCCATGAGGACAAGGAGGACGTGGCCCAGCTGCTGAACAAGTACGACCTGTCCGCCATCCCGGTGGTGGACGGCGACAACCGGCTGGTGGGTATCGTCACCTTTGACGACGCCATGGATGTCATGGAGGAGGAGACCACGGAGGACATCGAGAAGATGGCCGCCATGCTGCCCTCAGATAAGCCCTACCTGAAGACCGGCGTGCTGGAGACCTGGCGCTCCCGCATCCCCTGGCTGATGCTGCTGATGCTCTCCGCCACCTTCACCGGCATTATTATCACAAAATTTGAGAGCGCCCTGGCCGCCTGCGTGGTGCTCACCTCCTTCATCCCCATGCTCTCGGGCACCGGCGGCAACTCGGGTTCCCAGTCCTCCGTCGCCATCATCCGCGCCCTGTCGCTGGATGAGATTGACTTTTCTGATATGGTGCCTGTGGTCTGGAAGGAGATCCGCGTGGCGGTGCTGTGCGGGGTATGCCTGGCCTGCGCCAACTTTGTCAAGATGATGATGGTGGACCGCTGGCTGATGAACAATCCGGACGTCACGCCCGCCGTGGCTCTGGTGGTGTGCCTCACCCTGGTGTTCACAGTGCTGTGCGCCAAGGTGGTGGGTTGTACCCTCCCCATGGCGGCAGAGAAGGTGGGCATTGACCCCGCCGTCATGGCCTCCCCCTTCATCACCACCATCGTGGACGCACTCTCCCTGCTGATCTATTTCTTCTTCGCCACCTGGATCCTGCCCCTGTAAGTGCGCTCCCTGCCGGCCTTCTGACCGGCGGGGATTTTTATATCTGGAAAGGGGAACTGAGCAGCTGGGATCAAGCGGCGGCGGAGGAAATGGGGTATCATAAGGGGGAAGACACATTAATGGAAGGAGCGGTGGAAATGTATCAGTGGGAGCGGCAGATCCAGAGCATCGTGGACGAGATAGACCGGTGTATCCGGCAGCAGGACAGCGAGGCGCTGACCCTGCAGGCCCTGTCCCGCAGGCTGGGCTACTCAGAATCTTATACCACCAGAAAGTTCGGGGAGATCTCGGGCATGCGGCTTCGGGATTATCTGCGGGGCAGGAGGCTGGCCTTTGCCCTGAAGGAGGTGCGGGACAGCGAGAAAAGCCTGCTGGACATTGCGCTGGCGTATGGCTTTTCCTCCCAAGAGGCGTTCACCCGGGCCTTCCGGCGAGCCTATGGCGTGCCCCCGGGGAGTACCGGCGCAACCCCAGGCCCGTGGTGCTGCGTACCAAGCTGCGCCCCATTGACCGGTACTTTTTCGGTACGGAGGAGATAGGCATGATCGGCTCCTGCCAGGGGGTGAAGATCTACTTTGTCACCATCCCCTGCCCACAAATTCCTGTATCTGGAGGACCGGGAGAGCAACGGCTACTGGGACTTCTGGCAGAGGGCCGAGATCCCTGGGGCAGGACTACGACACCGTCTGCGGCCTGCTGGACAGCATCAAGGGAAAGCTGGACGACAGCGGCGGAGCGAGGCCAACTGCGGGAGCGGCCAGATCATGCGCCTACCGGAACGACCCGAAAGGCCGTCTGTGCGGCTGGGGGATCCCCGGACCGAGTGCTGGGGGTGAGGCTCCCCTCGGATTACGGGGGCGGGGTGCCGCCCCAGCTGCGGCTGATGGACGTGCCGGAGGGGGGAGTACGTGGTGTTCGAGCATGGGCCCTTTGACTACGAGGGAGAGAACCGTGTCGTGGAAGAGCGGATCGAGGCCGCCATGGCCGGCTTCGACTACACCGGGGCTGGCTGCCGCCTGGATCTCACCCCCGGGCGGCTGATGTATTTTTACTATGACCCCGGGCGGTGCTTCAAATACGTCAGGCCGGTGGAGCGCCTGGAGGGCGGGGCGTCCGGACAGGGGTGAGGAGAGCGGAACAGGGACGGGGGGCCGGGAGACCGGGCCCCCGTTTTTTTGCCCCCGGCAGGGGGCCGGAACTTTTTGGGAGCGCGGACGTCTAAAGGAGCAGAGACAGCAGGCAGAAAATTTTCCGTTCCGTGCAGCAAAAAGGGCGGGCTCATCCGTCTGAAGGGATAGAAAGGGGGGAGCAGGGGATGTCTCAGATATCCAACCGGCCGGTGGATTGGGAGACGCTGGTGAAAGAGAATGAGGACCGCCTGTACCGGGCGGCACTGGCCATCCTTGGGGACGCCCAGGAGGCGGAGGACGCGGTGCAGGACACCTTTCTAAAATTTCTGGAAAAGGCTCCGGCGGACGTTGGACAGTCCTCCCGCCTGGCTGATGCGGGTGCTGGTGAACGGGTGCCGGGACCGGCTGCGGGCCGCCTGGCGGCGGCGGAAAAGCGTCCCCCTGTGGGAGTCCCTCCCGCCCCAGAGCCGGAGGAGCGGCAGGAGCTGGAGGAGATCTTTTCCCTCCCGCCGGCAGACCGGGCTGTCATCCATCTGTTTTACTACGGGGACTCTCCACCGGAGAGATCGCCCGACTCACAGGACAGGCGGAGGGACCGTCCGGTCCCGGCTCTCCCGGCCCGGTCCCGGCTCAGGCGATTGCTGGAAGGAGAAACAAAATGAATCAATACAAAAAGTATATGGACCGGCAGGGGGTATCCCCGTCGCTCCACGCCCAGCTGACAGCGCTGGCGGAGGGTGACGGGCCCGCCCCTGCGGGGCGGGCTCCCCACCGGTACCGGTGGGGAATACTGGCTGCCTGCTGTGTGCTGGCAGCAGGACTGGCCTGGGCCGGCGGCGTCCGGCAGCCGGATGGGGCCGCCCAGGCTTACAGCATGGACAGTGCCGGGATGCAGTCCGCCCAGAGCGGGGCCGCGCACCAGGGGAGCTCCGAGGCCATGGAGGAGGATGAAAAGCAGCTCTCCCCCCTGTGTGGGCGGTGAACTACCCGGACATTGGGACGCTGTACCGGGGGGAGGAGGGCCTGGGGGCAGCCTTGACAGACCAGGCCCCGGCAGCGGAGACACGGAGCCGGGCGCTGACTCCAGAGGAGCTGACCGCCCTCTTTCGGGAGGATCTGCTTCGGGAGCTGGGCTGGGACTGCGGCCAGCTGGGGGAGAGGCCCTGTATGACGCTTCGGGGGCCCTGCTCCGGGTCACGGTACGGGGGCGGAGTCGGGGAGGAGGCGCAGACCTCTTTCGCCCTCACCCTGGCTCCGGGAGACCTGCCCGCCACAGGGGGAGGCCGTCCCCGGCGGGGCAGTGACGGAGGTGAACGGGACAGAGGTCACCGCCTGGCGCCTGACAGGGGGACCTGGACGGGGACGGCAGGGCAGAGGGCCTTTGTCACAGCCAGTTTCTGACCGGAGGGTGGGGGTGGTCCTGAAAGCCAGAGCCGGGCGTCTGATGGGGTGGAGGAGCCCCTGGGAGGAGGCCGCGCGATGGAGCGACCGCTTCCTCTCCGCCGCCCTGCGGGGGGAGGGAGACGCCCTGACGCTGGACCATCTGCTGGAGGCGGAGCCGTAAGAAAGGAGCGGAGAGATGAAAAAATGGATCGTTCCGGCGGCGCTGGTGTTGATGCTGGCGCTGGCCGCCTGCGCTCCGGCCTGCGTTTCAGAGCGGGCCCCGGGGAAGGAGAGAGGGGAGCGGAGCGGGGAGAGCGCCAGGACCCAGGTCCTCTCCCGATGGGGCAGAAGGCCCTGGAAGAGCTGGCGGAGCCGTCGGCGCTCACCGTATCCTGCGGCTGGGACCAGATCACCCTGTCCTGGTCGGGGAACGCCAGCTGGAGCAAAGCGGGACCGGATGGGGAGGGGGAGACCTGGATTGCCTGCGGCCTCCACCCCCCTGGACAGTCAGGAATACCCGGTCCTCTATACCGGCATCCCGCGGGGGCGGGACAGACAGAGGGGGGAGGAGTGGCCTCCCTCGCCCCGGCGCTGACGCTGGCCTTCGAGGTCCAGCCCACACAGGTGACCCTCCGCCGCTGGCCCGCTGAATATGTGGGGCGGACCCAGGAGGGGAGGACCAGGCGGAGACCCTGGAGGCAGAGAACGGGACCGTTCTGCTCCCGGGGACGGGGACTGCGTGTATGAGATCTGCGCCCAGTGGGGTGATGTGGGCTCAGCCAGCTATGTGTTCCGCACCCGACCCCAGACCCGGCCGGAGCCCCTGACTGGCCTGGCGGAGCTGTACTGCCGGGCCTTGAGGGACCTGTGGGAGACTGATCCGGGCCTGAACAGCGGCGCGGAGCTGCTGGCCTTTTGACTGGACCGGCTGCACCGGTCTGACGGAGCAGGGAGCAGGAGGGGTCATGGAGACCTTAGGTGCCGAACTTGGGCTGGACACCCGCCGGGGCACCCTGGAGGAGCTGGCGGAGGAGGGTCTGATCCGGGCGGACCCGGACAGCGGCTTTGAGGAGTTCCCCCGCCGGGCTGCTGCTCACCGTGGAGGACAGCATCGAGGCGGACGGGAGACACACCTTTTCGCTCCAGAAATACCGCTCCAGCCTGGGGGCCTACTGTTTCTATGACTGCACCGCCGGGCAGGAGGGGGACGGCTGGAGCTATGCCGTGGGGGCGGAGATGATCTCCTGAAGGGAGGAACCAATTTTTAAAATTTTTAAAAGAGAAAAAGTCCCTCTTGCCGAATCGAGGCGAACTGGTTATACTGGACAGGTATATTGCCGAAACAGGAAAGAGGGGAACAGCTCTGGCACGCATACAGACACAGCGGGGAGGAAAGCGCCGAAAGCGCAGCCCGCTTTTTCGGATCGGAATGGTGCTCTACGGAATACTGGTGGCTTTATCCGCCGTGATCGTGGGGGTGTACGCGGTGTGGAACCTGACGGTCCGGCCGCCTGAGATCCCCCAGGAGCCCGACCCGGCCCCCCGCCGGAAGCGGGAGCCAGGCGGCGGAGCCGGTGGAACAGGAGCAGCCCGCAGGACGGCAGCGGCGGGAGGATGTGTACAATTTCGTCCTTCTGGGCCGGGACAGGGAGAGCGCCAACACCGACACCATCATCGTGGTCAGCTACGATGTGGCCAACCAGAAAGGTGGGGATGATCTCCATACCCCGGATACGGCGGTAAACCGGGACTGGAGAAAGGACCCCAAGATCAACGGAGCCTACGCGGGGGCCAGGGGGTGGACGTGTTGAAGGAGGAGATCGAGCAGACCTTCGGCATCCCCATCGACTACTACATCTATGTGGACCTGAAGGGATTCGTGGCCCTGGTGGACGAGCTGGAGGGGGTGGACGTCTATATCCCGGAGGAGATGAACTATGACGACCCCTATCAGGACCTGCACATCCACTACACCAAGGGCCAGCACCACCTGAACGGACAGCAGGCCATGGAGGTGGTCCGCTTCCGCCACAACAACGACGGGGCGGTTACACCGACGTGGGCCGGGCGGAGATGCAGCGCCAGGTGCTGGTGGCCCTGGCCAAGAAAGTGGTCTCCTGGAACTCCCTGACCAAGGTGCAGGAGTTCGTGGAGATCTTCCAGGAGTATGTCAAGACAGACCTGTCCACCACCGACATGCTCTACTTCGCCAGCCAGGCAGTGGGAGTGGACCTGGATACCGGCATCACCCAGGGGCACTCTGGAGGGCCGGGGCGAGGGCGTGGTCCGGGGATACAAATACTGCTTTGTCTTCCAGGCGGAGGACATCCTGCCCACCCTGAACGAGGCTGGTCAACCCCCTACGACCAGCCGCTGACCGAGGAGGATCTGGATCTGCCCCAGGCGGAGTACTACTGGAACGGCACTGTCATCGACTGAAACGAGAACACCGCGCCTCCGGCCCCAGAGCCGAGGAGGCGCGGTGTTTTCTATTGCGGCGGTCCGCTAGGCAGGGAGCTCTTCTGACTCCAGGGCGGGAGCGGTGCATCGGAGGATGTTGAGGTCATACAGCCGGATCAGAGCAGCCGCCAGCACCAGCAGGGAGGCACGGGCATTGCGCCCGGCCGAGGCACAGGCTGCCGCCCCCTGGGATCGAGCGGTGCAGAGAGTCTCCAGGGACAGCAGAAAAAAAGTAGCTCAGGGAGCCAACCACCAGGGCGGAGACGGCCAGCCGGGCCGGAATCAGGTCCGGCTCCGGGATGTCCTCTCCAGAGAGGAGGAGAGAAGGGCTCCGCGCTGCCGGGGAGGATGGCCCAGGAGAGGGCGGTGGCCCCCCCAGAGGGAGAGCCAGGAACAGCAGAGAGGTGTCCAGGGTGTTCAGCTGGCCCCCTGCAGGGCGTCCCATCCCGTCTGCTCCAAGCCCGGCACCCCCTGTTTCCACCATGTTTTACAGCCCTCTATCCTATGCCGCCCATGGGGAGCGGGTGAAAAAAACGCCTCCCTGGCTGAAGGACCGGGGAGGCGCAGTCAATTCAGGCGGGAGAGCCGGTCCAGCACATCCTGGAACCAGCCGGGGAGGGGACACTCCAGCTCCACAAGCTGTCCAGTGGAGGGATGGGTGAACCGCAGCCGCCGGGCGTGCAGGCACTGGCCGGCCAGGCCGGGCACCGGCTTTTTGCTGCCGTAGACCACATCGCCCAGCAGAGGGTGGCCGATGGAGGCCAGGTGGACCCGGATCTGGTGGGTCCGTCCCGTCTCCAGGCGGCACTCCACATGGGTGAAGCCCGGGTAGCGCGCCAGCACCCGCCAGTGGGTCACCGCCTCCCGGCCGTTCTGCCGGTCGACGGCCATCCTCTTCCGGTCCACAGGGTGTCGGCCGATGGGGGCGTCCACCGTGCCGCTGTCCTCCTTCAGGCCGCCCACCGTCACCGCCTCATAGACCCAGGACAGGCTGTGGTCCTGGAGCTGGGCGGCCAGGGACAGGTGGGCCCGGTCGTTCTTCGCGGCGATGATCAGGCCGCTGGTGTCCCGGTCGATGCGGTGGACGATGCCGGGGCGCAGGGTGCCGTTGATCCCAGAGAGGGTATTTCCACAGTGATATAGCAGGGCATTGACCAGCGTGCCGTCCGAATGGCCGGGGGCGGGGGTGTACCACCATCCCCACCGGCTTGTTGACCACGATCACATCCCCGTCCTCGTACACGATGTCCAGGGGGATATCCTGGGGGACCAGGTCTACCGGCTGGGGGGCGGGGATGTCCACCTCCAGCACGTCTCCGGGGGCGGTGCGGTAGTTTTCCGCACCGGCCTGCCCGCCAGCCGAACCGCGCCGGCCTCCAGCAGCCGCTGGGCGGCGGAACGGGTCAGGTCAGGCACCACCCGGGCCAGGAAGGCGTCCGCCCGCTCGCCGGGACGGTCAGCGGTCCGCGTCAGCGTGCTCATGGGAGGGTCCCCTTTCCTTCCAGCTTCTCATAGAAAAAGACGTAATAGACGCAGGCGGCGATCCCGCCCACCACCACGCAGATATCGGCCACATTGAAGATGGCGAAGTCCATAAAAAGGACGTTGAACATGTCCACTACATAGCCCTGGAGCGCCCGGTCGATCAGATTGCCCACCGCGCCTGCCAGGACCAGGGTGAGGCGCAGCGGCCGAAGGGGTGGGCAAAGAACTTCTTCCACACCGCCACGCCCAGCACCACGGACATGACGGCGGAGATCAGGGTGAGCAGCCAGGTGTGCTCCTCCAGCATGGAGAAAGCGGCGCCGGTATTTTGAAAGTAAGTCAGCTCCACCAGGTGGGGGAGGAAGGGGACATGGCCCCCCGGGGATGTTGTGGCTGACCAGATATTTCACCAGCTGGTCCAAGGCGACAAGGGCGGCGGCGAGCACAGCGTAGGGCATGGTGGTCCTCCTTTGGACAGCTCCCGAAAAGCGGGAGTTTTTGTTTTATTTTAGCACCTCGCGGCCGGGAGCACAACAGCGAAATGGGGAAAATCGGCTGGAAAGGGCCGCAGGGGCGGCGCTTCGCTTGCTTCTTGGGGCAGACTATGATAAAATGATACAAATTCCCGCACAGGAGCGGGCTTTTGGGGGGAGGGCAGACCTCCCCAGCTGATTTGAGGCCGCGCCGGGGAAAGGGCGTGTCTGGTCCGCGGAGCACCGCGGGCGGTGAGAGGGGCCTTGGATCGGACCAGACATGCGGAAAAAGGATGAACAGAGATATGGAAATCAACGGCGAGATCGTCAACGACAAGGTCCGGTACGCGGACCTGAACCTGTCCCCGGAGCTGATGCGGGCCATCGACAAAAAGGGCTATGTCCAGGCAACCCCGGTCCAGGCGGGGGCCATCCCCTACTTCATGGAGTGGAAGGACGTGATCGCGAAGGCCCCCACCGGAACGGGCAAGACCTTTGCCTTCGGCATCCCTATGGTCGAGCACGCCGATCCCCAGGGGACCCAGGTCACCGGCCTGGTGCTGGCCCCCACCCGGGAGCTGGCCATCCAGATCCGGGACGAGCTGCGGGACCTGTGCGCGTTCAAGGAGGGGGGCGCACCGTGTGTCTCTACGGCGGGCAGCCCATCGACAAACAGATCCTCCAGCTGAAAAAGGCCCCCCAGATCGTGGTGGCCACCCCCGGCCGCCTCATGGACCACATGAAGCGCCGCACCCTCCGCCTGGACAAGGTGCAGACCGTGGTGCTGGACGAGGCCGACCGGATGCTGGATATGGGCTTCATCCACGACGTCACCCAGATTCTGGACAACATCCCCAAGCGTCGAAATCTGGGCATGTTCTCCGCTACCATCTCCCGGGAAGTTATGGACATCTCCTGGGTCTACCAGCGGGACCCGGTAGAGATCACGGTGCCGCCGACCAGGAGAACAAGCCGGACATCCTCCAGTACCGCCTGGAGGTGGAACGGAACCGGAAGGTGGACACCATGGTACGCCTGATGGAGCTGGGGGAAGGTTGACCGGGTCATCGCCTTCTGCAATACCAAGAACATGACCGACCGCCTCACCGGTCTGCTGAAGATGCGGGACATCTCCTGCGAGGGCATCCACGGGGACATCCAGCAGCGAGTGCGGGAGAAGACCCTCCAGCGCTTCCGAAACGGGGAGCTGCGGGTGCTGGTGGCCACCGATGTGGCCGCCCGGGGACTGGATATCGACGATGTGGACGCAGTGTTCAACTACGACGTGCCCGACGAGCAGGAGTATTATATCCACCGCATCGGCCGTACCGGCCGGGCCCGCCGCCGCGGGGCGGCCTATACCCTGGTGTCCACCATCACTGAGAGCATCCGGCTGGACGACATCCGCAAGAACACCGGCAGCCAGATCCGGGCCGTCCACTTCAACGAGGCGGGGGGCTGGAGGAAGTGGGAGGGAACGGGTGAAAAGTGGCTGCGGCCGGACTGGCGGGCGCGTCTGCTGGATCTGTTCGCCTGTTTTTCTGATCCCGCTCTACACCCTGCTCTTTACCCATGACACCCGCTGGTTCACTACGAATTTTTCCGTGGTCGCCGCCGCCCGGGACCAGCGGCACGGCTTTTCCTGTGGGGGATGCTGGTGGGGGTCTATCTGCTGTGCGTCCTGCTGCCGGTGATGGCCGCGCTGCCCAGGCCGCTGTGGCCCCGGCTCTGCCTGTTGGGAGGCTTCCTGCTGCTGCTGTCGGCAGTGGTGCTGCCCCTGTTTCTGCTCCTGCTCCAGAAAGCGCGGCAGGACCGGCAGCGCTATTGGGACTGTATGAAGTGGCTGGGAGTGACGGTGCTGCTCTCCCTGGTGCTGTTCGCGATGGTGGGGATCATCAGCAGCGCGCTGGAGATCTTTTTCGTCCTCTCCACTACCCTGCTGGCCCGGCGGCTGTGGTATCTGGAGCGGGGCGGTGGAAAAAATTAAAGCATTTTTAATCCGTTCCCTATGATTTTTTCAGGTTCTGTGTAGTATCCTATCCACAGAAAGAACGTTTCGGCGATCTCATGGAAATGGAGTGAAGCATGTCATGGAGAAAAAAGAAGCTGTATAAGACAGAGGGGCCCTATAAGATGGTGTGCGGCGTGTGCGGCGGCATCGCGGAGTACTTTGACATCGACCCCACTCTGGTGCGGGTAGGCTGGGTGATTGCCACCTTTGTCACCTTCTCCACTGCCTTCTGGGTCTATCTGGCCTGTGCCGTCATCATGCCTCGTAAAAAGCGACGTGTACCCCGGATACTGAGGGAGCACAGGGCCGCCTGCCCCTCACTGAGAGAGGGGCAGGCGGTATGTCTGTCTGAAAAAGAGGAGGATACGGCATGACGCAGATACGTCTTGGGACCCCAGGCGATGCCGCCCGGGAGCGTGAGCTCTGGCAGTTGGCCTTCGGGGATGACGGGGCCTATGTGGACAACTTTTACCAGACCTATTACAAGCCGGAGCGGATGCTCCTGCTGGAGGAGGACGGCGTGGTCCAGTCCATGACCGCCTGGTTCGATACTCAGCTGGTCCTCCCCGGGGAGGGCCGCTTCCGGGCGGCGTACCTCTATGCCGTGGCCACCGACCCGGCGGCCCGGGGCCGGGGGCTGGCGGGCCGGCTGCTGGCGGGGGCGGACGAATACTTCCGCGGTCTGGCCATCCCTGCGGTGACCACCGTCCCGGCGGAGCCCTCCCTCCACAACTTCTTCGGGGCCAACGGCTTCCGAGAGTGCTTTACCCTGTTCCAGGAGGCCCTGGACCCAGGTGAGCTCCCTGCCCCCGCCTGGGACAACCCCCTGCGCCCCGTTTCTCCGGCGGAATACGGGGCCGTGCGGGAGAAGATCCTGGCAGACTGCCCCCACATCGCCTATCCGGAGGAGGCGCTGGCCTATCAGGCCGGATGCTGCGCCCTGTCCGGCGGGAGGCCTGTTTGCGGGGAGACGGAGGACGGCCCTGTCTGCGCCTGCGCCGAAGGGGACGGAGCGGGTCTGGTGGTGTATAAGGAGCTGCTGGGCACGAAGCTGCGGACCGTTCTGCCCCATCTGCCCCGGATGGTCCCGGGGAGCGCTTTCTGGTGCGGGGCCCTTTGGCCCAGCGTCCGGCAGCGTCCGGCGGCTGGCAGTTTGGGATGCTCAAGTGGCTCTCCCCGGATCGGGAGGAGGCCTGGGACTGGTCCCGCACCGCCTATCTTGGACTGGCATTTGACTAAAATCCTGCATTTTTCTCCGCTGCCGCGGCCATCTTATGAGGCCGCGGCCTTTTTTGGGGAAAACGATCGATTTTTTAAATGGGATGTTTTGTTTTTCTCATACCACAGTTTTTTTGGTTGTGGTAACATCCACAAAAAACGTGCTTGCGCTCTGCTGGAATTGTGTTATGCTATACATGAAGAGGGCAAAACGGAGCCCCCTTCCCTGAAATGAAGGGAATCCGTCAGATTTTGACCAAACACACACATATATCAATTAGGAGGAATGAGTACAATGAGCAAGTATATCGACCGAGTTCTGGAAGAGTGCCGTCAGAAGAATGCCGGCGAGCCTGAGTTCCTGCAGACCGTGGAGGAGGTCCTGACCTCCCTGGCCCCCGTGATCGACGCCCATCCCGAGTATGAGAAGGCATCCCTTCTGGAGCGGATGATCGAGCCCGAGCGGACCATCGAGTTCCGTGTCACCTGGCTGGATGACCAGGGCCACTATCAGGTCAACCGCGGCTACCGCGTCCAGTTCAACGGCGCCCTGGGTCCCTACAAGGGCGGCCTGCGTTTCGACCCCTCCGTTAACCTGTCCATCATCAAGTTCCTGGGCTTCGAGCAGGTCTTCAAGGACGCCATGACCGGTCTGCCCATCGGCGGCGCCAAGGGCGGCTCCGACTTCGACCCCCGCGGCAAGAGCGACGCTGAGGTCATGCGTTTCTGCCAGGCCTTCATGACCGAGCTGTATCGCCACATCGGCCAGGACATCGACTGCCCCGCCGGCGACCTGGGCGTGGGCGGCCGTGAGATCGGCTATATGTATGGCCAGTACCGCCGTCTGGTGGGCGCCTCCGAATTCGGCGCTCTGTCCGGCAAGGCCGTGACCACCGGCGGCTCCATCATGCGCGCGGAGGCCACCGGCTTTGGTGCCGTGTACTATCTGGTGGAGGTCCTCAAGCACGAGGGCGAGTCTATCGAGGGCAAGCGGCTGGCCATCTCCGGCTTCGGCAACGTAGGCTGGGGCGTGGTGAAGAAGACTGCCGAGCTGGGCGGCAAGGTGGTCGCGATCGCTGGCCCCGACGGCTACATCTACGATCCCGATGGCGCTGTCACCGACGAAAAGATCAACTATCTGCTGGAGATGCGCGCCTCTGGCCGCGACAAGGTCCAGGATTACGCCGACAAGTTCGGCTGTGAGTTCCATGCCGGGGAGAAGCCCTGGGGCCTGGGCGCCGACAAGGTGGACATCATGATGCCCTGCGCCACCCAGAACGATGTCAACATGGACTCCGCCAAGAAGATCGCCGCCAGCGGCATCAAGTACTACATCGAAGTTGCCAACATGCCCACCACCAACGACGCTCTGGAGTTCCTGAAGGAGCAGAAGCACATGGTGATCGCCCCCTCCAAGGCCGTCAACGCCTGCGGCGTGGCCGTGTCCGCCCTGGAGATGGCCCAGAACGCCGAGCGGCTGTACTGGACCGCCGAGGAAGTGGACGCCAAGATGCATCAGATCATGGCGAACATCTATCACTCCTCTGTGGCGGCCGCCGAGCGCTACGGCCTGGGCTATGACCTGGTGGCCGGCGCCAATATCGTGGGCTTCCAGCGCGTGGCCGACGCCATGATGGCTCAGGGCATCTTCTGATCCCGATTTCCTCATCCTGATCCCCCTTCCAACTGTGCAGGGGCGCCGCGGTCTCCCGTCAGGGGAGACCGCGGCGCCTCAGCTTATGGAAAAAAGCCTCCCAGAGTCCGCACCCGCAGGCGCGGATTAAGACCTGATCTGTTTTCCCCGGCGGCATGTGCTGGGGAAAACATTTCTCAGGCTGTAAGTGTGGGGTTTGTCCGCCGCAGGCGCACAAACCCTGCGCACGGCAGACTGGTGCTTTTTCGAAAAAGCGGCACAGTCACTCTTTTGACAGTACCGATGCCTTTTTCCGCCGGCCCCTGTTGATAAAGAGTTATTTTGTGTCGCTAATTGGTGATTTCAGTCCTTGTTTTTTCCCTCCGCTGTCTATATACTATAAGGCAGAGAGAACCCCGCCCCTTTGAGGCCCCCCTGCCAAGGGGGACCGGCAGAGGAGACTTCGCCCCGGGAGCGCAGAGCGGAATGGGGCGCAGAATAAAATGGTGCAGGAGGCGCAGCATGGCTGAGGCAATTTTGGTGAACCGGACCCGGTTCACATCTTCCCTGAAAAATGAGCTGATGAAGGATTTTGATATCCTTGCTCAAAAGACCCGGATCCCCAAATCCAGACTGCTCGATGAGGCCATCGAGGACCTGCTCAAGAAATACGAAAAGCGGCTGGCGGAGTAAGAGGCTCCAGACAAAAGGACGGGACCGCCCCTGCGGGGCGGTCCCGGTCAAAACGGGCCGATCAGAATTCCGCGTTGCCCACCGTTCTCGGGTGCAGCTCCACGTCCCGGATATTGCTGATGCCGGTGAGGTACATGACCATCCGCTCGAAGCCCAGGCCGTAGCCGGCGTGCCGGCAGGAGCCGTACTTGCGCAGATCGCAGTACCACCAGTAGTCCTTCGGATCCATCCCCAGCTCCTGGATACGCTTCTCCAGCACGTCCAGCCGCTCCTCACGCTGGGAGCCGCCGATGAGCTCGCCGATGCCGGGAACCAGGCAGTCTGCGGCGGCCACCGTCTTGCCGTCGTCGTTCTGGCGCATATAGAAGGCCTTGATCTCCTTGGGGTAATCGGTGACAAAGACGGGGCGCTGGTACACCTGCTCCGTGAGATATCGTTCGTGCTCCGTCTGCAGGTCGGTGCCCCACTCCACTTTGTAGTCGAACTTGTCGTTGTTCTGCTCCAGGATCTTCACAGCCTCGGTATAGCTCACCCGGGCAAAGTCAGAGGAGGCCACATGCTCCAGGCGCTCCTTCAGGCCCTTGTCCACAAAGGAGTTGAAGAAGTTCATCTCGTCGGGGCACTTTTCCATCACAGTGCGGATGATATATTTGATCATGTCCTCAGCGGTGTCCATATAGTCGTTCAGGTCGGCGAAGGCCATCTCCGGCTCGATCATCCAGAACTCGGCGGCGTGGCGGCCGGTGTTGGATTTCTCTGCGCGGAAGGTGGGGCCGAAGGTGTAGACCTTGCCGAACGCCATGGCGAAGTTCTCGGCGTTGAGCTGGCCGGAGACGGTGAGGTTGGCTTTTTTGCCGAAGAAGTCCTGGGTATAGTCCACGGTGCCGTCGGGATTTTTGGGCACGTTGTTCAGGTCCAGGGTGGTC
>VOFC01007177.1_pt1 | contig 50841 bp, 73 predicted proteins | sample 5384161 | NCBI WGS metagenome assembly VOFC01 (sample SAMN12384722, study PRJNA508395) | human gut metagenome | isolation source: healthy gut B | host: Homo sapiens | reverse complement strand
CATGATTGAAAAAACCTTCCTCAACTCCGCCACAAACAAGCAGTGGCGGATTGAAATTGACGGCCATACCATCCGAACTTGCTTGAATGGCGGGAAGGTCAAGGAGATCCTGTGCGACTCCGCTTTCCAGGTCAGGAGCAAGGCGGCCAGCGCCATGATGAGCCAGATGCGGAAAGGATTTGTCTATCAGAATCCGGATGCCGCCGTTGGCGAAGCGCGGTGCCATCGGTTTATTGGCAAGGACAGCAACGGCTTTATGCCCTTGGCTGCCTCTCTCACACGGGATGACTTCTTCCTGACGAGGGTAGTCGGAGATTTTGAGGACGAGACCCTCTATCACTTCGATGGCAGCGGGGAGAGCCTTGAAACGGTCTCTCTGGGCGCCAAGCGGATGACCTATGAGCAGGTCCTCTGCTCCAATGACACCCTTCTTCTGAACAACAGCTATCTTCTCCAGCAGTTCTCACTCCGCACCCATGAAATCGCGCCCTTTGCCAACAAGAAAAACAGCATGAAGACCATGCTGGATGTCAGTGGCGACCTGGCCCTGTGGTACACGGGCGAGGAGATCGTCGTCTTTGCCTTTGGCAGCAACACGAAAGTGTGGCGGGAAACGGTAAAATGTAAGAAGTCAAAAGATCCGAATTTTGCCTATTACTGCTTCGGATGCTCTCTCCCCGGCAGAGCAAAGCGGTCTACCGTGTCACCGAGGGTGAGTATGTGCTGGTCGATCTGAAGTCCGCCCAAAAAGTTGTGATCCCCAATGCGGGCTGGCATCCCTTCTTCTCTCCGGATGACCAGTGCTTCTCGGTGGGCGGCAAGTTCTATCTGACCCAGACCGGAGAGGAGATAGACAATCCGTTCCCGTTTTCGGTCCGGCAGGGACTGAGTTTTTCAGACACCTGCGTGGTGCGGACAAGGGGCAGCCTGATGGCCGTTCAGCAGGATCGTGGCAGCTCCCCCATAGAGCTGTGGGATACCGGCAGCGGCCAACTGCTGGCCACTATTGATGACCCCTTTGTGGTGCGCCAGGTGAATTTTGCCTTTACCAAGAGTGGACTGGTCCTGCACACCGATTACGGGGCCATGAGCATCTATTCCTGCGCCCTCTGAAACGGAGAAGTGAACTATATTCATTTTTGCGATGGAAAAATAGTGGGGGGTACCATGAACTTTAACGAAGCAATGCAAATGCTTGGAACCAAGTTGCAAGGAAAGTACGGGCATTTAGGCTTCAAGTATAAAAAATCCGACAAAACACTTACGAGGCACAGTAAAAATTTCACCTATATGATTGCGTTTTCCTCATTCGGCGGGAACACAAAGGATAGCATAAGCATAGAGGTTTGCTATATAATCAACACCCGTCCATACGACCCTTATGGTTATGCCAAACCAGACATCAACACACAACCACTGTTTTACAGTTTGAGAGACAATGAAATATATCTTGATATAGGAAATGAAGAAAAGATTAACAATACCTTTGAGATTGTTTGCCAGTGGATGGATAAAATACTGATTCCAAAAATGAATGAGCTTTGTGCTACCGAGTAATGTGGAAGTGATGGCGGAGAAAGAGCGTGGACACCTATGAACACAGAATCATTGACAGCAAAGCTCCTGGACTTGGTCGAGGGGCGGGAAACACCAGAAAGTTGGCGGAACTGGTGGGACGAGCATGAGCCGGAACTGGAAACCCTGCTGAGTCGGGGCGAATTTCTGAAGCTAAAGCCCTGCCGGCATGGTTTCCAGTGGGTCCCGGTGTTTGGCAGCCAAAAGGGAGCCATCGCCATTCTGGAAAAGAGCGGCATAGCATTTGAAGCCAGCAATCTCTACCAGGAGCGGTATCTGGCGGAGCTGGACGCTTTCTGTAAGGAGCAGGAGCGGGTGCAGAGGGAAAAGCAAAAGAATTCAAGGCCAATAACCCGGAGTTATTTGGCCGATACCCCAAGTTCTCCAAGGCGTTGGCAAAGGTGCTGGACCCCTCTGACGAGATCAAACCCGCCGCCACGGAGGAGCAGATCGGGAATCAAGAAAGCGTGCTGGACTTCACGCTCCCGTCCCAGGTGCGGGAGTTTTTCCTGCTGACCGCAGGCATCAATGTATCCACAGGCGTAATCGTTGAACTCTCTGGAACATTTAATCTGACCATTCATGGCGAGCGGTATTGTGTGCTGGGCGAGTTCTGGAAAGAAGCGGACGGCGACCAGCTCCTGCTCCGCCCCGGAGAGGAAACCATCTGGTACTACGCCCATGAGCAGGATAAGGTAAAGCGCCTCTGCAATGATATGACAGAACTGCTGGAGAAGAAACTGGCGAGGTATCTCAATGAGCAATAAAACATTGCCCAGCAGTTTTATGGGGCGCCCCTGCTGAACCGAAATGAGTGAAGGAAAAATGACATTAGAAGAAATGTTCTGTGATCTGTACGACAAATATGGTAACGATTTTAACTGGTATATGATCCCTTCGCACATGGCAGACTGGGGCATTTGTCGTTGAACTAAACAAAGAAATAGGACAAGGCCACTTCTTATCCGGCAAAAAAATCCCGGCGGTTGCGAAGTGTGATTCCAATGATGATGTGCTATATGTTGTCAGAAGCGGAATAGGAAGAGACATTTACTATCTGTTCCATTTGACTTACTCAAGCATGCATAATGGACAACGTATTTCCAACAGTATGAGGAAAATTGCAGATCTATTTGCAGTAAAAAGAATTTATAGAACGATCCTATATGTCGAGGATTTTCATGGAGATGATGACTTCAAATTTCAATTTATTAGGAATCAACTGAGAGGTGGCATCATGAAAGGCGGCTATCCAACTTGGAGCGGAATCCGCAACAAATTAGAGAATGATTACTTGTGCCCGGCGCTCCGGGGTCACATTCAGTATTTTGCCACCAGTTACAGCAAAAGCGCCGACCATGAGGGCCGGGCAGCCATTCGTATGGACGGCGTGGAAGTACTGCGGAGCAACTACTACATCTATTTTGAGAATGTGTGGACGAAATTTCATCACCTGCGGTCCACAACGCTGAAAGATTGCGACTCCGCGAAAGAAGCCATCAACCAGGCTCATGCCTTTGCGCTGGAGCAGGGCACCTTTGACCAAAAGGTGTTCTATGAGGCGTTTGGTATCTTTGACAACCAGAGCATTGAGAAAAGCCTGGTCAGTCAGAATCCTCTTGTCCGCATCTTCGCCCTCCTGGACCGCAGGCTGGGAAAGCGCCACCTGCTGGCTTTGGAGAAATCCATGGAGCAGGAACTGGACTGGGTGCGGGCCTTCTATGTGATCCGGATGCAGGCCGAAGGGCTGATGGAAAAAGAATAACATTCAGGAGGAATCACTATGTCACAGATCGCATCCTTTTACCTTCTCAAAGATGGCCAGCGGCAGGAACTGTCCGGCGGCGGCTGCTCTGGCGCGGTCTATATGGCCATCTGGGACTGGTGTGAGAGCGAGCTGGATCTGGATGTCCGTTTTCCTGCTCCCCAGACGGAGGACGCCCTGGACTGCGCTCTGCTGGAAGGAGAACTGGCGTCTACTCTGCTGGCAGCTCTGCGGGAGCAGGACTTCCCGGAGCTGGCCGCTGAAATTGCCCCAGACTGGGATCTGCCCACCGAGGCGGTACAAAGCGGGCTGGAAACGCTGCGCTCCCATCTGGAACTGGTGCAGGGCGGCGGAGCTCTGCTGTATGAGATGACTTGACGGGGCCATGCCCCATAGAATATTGCGAGGAAATTATGATCGAAATCAAAGGAAAATACAATGAGGCCAAGATCTTCACCGATGTGGTGGACAGCGCCTCCATCGCACAGGTTCAGGAGCTGTGCAATCAGGAATTTACGGCAGGTAGCCGCATCCGGCTCATGCCCGACATCCACGCCGGGGCGGGCTGTACTATCGGTACCACTATGACCATCACCGACAAGGTGGTGCCCAATCTGGTGGGTGTGGATATCGGCTGCGGCATGGAGACCACCCGCATCCGGGAGGGACGGCTGGAGCTTCAAAAGCTGGACAAGCTGATCTATGAGAAGATCCCCTCCGGCTTCTCCATACGGGATAAGGCCCACCGCTACCTCAATGAGATCGACCTGAGTGAGTTGTGCTGTGCCCGCCATGTGGATCTCCTCCGGGCGGAAAAAAGCATCGGTACGCTGGGTGGTGGGAACCACTTCATTGAGGTGGACAAGGATGACGAAGGGAATCTCTACATCGTGGTTCACTCTGGCAGCCGTCACTTGGGCGTGGAGGTGGCCGGCTACTATCAGGAGGCGGGCTATAAGGTGCTCAACCGCACTGACGATGCCTCCATCGAGGCGCTGATTGCCCGAATGAAAGCGGAGGGCCGGGAGAAGGAGATCCAGAAAGAACTGAAGAAACTGAAAAACCTCAAGCAGACCAGTATCCCCAAGGCTCTCGCTTATGTCTCCGGAGAGTGTTTGAGCAGTATATCCACGACATGAAGATCGTCCAGCGCTTCGCCATGCTCAACCGGCAGGCCATGATGGATGAGATCGTCAAGGGGATGAAGCTCCATGTGGAGGAGCAGTTCACCACCATCCATAACTATATCGATACCGACGCCATGATCCTGCGGAAGGGAGCCGTGTCCGCCAAAGAGGGCGAGCGACTGCTCATCCCCATCAATATGCGGGACGGGAGCCTGCTCTGCGTGGGCAAGGGTAACGAGGATTGGAACTGCTCCGCTCCCCACGGTGCCGGCCGCCTGATGAGCCGAGCGGACGCCAAGCAGTCTTTCACGGTGTCTGAATTCAAAAAGCAGATGGCAGAGGTCTACACCACCTCGGTGAGCAAGGCCACCTTGGACGAGTGCCCCATGGCCTACAAGGGGATGCAGGATATCCTGGACAACATCGGCCCCACGGCGGAGGTGCTTAAGGTCATCCGCCCCATCTACAATTTCAAGGCCGGGGATGAGGAGTAAAAAACGGAGCAAAATACCATGGTGAGAGATGGGCATTGTGTTCAAAGACGAGGATGGTCAGATCATATTCAACCAGTACAGCTTCTGTGAATTAGTGAAGCACCTGCTGGTGGAGCTGGTGGGGATCTCCTATGAGGAAGCCTCCCAGATAGTGGAACGCTCACCGCTGGCAGAGCCAGTGGCCGATGCCCTGGGAGTGGCGATATTCAGCCATGATCTGCCTTATTACTGGGCTATGTCTTTCTACTATGGGAACGGTTACTGGTGGGAAAAGGGTATTCCAGCGCAGCCAGAGGATATGGATGCCTATGAAGCTCTGGAAAATAAGATCATGGAGAAATACCACTTAAAGGAGCCGTTTATATGGACATGAGAGAGGTGTTTATCATCGACGGCCGCCGCTTTTCCAACATGGCCGGTTTTTATGACGAGGTGGAGCGGGTGTTTACCTTCGGTTTAGGACTGGAAGACTGGTCGAAACCTGGACGCCTTCAATGACATTCTCCGGGGCGGTTTTGGGCGGCATGAGTATGGCCAGCCCATCCGCATCAAGTGGCTGGCCTATGAAAAAAGCGTCCGCGATCTCGGAAAAGAGACTATGGACACCATTGTGGAAATTATTTTGGATACGGACCATTCCGGGCACGACTGTACCCTGGAACGGCTTTGACCAAGCAGAAAAGGAGGCAAACACTATGGGACTTGACATTTACGCCGGGACACTGACCCGGTACTATTCTCACAACTGGAAAACCGTTGTCCAGCAGTGGGCGGAGGAAAACGGATATTCCTTCAACCGGATCACCCCGGATGGGGAACCCGCCGACAACGAGGAGGAGTTGTCCCCGACTGATGTTCAGGCAACGGTGGAGAACTGGCGGGATCAGATTCTGGCCGCCATTTCCCAGCCGGGCCAGCTGCCCTGCACTCCCTGGCCTGAAGATAACGAGAAGCCCTACTACACCGACAAGCCCGATTGGGACGCCTTCGGCGCTATGCTGCTGGTGGCCGCCTGTCGTACGTACGAGGAGCCGGTGCCGCCCACCGTGGAGAAGGACTGGATCTTCGGGGAGCATCCCTTGGTCGCCCGCCTTGCATCGGATGAGGAGCGGGTGTGGTCCCTGTTTCGGGGTACAACCTGGTGGCTTCCCCTCGCCGACAGCTTTCTGTTTCAAGGCCCTCTGCCCACCGATGACACCGCGGCTTTGATCGCCACCCTGGGCGGTCTGCGGAAGGAGCTGGCGAAACTGAACCAGCTGGCGTGGCAGGCCGATGAGGATACCATCCTTGGCTGGGCCGACACCGAGGGATACCCGATTGACGGAACCATAGACGCAGATGGACAGTACAGCAAAGGCCGCCTTCTCCATGATCGTGTACCAAGGCAGGGAGTATCGTTTGGCAACCTACAAAGGCGTCAAAGTTCAAGCATTTACCCCGCCGAACATATCTGTCTGTCTCAAGGCAGCCTCCTGCTGGAGTTGGATATAACATCCCCACATACGGGCCACCCTCTTCGTGCGCCACAGTGCGGAAAGATGTCCAGCACCATTCGGGAAAGCTGTAATGTGCATTTGCAGGCAAGGCTGTGGGAAAGAGGAAAAGCGATATTTTCCCTTCAAAGCGACCATGCCGCCTATGAATTTGTACCAAATCATGGGACGTAAAAGAAAAGACATACTTTTCTCCTTTTAGACCACACTATCATCAGAATCATCATGGGGAGAAGTATATGAGATCACTACGGGAGCAAACTCGGAATCAGCCTAATTTTCAATGATGCCACACTGGAACGCACATTTCTTCGCCGTGCGGTACAGCTCACCAGAGAAGCTGTCGCCCAGTATCACGATTCGCTCCATGGCGGCTTTTTTTATCTCAGCGGCACAGAGAACGAAGCGCTGCTTTTTCACCCGAAAGAGTGCTATGACGGGGCGATCCCCAGTGGAAACTCCCTCCTAGCATATGTGCTTGTACGTGTGAATGCATTGCTGCCGGATCATGGTATGGAGAACATTCTGAACAAACAGCTTGCCTATATGTCAGGAGAAGCGGAACGATATCCTGCCGGATATTCCATGTTTTTAATGGCTCTGTCAGATTTTTGTGGAGCCGTCGCTTTTGATCACCGCAGTCCCGAACGGAGAGCACTTTGAACGACCTTCCATTTGTGCTGCCATCTGATGCAATAGTCAAGGTTTTGGAACATCCATCGGAAGAATATAAAGCTGTTGAACGAAGAAACCACGTTCTATGTGTGCCGGAATCACTCCTGTCTGCCACCGATGAACAAACGGCAGCTAATGACAGAGATACGAAAACAATATCAAACTTAGGAGGTATTTCTATGGATACCAAAAAATGGTTTTACCATTACTAACCGGGATCATGTGCTCAGGGCCTGGCAAAATTCAACTGAACTTGTACGGGACTATCAGGCCTATGCCCATGAACTCGAGGAGGATAACTCGGCGCTTGCCAAACTGTTTTCCGAGTTTGCGGGAAGATGAAGCGGAACATGCCGCAAAAACTGCTTGATCTTCTGCGCAGGTATGAAAAATAGGCATTTGGAAAACTGTATAAAATGGAGAACCCCATTGATAACCCGACTTCGGAGTTACAAATGGGGTTCTCCTCATAAATATGATTTTTATAAGGTTCAAAGCTCTTTATGTATGAGCCGCTTCCGTCTCTGCGATAAACTGCACATGGCCGGCATAGTACAAAAAGATAGGTCCGTCTTTGTGGTCATCATGATATCCTCACATCTGGCAAAGCTCCAATCGCCGCCGCTGTCTACCTGAGCCTTCGTCAGCGGCTCCTCCCTACAGCCTGATGAAAACATCAGGCCGCCTCTTCGATCCGCATCCAGACAGCTCGATGATCTTCCGGTCCTCCATAGCCCGCTCTCTTTCCGGCCCTGAGCCTGTAAACGTACCTTTCACCTGATAAGCACGATCTCTGCCCCCCGCATATTGCGGACCATTTCGAACTTTATCGTACGTACCGGAAAACACAGCGCCATGCCGCGGGGCGGGGACTTCGTTCCCGTCCTTGTACTTTTCCTCCATTTCGTTTATAATAGCCGTACCCACGCTCAATGGACGATTTTCCCATTGGGACCAGTAGGTCCTCCCCTCCTTTGTCATTCTTCAACCCGAGGTGCGTCATGGAGCTCCTTGTCTTCTTCTCTGTTCGCAGCGGCGCTGCTGGTGTGCGTCATCTTCCATATCTCCCTCCTGTTCGCCCTGCTGCTGGGATATGTCATTTTTGCCCTGTACGCCATCCGAAAGGGCTTTTCTCTTCCGGAGGTGCTGGGTATGTCCGCTCAGGGGTCCGGGCCGCTAAAAATATCCTGACCACCTTCGTCCTCATCGGCATCCTCACCTCTCTCTGGCGGGCGGGGGGCACCATCCCGGCCATTGTGTGCTATTCCGTCCGGGTAATGGAGCCCCGTCTGTTCCTGGTGTGCTCCTTTCTGCTCAACTGCCTAGTCTCCTTCCTCACTGGCACTGCTTTCGGCTCGGCGGCCACCATGGGCGCCGTCTGCATGACCATGGCCGCCGCCCTGGGGGCCGACCCGTTGATGACCGGTGGTGCCATCCTGTCCGGGGTCTACTTTGGAGACCGGTGTTCCCCCGTCTCCACCAGCGCCCTGCTGGTGGCCGACCTCACCGGGACCAACCTGTTTGGGAACATCCGGCAGATGCTGCGGACCTGCCTGGTCCCCTTCGCCCTCGCCGCCGGGCTGTATCTGCTCTTCGGCCTGTCTTCCCCGCCGCCGGTCAGGCGGCGGACATCGCCCCCTCTTCGCCCTGGAGTTCCGTCTGGGTCCCTCCCCTCATCCCGGCGGCTCTGATTTTGGTGCTCTCCGCCCTGCGGGTGGGGTGAAGGCGGCCATGCTGGCCAGCATCGCCGCTGCCGCGGTGCTCTGCCTCGCCTATCAGGGCGCCGCCCCTGACCCTTTTTTTGAGGACGCCGTCCTGGGTTTCTCCGCCCAAAGCCCGGAGCTGGCCACCATGATCGACGGGGGCGGCATTGTCTCCATGCTCCAGGTGGGGGCCATCGTCTGCCTCTCCCTCCTCCTACTCCGGCATTTTCCAGAGGACCGGGCTGCTGGAGCCCATCCGGAGACGCATCGAGGCGTGGGGTGCGGTCCTGTCCCCCTACGCCGCAGTGCTGGTCACCTCCGTCCTCGCCAGCGCCATCGCCTGCAACCAGACTCTGTCCATCATGCTCACCCACCAGCTGTGCGGCGGTCTGGAGAAAAGCCGGGAAAAGCTGGCCATCTATCTGGAAAACAGCGCCGTGGTGGTGGCCCCCTCATCCCCTGGTCCATTGCCGGGGGTGTCCCCTGGCCTCCGCCGGGGCCCCCGCCGCCTCCCTGCTGACGGCATTCTTCCTCTTTCTGCTCCCCCTCTGGCAGCTGGTCACCGCAGGCCGGGGCAGGCGCGCTACAGTGTAGTCCTACCTAACTTTTAAAAAACATAGCAGGTGCATGGGCGTCCACTGGACGCCTATGCACTTTTCGGCTCTTCCCCATCTCCATATCTCCATTCTGCATGAAGGAGGGCTGACGGCTGCCTTTATATGTGGTATCTTATTATTAACAAACTTTTAGAAGGGGGCTGTCTGATGAAGCTGTTTCAAAATCTGAGATCAAAAAGGATGTTCTACCGCATTCTTTTTCTGCTGCTCTCCATGGTCTGCGTCATGTTCCTGATTTCTTTTCTTTTTTAGGCTCCTATATCTCCAGGAGCTATGAGCGCCCAGGCCCAGGAAAGTGCCAGGCAACTGCTTGGCACCGCCAGCGAGTATGTGGATCTGGCTGTTCTGGATCTGGGCCGCGCTATGCAGCAGCTCCTCTGGAACACGGATATCACAGGGGCCATTTTGGTTCCGGACGAGGTCTCTTATGCCAGAAAGGTGGAAATCGTCAAAGCCCTGTCTCTACCTTTCAGCAGGACTACCCTCTGGTGGACCGGGCCTATCTGCTTACCTACTCTAATCAGGCCCTTTACGACGCTTCCGGGACCATTCTCCCTATCAAGGATGCTCCTCAGCGTGCCTTTCTTGCCGAGTTCAACTCCCACATCCAGCCTCGCGTCGTAGGAGACGAAAACCTTTTCCACAGTTGTGCTCACCTTAGACGGTAAGGTAGCCCTGCTCCAGGATTTTCCTACTCCTGAAAAAACGGCGCCCTTCTGGTGGAAATCCATGAGGATGTCCTGCTTCATTTCCTGGAGCAGTCCCTGGGGAGATACCGGTGTTTATATGGAAATTTTGGACCCATCGGGTGCTCCCCATCTTCCGTCGGCAGCTACTCTCCCTCGGAGACCCAGGCGGAAACCTTTACAGGACATGCTGGCTGGAGCTTTCAGCTCTGGCAGGACCCGTCTCAGACCAAGCTCTCCCCTCTTGATCTGCTCCAGCTGATCGGGATCTGGTTGCTAATCTTTGGTGCGGTCAGCCTGGCTGCTGCCGTTGCCATCACCTTGAGCATCTACCGTCCTATCCGCATCCTCCGCTCCGCCGTAGAGACTGTGGAGCATGGCGGAGGAGAAAACGAGCTCGAGGTAGTTCGCCGGGTCATGAGGACACCCTCCGCCAAAGGTCTCCCTCCCAGGAGGTGGCTGAAATGGCCCCATTGTCCGAGAGCGGCTGTACAAAAATCTTCTTCGCGGTAAGGAACTCCCGGAAACCTATCTACTGGACCGGCTGGCCTATCTGCACAGCCCATTCCAGCCGGACGGCATCTTTGCAGTATTGGCTGGAGCAGTGGATGACAGCTATGATGGAAACCCGGATGAGCTGATGGGGACCTGTACCGCAGGCTCTCCCAGGAGCTTCAGCCATCCGTCTTCCTGTCAGCCATACAGCTGTGAGTACCTGCTGATGGACGATTATTCCCTGGTACTGATCCTCGCATTTCCCCATTCCGCCTCCGCCGCCCAGATTAAGGCGGCAGAATTGGAGCAGAGCAAAATCGTACAGGAATACGCCAGACCGAATCATGTAGAGAATCTGTTCACCCTGGGCAGGGGCAAGCCCCTGCCGCGGCATCACCAATCTGCACTACTCCTATGTCGAAGCATTGGAAAGTCTGAATTATCAGCATTACCACGGCTCGGGCGCGGAGGAGGAACAGGACCAGCAGAGCGGTTGCCGCCAGTGCGTGGAACTGGCCAAAAAGCGGAGATATTGACGGTGCAAAGCGGGCTTTTTGACGTTTTGCTCCAGGAGGCAGCCCATGCCGCGGCCGGCTCCCTCTCTCCGCTGGAAAATTGCAGCGCTATGCTGGACTGCATGGTAGAGGCCCTTCTCAATCTTCATGTGCCCGAGGAGAAGCTGGCTCTCTTTGAATCCTACTACCGTCGGGCAGAGCATCAGACCGGCTCGGAACTCTTCGTCCTGGCCTCCCGGGTTGGGACCGAGGGTCTGTCTCTCCTAGCCTACTATGGTCAGAAAAACCGGAATCGCTATGTGGCTCAGGCTCAGAAGTATATTCAAGAGCGATGCGTAGACAGCCATTTGTCTCTGGAGATGGTGGCTGACAGCGTTGGCATTACACCTGCTTATCTAAGCCGCCTGTTTTATGAGCTGAGTGAAGTAAACTTTGTAAATTATGTAAATGAATGCCGGGTACAGCGGGCCAAGCTCCTTCTGCGGCAGAGTAAAATTCCGGTACAGGAGGTTGGATTCCGTTGCGGCTTCAACTCCCTTCAAAATTTTAACCGGGTCTTTAAGCGGCACACTGGCACCACCCCCGGTGCATACCGAAAGCAGTAAAAAATGGGAGGAATCGGAATGACTAAGGCCTTTTTTTGAATGGTGCAGCGGCGCTTCTGCTTTTCCTCTCAGGTTGTGCCCCTGCTTCCCTGCCTCGGCTCAGTCCCAGCACGCCGCTTCCGATCTGATTCAGGAACAGTCTGTCCCTTATCAGTTTGGGGTCGGCTATTCCGGAAGCGGATATACTCAATCCTTTGAGGAGTGGCGGGATCTGGTTTTGGAGGACACCCACGGTAATGTAGAGCTGGTGCTCTACGGAGAAAATGTATTAGGTGAGGGAGAAAATATGGTAAAGGCCGCCCAGCGCGGCACCCTCTCCATTGCAGCTTCCAGCACTTCCGTATGTACCTCCATTATTCCGGAGGCTGCTATTCTGGATATCCCTGCCTGCTTTACAGCGTATATCCAGCCATTTCGAGTATATGACGGGAAATTCTTTGATGCCCTCAACCATGCTTACCGAGAGCAAGGCCTGGAGCTGCTCTATCTGCGTACAGGTGAGCCCTGATCATCTCCAGCACAGCACCCATTACCTCGTTAGAGCAGTTGAGAGGACTGCGGCTCCGCACCAGCGGCAGCTTCTATCACAATCAACTCTATGATGCTCTGGGGGTACAGCGGATCGAGAATGTTGGGCTGAGTGGTCTGGAATATATTTTGGAGGAAAATGGAATTGACGCCATTGAGACTACTTACACTATCCTGCGCTCTCAGAATCTTCTGCAGCTCCAGCCCTATGCCCTGCGTGGTCCCCTGTTCGTCATGAGCAGCGCCATCGTGATGAATTACGACGCCTTCCATACCCTTTCCCAGCGATTATCAGGAGGTGCTGAAGTCCCGTCTGAGCCAAATTCTCAATCAGCGGCAGGCCGAGGTCAGCACCCAGCAGACCAGCGAGCTCCAAATTCACGATTTAACTCCTAAGGATCAGGCAACCCTTCAACAGTTGGCCGAGCCCTTTTGGAAGAGATCCTCGGCTCCGTGGACCAGTCTTTGGTTCAGGCGTTGCTTCTGGAGAATGGGGTCTCCTCACAATGACAGACTCCCGCTTTTTTTTCTTCCCGCTGGACGGCCCGCATATAAAGCATGTGCGGGCCCATTCTTTTCTGTATTCGCTTTTCTTTCCGGGAGAACAAATTTTGCAAAGGGAAACATATCTTAAAAAGAGAGAAAAAATTTTACCCCTGTTTGAAAATCCTTGTCTGGAAAAAGGGAGACAGCTCCTTTACCCTAAATTCAGGAGCTGTATCTGGCCGGGTACTCTTTCCCATCCGTCAAAGCACAAAATCCCAATGCTTCCAAACAAGGAGAGATATATGGAATGGAAAAACTAAAAAACTTGACCGACGAATCTGGGTCATTCTTCTGTCTCTGGTTCTTTTTATCGGAGGCTTCAGCACAGCCTGTTACTCAGAGACCTCAGGCGGCACAGTAAAAGTGGACCGTATTGACTTCGTTACTGATGAGGGATACCGGATGAGCGCCAAATTGTATGTGCCCCAGACCGCCACGGAGGATTCCCAGCCCCCGGCATTCTGGCTCTGCCCGGCGGAAATGCCAGTCTGGAGAATATGAGTTCCGTAGCCATCGAGCTCTCTCGCCGCGGCTATGTCGTTATGGCGGTAGATCCCTATACCATCGGCCGCTCTGAAATTGTCAACACCCCGATGTGGGGTCCCGCGCAGCTATGGATTACCTCATGTCCATGAAGTTTGTGGACCCGCACTGCATTGGCGCCATGGGGCACCCGCCGGGACCGGTCGTGCCAAGTGGGCTGTGACCACCGACCCAGACTGCACTGTGGTCCGTGAGGGAGTAAAGGCTGTGTTCTATCTGGCTGCCGGAAACTTCAATCTGGAGGGCGTCAATATGGGCGTCTTTATCGGCAGTTGGGATAACACCTATGGACAGGGGCAAGATTTCTGCCCGTGACATTGCCACTGCCGAGCCCTTCACAGAACAGATGGGGCCAGCCCCATTGAGTTGGGGACCTGGTATGACATGGGAGACGGCACCTCCCGCATCCTGTACACCGGAAATTCCGACATCCTACCGCCCTTCTGCTGAAGGAACCCATTCTGACATGGTAGATTTCTTCGAGCAGGCCCTGGCTCCCGCTCCCATCCCCGCTGAAGGCATCAGTTACGCCGCCAAGGAAATCGGGACCGCCATTGGCATCATCGCTGTTCTGATCATGATGTTCCCCGTCCTCTCTCTTTTGCTGGATACCAGCTTTTTCTCCAGCATCATCCGCCCCATGCCCGCCCCCGGTCTCGGGAGTCAACGCTCCCTTCCTGTTCTATCTGATTATGCCCGCCATTATCAACACTTTGATCTGCCAGTGGGCCATCTATAACGGCCAGATGTTCCTAGGTAACTTTAAGTCTGTCCTCCGCATCAACAACACCAACGGCTTTGTGTTCTGGTTCGGGTGCAGTGCTCTGCTCACTGTCACCATTCTGGCCATTCGCTTCAAAATGGGACGGCACCATCAATAAGAACGCATCCTGACTCACGCAAAAACTTCCTGGCCCAACTTCTTCAAAGCCCTGCTTCTGGGCCTGATCGCAGTTGGCACCGTCTATGTCATGACTTACGCGGCCGAGGTGTTCTGGGGCCTGTCTCCCCGCATCTGGAAGGTACAGATCAATGTCCTCAACAATACCCGCTGGGGGCTTTTTTCTGACCTACTTCCCCCTGTATCTGCTGTTCTTCGGCGTCTTTAACTTCAGCCAGACCATCGGCCTGAAGATCAAAGGACAGTCGGAGGCCGGATTTACTCGTCTGGTTTGGTTGACCAGCACCATCCCCGCTGCACTTTTCCTAATCTACGCCTATGGAAAGCTCTGGATGACTGGCTACACTGCCATCACCAATGTGCAGATGTCCCGAGCCAACTCCACCTTGCTCAACTGTATCCTGACTTATTTCATCACGTGCAAGGTGACTACCTTCTGCTACAAAAAAAGACCGGCAGCTATCACACCGGTGCAGTCATCAACGCCATCATCATGACCTGGACCGCGGTGGCCACGGATCTGATCACGGCCCTGTAAGCCCTGGTTTTCCTGTCAGAAATCTCACATCTGATATGGCCCCCGGCGTGCCCTGCGGCACGCCGGGGCCACTTGCGTGTCGGGCCTCATGCCGCACATCACCTCTCCCTTCTTTTTGGGGAAAGGAATTGAATTTTTCCCATTTCTGTGATACCTTGTTATTGAAATAGGCCCAAAGCGTGCAATGACAAGGTACGGTACAGCCAGATCAAAAAAGGAGGCACGGCATGCCATCAGAGGACTATCACAAGGCGATGCGCCAGGGACTCAAAGAGGTCAAAGCCGCCCAGGCCCTGGGGAGGAGACGGGCCCCGCACCCCTGCCGGATGCCCCGGAGAAGCTGGCGGTGCGGCGGGAATCCCTGGGTCTGGCGGAGATCCCCGTGGAGCAGATCGACGGTACCTGCAACCACCTTCGGGGGACGCTTTCTCCCGAGGGTTCTACCCTATCCTCCCGGCGGACACCGAGTTCGCCGCCAAGTGGAGCGCCCTGTGCCGCATCCACCTGGAGGAGGGCATCCGGGACCCTGTCAAGGTGGTGGAGTACCTCAACCACTTCTATGTGATGGAGGGCCACAAGCGGGTCAGCGTGCTGAAGTATTTCGGCGCTATTACTATCCCGGCCACTGTCACCCGCCTGCTGCCCAAGCCGTCTGACGACCCGGAGGTGGCCGCCTATTACGAGTTTCTGGACTTTTACAAGATGACGGGTTTGAACTTCATCGTCTTCCGCCAGCCCGGCGAGTACCCGGAACTGCTGGAAGCACTGGGCCGCTCCGACAGCGATGCCTGGAGTGCGGAAGACATCTACCCTTCCGGGCCTTCTTTTATATGTTCCGGGACGCCTACCTCCGGGGGATTGGGACTACACAGGCATCTCCCTGGCCTTTTTGACCTACATCAAGATCTTCGGCTATCAGGAGTCCTGCGGCAAGATGCCCTCCCAGATCTGTGGGAGCTGTCCCGCATCCGGCCGGAGATCCAGAACCGGCTGGAAAATGCGGGGACTGCCCTGCTGCTGGAAGATGACGTGAAAAGCCCCGCTTCTCCTTCTATACCCCCGGGCCGGGTCTGCGCCGCCTTCATCCACGACAGCAGCGCCGCCGCCTCCAAATGGGTGTACAGCCACGAGTATGGCCGGCACATTCTGGAGAACTTCACCGACGGTCAGGTGCGCACCCTCTCCTACGAGAACGTCCGCACCGATGGGGAGGTAGACCAAGCCGTGGAGGATGCAGTGCGCAGGGGCGCCAACGTCATCTTCACCACCACCCCAAAGCTGCTGCTCTCCAGCGTCCGGCAGGCCGCTCTCCACCCGGATGTGAAGATCCTGAACTGCTCCCTGAACACCTCCTACCCTCGGTGCGCACCTATTACCCCCCCCCGGCTGTACGGGGCCAAGTTTATCAAAGGGGCCATTGCCGGCACTCTGACCCGGGACGGCTGCATCGGCTATGTAGCCGACTACCCTACCTACGGCAGCATCGCCAGCATCAATGCCTTCGCCCAGGGAGCCCGGATGGTGAACGCCAACGCCCGCATCTATCTGGACTGGGCCCATCTCCGGGACGGCGGCGCGGTGGGACGTCTCCAGGCCCAGGGGATCGTCTATATCGACTACCTGGACCGGCTGGCCGCCAGCACGGGCACCCAGATGGGCAACCGGCATAACCTGGCCCTGATCCAGACCCACTGGGGCCGGCTGTACCAGAGCCTGGTCCGCCGGTGATGGAAGGCAGCTGGAAGCAGGAGGACCAGGGCAGCAGTGCGGTCAACTACTGGTGGGGGATGGAGCAGGGCGTAGTCAGCGTGCTGTGCTCCCGACGGCTGCCCACCGGGCCCCGGCGGCTGGCCGGTGTACTGCGGGAGGCCCTGAAGGCTGACCGGCTGGACCCCTTCTACGGCGTACTGATGGATCAGAGCGGCCGGGTGGTCTATGGCGACGACGCCCCCATGCCCGCCGACCGCATTCTGTCCATGAACTGGCTGCTCACCTCGGTGGAGGGCCGCATCCCCCAATTTGAAGAATTTACAGAAAAAGCTCAGGAGCTCATCAAGCTCCAGGGTGTGGAGCGGCAGAGCGAGCCATGAAGATCTTAGCTATTTCTGACTGTGAATCCCGAGCACTTTGGGACTTCTATACCCCCGGCAAGCTGGAGGGACTGGACCTGATCCTCTCCTGCGGCGACCTGGACCCCCGCTATCTCTCCTTCCTGGCCACCTTCGCCAGCTGCCCCATCCTGTATGTCCACGGGAATCACGACGGCAAGTATCGGGAAACTCCACCCGCCGGCTGCTTGTGTGTGGAGGACCGCCTGTACGAGTATCAGGGGTACGCATCCTGGGGCTGGGCGGCTCCATGCGGTACAGCAGGGGGCCCACCAATATACTGAGCGTGAGATGTGTATGCGGGCTCTGAAGCTGGCCCCGAAGCTGCTCTGGAACCGGGGGTTCGACATCCTGCTGACCCACTCCCCAGGCTTTGGCATGGTGGACTGCCGGGATCTGGCCCATACCGGCTTTCAGACCTTCAACCGCCTGCTGGACCTCTTCCACCCAGCCCTGTTCCTTCATGGACACACCCACCTCTCCTACAACAGAGGCATCCGGCGGGAGGAGCAGTATGGGAGTACCCGGGTGGTCAATTGCTATGAGCGTTACCTTGTGGAGCTGTGAGACGGACAAGCCTGCGGGCATAGATAAAACAGGAGCGCCTGGGGCCCCACAGCCCCAGGCGCTCCTGTTTTTCGTGTATTCAGCCCCGCTCCTGCTTGATGGCGTTGATCAGCACAGGGACCATCTGCTTTTTCCGGCTGATCACCCCCGGCAGGACCGCCATCCCGTCCGTCACGGTGGTGTCAAAGGCCTTCTCCACCAGGGATTCAGCGCCCTTGCCCGCCATCAGCAGCTCAGTACTGGAGTTGCGCACATCGGTGAACATGTAGAAAATGTAGTCCAGCCCCTGCTTTTCCAGTGCGGTCTGGAGGTAGGGACCGATCAGGGCCTCGCTGGCCTTCCGGTTCTTCTCGGTCAAGTAGCTGCCCTGGCCCACGCCGAAGCGGACCTCCCCGCTGTTGAAGATCTTGTAGTCGGTGTTGAATACCTCCTCTGCGGTCCGGCCGGTGACGTCGCCTCCCGCCTCAAACATAGCATTGGCGTACTGTTCCAGGTCCACCCCGGTCAGTTTGGCCAGCTCCCGGCCCGCCTGCTCATCCAGGGGGTGCAGGTGGGACTGCGGAACATGAGGGTGTCCGAAAAGGATGGCGGAGAGCAGCTGTCCGGCGGTGGACCGGTCCAGCTCCACCCCGTTCTCCCGGTACATCTGATAGATGATGGTGCAGGTGCACCCAACCGGCACATTGCGGAAATAGACCGGGCCGTCTGTCTCCATGGAGCCGATGCGGTGGTGGTCGATGATCTCCAGGATCTCCGCCTGGTCGATCCCCCACCGCCTGGCCCTTCTCGTTGTGGTCCACCAGGATCAGCTGCTTTTATGCAGGTTCATCATGTTTCTGCGGGAGACTACGCCGATGTAGTGCCCGTCGTCATCCAGCACCGGGAAGTAGCGGAATCGGACGGAGGCCATCACCTTGGTGGCGGACTCCACGGAGCTGTTCAGATTGAAGGTGAGCAGATCGTCCCGCACCATGTAGTGGCGGATGGGGGCGGCCTGGCTGATCATCTGTCCGGAGACATAGGTGCTGTTAGGGGTGCTGATGATCATACACCCCTGCTCCTCAGCCAGCATGCAGATGGTCCGGGCACCTTGCAGCCTGCGCACACCACCACGCAGCCCGCCCCCATCTCGATGGCGGTGAGCTGGCTCTCACTGCGGTTGGCCACGATGACGATGTCCCCTTTGGAGATGGACCGCTCCATCTGTTCCGCGCTTCCCGAGCCGATGACGATGCGCCCCTCCACCTTCTTGCCGGTGATGCCTCCCACCAGCACCTTGGCGTCCAGGATGTCCACGATGTTCTGATAGCTGGTCTCTGACTCCGCCAGGATGTAGGTGTCCAACACGTCCATGTTCGCCGTGGCCACGTCCTTCACGGTGATCAGGCCCTTCAGGTTCCGCTCCTTGTCCACCACGCACAGGGTGTCGATCTGCTGGTCCCGCATGGTGATCCAAGCCCGGCGCAGGCTCATCTCCCCATCCACCCCCTCCATCCGCCGGATGTCCACATCCCGAATCTGAGGGCTCACGTCCGTGTAGAGCTGGGGGTCTGGGACCTGAAAATAGTTCAGCACAAACTCCGTCTCCCGGTTCAGCAGTCCCGCCCGGCAGGGCTTTTGCAGGGGTGCTCTGGGTCCAGGGTGTTCTTCAGGCGGCTGTACGCGATAGCGGAACAGATGGAATCCGTGTCCGGGTTCCGGTGTCCGATGACCTTGATAAAATGGGTATTCAGCTCTTGGTTATCCACAACTTACCTCACTTTCCTCCGCTCCGCTCCTCACGGATGTGGGCGGCTCTTGTCGTCTCTGGTCCCCATTATACCATATCCTGTCTCCGGGTGACAGGGGAAATTGTGATTTTTCTGCCGCTCTCCCACCGGCATCTCCTGAATCTTCTAACAGCAAGGGCCGCGGAACCTCAGTTCCGCGGCCCTGCGCCTTTGTTATAGGGTGCCTCCTCCCCCTCAGCGGTGCTGTCCGCTTCTGTCTGTGTAGCAGGTATGGAGCAGCTGGTGGGCCCGCTGACTGCCGGGCTGGTCCAGATAGTGCTCATAGACCTCCTGGATCAGCGGGCTCTTGTGGCTCTTCCGCAGGGGCATCTCCTGGTCCTCCTGGTACAGGGCGCCGGCCCGCATAGCGGACACACTGCGGAAATTGCGGATCACAGAGGGCTGGAGGGGCTGGCCGCCGCCGTTGACGCAGCCGCCGGGGCAGGCCATGATCTCGATGAAGTCATAGGCCCGCTTTCCGCTTCGGATGTCCTCCAGCACCTGGCCCGCGTTGGCCGTTCCGCTGAGGACGCACACCCGGACAGTCCTGCCTGCGATCTCATAGGCCGCCTCCTTGATGCCGTGGGCGCCCCGCACCTCCTGGAACTCCACCTTCTCCAGCTCCTTGCCGGTGAGCAGCTCGCTGGCCGTGCGCAGTGCCGCTTCCATCACGCCGCCCGACGCGCCGAAGATGTGCCCCGCCCCTGTGGCGATGCCCAGCGCCGGGTCGAATTCCTCCTCCGGCAGTTCGGCAAACAGCAGGCCCGCCCGGCGGATCATCTCCCCCAGCTCCCGGGTGGTCAGGGGCAACATCCACGTCCGGGATGCCCGCGCCGGCGCCGCACTCCCCCTCCCGGGTGATCTCAAACTTTTTGGCCGTGCGGGGCATAACCGACACCACAAAGATATCCTCCGGCCGCAGTCCCATCTTTTCGGCGTAATAGCTCTTGGCCATAGCGCCGAACATCTGCTGAGGGCTTTTGCAGGTGGACAGGTTGGGGATGAAGTCCGGGTGGAAGGTCTCACAGTACTTTACCCAGCCGGGGCAGCAGCTGGTGATCAGGGGCAGCGTGCCCCCGGACTGGACCCTGCGCAGGAATTCGGTGGCCTCCTCCATGATGGTCAGGTCGGCCGCGAAATCAGTGTCAAACACGCCGTCGAAACCCAGCCGCCGGAGGGCCGCCGCCAGCTTCCCCTCCACATTGGTCCCGATGGGCAGGCTGAACATCTCTCCCAGCCCCGCCCGGACACTGGGGGCCGTCTGTACCACCACATGCTTCTGGGGGTCACCCAGGGCGTTCCACACCAGGCCCGTGTTGTCCTTCTCATAGAGGGCACCGGTGGGGCAGGCGATGATGCACTGTCCGCAGTGGATGCACGCGGTCTCGCTCAGCGGGCTGTCAAAGCTGGGGCCGATGTGGGTGGCGAAGCCCCGGCCCGATGTGCCGATGCAGGCCACCCCCTGAGCCAGGCTGCACACAGCCTCGCACCGGCGGCACATGATGCATTTGGAGTTGTCTCGGACCATATGCACCGCGCTCGTGTCCGGCTCGTAGCAGATCTTCTCCCCCTCGAAGGCCATCTGGTTGTCCACCCCGTATTCCCGGCACAGGCGCTGGAGCTCACAGAGTCCGCTTCGGCTGCACGTCAGGCAGGTCTGATTGTGGATGGACAGGATCAGCTTCAGGTTGGTCCGCCGTGCCGCCTGGACCCGCTCGGTATTGGTGTACACCTCCATCCCATCGGCGATGGGATAGACGCAGGCAGGCACCAGGTTCTTGGCCCCCTTCACCTCCACCACGCAGATCCGGCAGGCGCCGATGGCGTTCAGCTCCTTCAGATAACACAGCGTAGGGATGGCGATCCCCGCTCCGTGGGCCGCCTCCAGGACGGTGGCGCCGGCGGGGGCGCGGCAGGCGATCCCGTTGATCTTGAGGTTCACCACATCCACTGTATTCACACTCACATGTTCCATTTTCACACTCCCCCTCATCCCCGGATCACCGCGCCGAACCGGCATTTTTCATAGCAGCTGCCGCACTTGATGCACTTGCTGGTGTCGATCTTGTGGGGATTCTTCACGCTCCCCTTGATGGCGTCGGCCGGACAGTTCTGAGCACAGATGGTGCAGCCCCGGCACTTGACAGGATCAATGGAGTAGGTCAGCAGGTCCTTGCACACCCCGGCGGGGCAGCGCTTCTCCAGGATATGCTCCCGGTACTCCTCCCGGAAGTAGCGCAGGGTGGACAGCACTGGGTTGGGCGCCGTCTGCCCCAGGCCGCACAGGCTGTTGCTCTTAATGAAGGCCGCCAGCTCCTCGATCCGGTCCAGATCCTCCATGGTGCCCCGCCCCTCAGTGATCTTAGTCAGCAGCTCCAACAGGCGCTTGGTTCCCACCCGGCAGGGGGGGTGCACTTTCCGCAGCTCTCGTCCACCGTGAATTCCAGGAAGAATTTCGCGATGTCCACCATGCAGGTGTCCTCATCCATCACGATCAGGCCCCGGAGCCCATCATGGTCCCGATGGCGGCCAGATTGTCGTAGTCGATAGGGGTGTCGATGTGCTCCGCGGGGATGCATCCGCCGGAGGGGCCGCCGGTCTGGGCGGCCTTGAATTTCTTCCGTGGGGGATGCCGCCCCCGATCTCCTCCACGATAGTGCGCAGGGTGGTGCCCATGGGCACCTCCACCAGGCCGGTGTTCTGGATACGCCCGCCCAGGGCAAATACCTTGGTCCCCTTGCTCTTCTCGCTGCCGATGGAGGAGAACCACCCGCCCCCCGCAGAATGATGGGGCAGATGTTGGCGTAGGTCTCCACGTTGTTTAGGATGGTGGGCCGCTGGAACAAGCCCTTGACCGCCGGGAACGGCGGACGGGGACGGGGCTCGCCGCGGTGGCCTTCGATGGAGGTCATCAGGGCGGTCTCTTCCCCGCATACGAAAGCCCCCCCCCAGCTTGATCTCCAGGTCGAAGGAGAAGCCCGTCCCGAAGATATCCTCCCCAGCAGTCCGTAGCTCCTGGCCTGCTCCAGAGCGATCTGGAGGTGCTTCACCGCGATGGGGTACCCGCCCGGACGTAGATATAGCCCTGGCTGGCCCCGATGGCATAGCCCGCGATGGCCATGGCCTCGATGATACTGTGGGGGTCGCCCTCCAGCACGCTCCGGTCCATGAAGGCCCCGGGTCGCCCCTCGTCCGCGTTGCAGCAGACATATTTCTGTACCTGGCCCCGTTCCCCGCTGGCAAAGCGCCACTTCAGTCCGGTGGGGAAGCCTGCTCCGCCCCGGCCCCGCAGGCCGGAGTCCAGCACGATCTGGATCACCTCGTCCGGCGTCAGTTCGGTCAGGCACTTCTCCAGTGCCGCATAGCCGTCCCGGGCAATGTACTCGTCAATGTTCTGGGGGTCGATGACGCCGCAGTTGCGCAGGGCAATGCGCAGCTGCTTCTTGTAGAACTCTGTCTCCTCCAGGCTGCGGACTGTGCTGGTGGCCTCGTTCTCGTTGTAGAGCAGGCGGTCCACCCGGCCGCCCTTGAGCAGATGCTCACTGACGATCTCCGCCACGTCCTCCACATGGACATGGCTGTAGATCGTGCCCTCCGGAACACTGCCACGTTGGGCCCGCTGGAGCACAGCCCCAGACAGCCGCCCCGCATCACCTGGACCTCTTTACGCAGACCGGCCAGCTTCAGCTGGACCTCGAATTCCTCCGCCAGCTTCTCCTGCCTGCCCGCCAGCAGGGTGCAGTTGGGCCCCCGCATATCATCACATAGCTGCGATACATTCCCTTCACCTCCCGCTTCTCACGGCCCCGATGGTGTACTCCGCCAGCGGGTTGCCGCCCCGGATGTGCTGTTGCACCACCCGCACGCCCTGCTCCGGCGTCATGTGCACATAGGTGGTGCGCACGCCTCCGGGCTGGTACACCTCCACCACAGGCTCAAACTGACAGATCCCTACACAGCCTACCGGCTCCAGGGTCACGTCCTCCAGCCCCAGTCGGCGGATCTCCTCCGCCATGGCTTCATAGACCTGCCTGGCCCCCGCGGCCAGGCCGCAGGTGCCCATGCCCACCACGATCCGGGCTCCCCGCTCCACCTCCAGGAGGGGCCTGGTCCGTTCCCGGATGGCCTCCAGGTCCTTCCGGCTGCGGATCTTAATGTTTTTGTGTTCCGTCTGCCCCACGCTCAGTCCCTCCTTACTCATATTTCGCCAGAATGGCGTCCAGCTCGTCGCCGGTCAGGCTGCCGTACACGTCCTCGTTCACCATCATCACCGGCGCCATCCCGCAGCAGCCCAGGCAGCGGCAGGCATCCAAGCTGAAGCGGCCGTCCTCGGTGCAGCCCCCGTCTCCAATGCCCAGTTTCTCCTGGAGCAGCTGATAGATCCGCCCGCCGCCTTTGATGTAGCACGCGGTCCCCAGACACACGCTGATCCGGTTGCGCCCCTTGGGTTCCAGATTGAACTGGGAGTAAAAGGTGGACACCCCATAGATCTCCGTCAGCGGCTTGTGCAGGGCGTCCGCGATCAGCTGCTGGACCTCCCGGGGGACATAGCCGTATATCTCCTGCGCCTTCTGGAGGGCAGGCAGCGCCGCCCCCTGGCTTCTCCCCGTTCTCCTTCAGCCATGCCTTCAGCTGCCTGGCCTGCGCCGCCGTCCCGGGCAGCGCCCCCTGTTTTGTCTCCTTCATCCGTTTGCTCCTCCTGTCTTGTCCCGCGGCAGTCCGCGTTTTTGCAAGTTTCCCTGCTTTTTTGAAGTGACGCATTTCCTGCATCCTCTGTTAAAAAAATCTACACTTCCCCAAATAACACAGAAAGCGGTCCTGGTCCCTTTTCTGAACCAGCCCGCTTTCTGTATTTTCACCAATCCAGGCGAAATACGACACAGTTTATATGTTGATATTACCATATTCCATTGTCGATTGCAATCTCTTTTTGTCCACTCCCGGCCCCCCTTTTCCTCCAGGAAAACAGCATCAGACTCAGGCAGAGCAGATCCGCGCACCCGCCCGGCTTCCGCGTGGCGGACATCTCATAGAGCAGGGCCTGCACCCCCAGGGCACCGCAAAGTGGGCATTTAAGCTGCCCACACCGCTGCCGGTCAGCAACGGGGGCAGTGCGAATTGAAGCCGCTGGAGCGGCCCGGCCCATTTTCCGCAGAAGATTAATACAGCAAGGCCAGACTTTTTGTTTCTGCGGTCGTAGACCTGTTTCGAATACAGGAGGGGCCCAGACTATGTAAAACACAGTCTGGGCCCCTCCCCCCTTGTCTTACCTCTGTCCCTCCGCTTTTCCCGCGTTCCGGCACAGAACTTTTCTTTTTCTGCGGGTCTGCCCCTCCCGCTCCCTCCGGCAGGGAGCGTTTTCTCCTTGAAAAAAGCGGTCCAGCTGGCCCACCGCCCAGAATCCGACGGTCCAGACAAGCAGCGTCCCGCCCACCAGTACCAGAGCTTCCACAAGATCACTTCCTTAAAAATGATTCTACTACAAGCCCTGTTTGTGTGAGATTTTGCAAATCATCCGCCGTATTAAAATTGTATTAGGAGCCAATTGTCCTTCTTTCTTTTTATCTTTTTTATTTCTTTTTTCTTAATGCAAGTTTAATTCTCCTGTGAATACGTTAACCGCCTGCTAATCCCCTGCGTGCTATAATACGTCCGTTCCGGAAACAGAACTTTGGAAAGGATGGTTTCTATGAAAGACGTCATCATGATCGCGGTCTTATTGGTCTGCTTCGGATCAGTAAAGCTGCTGGCTGACTGGTGTGAGCATCAGTTCCACGAGGAATGAGAGAAGGTATTGAGTATGGGTATGATTTTATTAGGTGCGATCATCGTGCTGATGGGCGGCTATCTGGTTTACGCCCTGGTACACCCTGAACGTTTCTGACCCCAAATGTGTCATTTGTAAAGCGAGTTTCGCACAGGAGGAACAACACATATGTTACAGCTTGTCCCTAACAGTGATCATCTTCATGATCATTGTCATCCCGATCGGGAACTATCTGTATCATATTGCTTCCGGCCAGCGCACCTTCGCCGATCCGGTGTTCGACCGGGTGGACGGCGGGATTTTCAAGGTGTGCGGCATTCATCCCGACAAGGGCATGAACTGGAAGCAGTATGCGCTGGCTCTTCTGCTGACCAACGCCGTGATGGTGTTTGTCGGCTATCTGGTCCTGAGAATTCAGTTTCTTCCCATCTTCAACCCCAACGGCATCGGCGCGATGGAGGAGACCCTGTCCTTCAACACAATCATCTCCTTCATGACCAACACCAACTTACAGCACTACTCCGGTGAGTCCGGCCTGTCCTATCTCAGCCAGATGCTGGTCATCACTTACATGATGTTCGTGTCCGCCGCCACTGGCTACGCCGCCTGCATCGCCTTTGTCCGCGGACTGGCTGGCAAGAGCAAGGACAACGTGGGCAACTTCTATGCTGATTTGGTCAAGGTGACCACCCGCGTTCTGATTCCTCTTTCCATCATCGGCGGCATGCTCCTGATCTGGCAGGGCGTCCCCCAGAATTTCGATCCCAACGTGACGGTGACCACCATTGAGGGGACTCAGCAGGATATCGCCATGGGCCCCGTGGCCGCGCTGGAGATCATCAAGCACATCGGCACCAACGGCGGCGGCTTCCTGGGTGCCAACTCTTCGACGCCTTTGGAGAACCCGACCATCATCTCCGATCTGATTGAGCTGTACTCCATGATGATTCTGCCCGGCGCCTGCGTCATCACCTTTGGCAAGATGGTCAAAGACCGCCGCCGTAAGACCGCCAGCTCCAGTGAGCACAGCGCCACCACCCAGGATCTGGTCAAGACCAGCGAACTGGTGAGCAAGCCCAGCTTCACCGCGAAGCTTTACGGCTCCGAGGGCCGCACCATCTTCTTCGCCATGGGCATCATCTTCCTCATCGGCCTGAGTGTCTGCTACTGGTCTGAGAGCCAGGGCAACCCGGCCTTGGCCAAGCTGGGGCTGGATCAGTCCATGGGCAGCATGGAGGGCAAGGAAGTCCGCTTCGGTATTGCCCAGTCCGCCATGTTCACCACCACTACCACCTCTTTTTACTACCGGCACGGTCAACAACATGCATGATACTCTGACTCCCCTGGGCGGCATGATTCCCCTGCTGCACATGATGCTCAATGTGGTGTTCGGCGGCAAGGGCGTGGGCCTGATGAACATGATCATGTATGCTATTCTCGGCGTGTTCATCTGCGGCCTGATGATCGGGCGCACGCCGGAATACCTGGGCAAAAAGATCGAAGGCCGGGAAATGAAGCTCACCGCGCTGTGCATCATCATCCACCCCTTCCTGATCCTGGCCTTCTCTGCCTTGGCGGTCTCTACCGAAGGCGGTCTGGCCGGCATCACCAACCCCGGCTTCCATGGACTGAGCCAGGTGCTCTATGAGTACGCTTCGTCCGCGGCCAACAACGGCTCCGGCTTCGAGGGCCTGGCGGATAACTCCTACTTCTGGAATATCACCGCCGGTCTGGCCATGTTCTTCGGCCGCTATCTGTCCATCGTGATCCAGCTGGCCATTGCCGGTTCCCTGATGCGCAAGCAGTTCGTCAACGATTCCATTGGCACTCTGCGGACCGACAGCGCCACCTTCACCATCGGCCTGGTGTGCGTTGTTTACATCTTCGCTGCGCTGACCTTCTTCCCGGCGCTGGCGCTGGGCCCCATTGCAGAGCATCTGACTCTGTGGGCTTAAGGAGGGCTTTTTGAACCATGAGTAAAAAGCAGAATACAAAATTTATCACCCCTGATATCCTGAAGGGTGCGGTGAAGGGTGCGTTTATCAAGCTGAACCCCGCTACATGATGAAAAACCCGGTCATGTTCGTAGTGGAGATTGGATTCTTCATCACCCTGCTACTCTCCTTCGTACCAGGTTTGTTCGGCGATGCCAATGCCGAGCAGCTGCGGATCTATGATATCATTGTCTGTGCGATCCTATTTGTCACTGTTCTGTTTGCCAACTTCGCGGAGGCCGTGGCTGAAGGCCGGGGCAAGGCACAGGCGGCCTCTCTGAAAAAAGACCCAGAAGGATACCCAGGCACACCTGCTCCACGAGGATGGCACTCAGACCATCGTCTCCTCCAGCGAGCTGAAGAAGGGCGATATGGTCCTGGTCAGCGCCGGCGAGATCATCCCCGGCGACGGCGAGGTCATCGAGGGTATCGCCTCTGTGGACGAGTCCGCAATCACCGGCGAGTCCGCCCCTGTGGTCCGGGAGAGCGGCGGCGACTTCTGCTCCGTCACCGGCGGCACCACCGTCGTGTCCGACTGGCTGAAGATCCGCATCACCTCTGAGCCGGGCAACAGCTTCCTGGACCGCATGATCGCTCTGGTGGAGGGTGCCTCCCGCAAGAAAACCCCCAACGAGATCGCTCTGAACACCCTTCTGGTGTCCCTGACCATCATCTTCCTGATCGTGGTGGTCACCATGTATCCCTTTGCGGTGTACAACAATGTTCAGATCCCCATCTCCACTTTGATTGCCCTGCTGGTCTGCCTGATCCCTACTACCATCGGCGGCCTGCTGTCCGCCATCGGTATCGCCGGCATGGACCGTGTCACCCGCTTCAATGTCATCGCCATGTCCGGTAAGGCGGTGGAAGCCTGCGGCGACGTGGACACTATGATTCTGGACAAGACGGGCACGATCACTTACGGCAACCGCCTGGCTGCTGATTTTTACCCCGTGGGCGGCGCCAGCAAGCAGAGGAGCTGATCCGCTGCGCGGTCCTCACCTCCCTGCGGGACGGCACTCCCGAGGGCAAGTCCACTGTAGAGCTGGGCCGTAAGCTGGGCTGCCAGGTGGAGGACGATCCCAAGTCCAGCTTCATTGAGTTCTCGGCGCAGACCCGCATGAGCGGTGTGGATCTCCCCGACGGCACCATCATCCGCAAAGGCGCGGCCGACGCCATCGAGAAGTACGTCACCGCCCAGGGCGGCAAAATTCCCTGCCGAACTGCGCAAACGGGTGGACGAAGTCTCCTCTCTGGGCGGCACCCCCTGACTGTTTGTGAAGGCAGCCGCATTCTGGGCGTCATCTACCTGAAGGATACCGTAAAGCCCGGCATGGTGGAGCGGTTCGCGCGCCTGCGGGCCATCGGCATCAAGACCATCATGTGCACCGGCGACAACCCCCTGACCGCGGCCACCATCGCCAAGGAGGCCGGCGTGGACGGCTTCATCGCGGAGTGCAAGCCTGAGGATAAGATCGACGTGATCAAGAAGGAGCAGGCCGAGGGCAAGATCGTGGCCATGACCGGCGACGGCACCAACGATGCCCCCGCTCTGGCCCAGGCAAACGTGGGCCTGGCCATGAACTCCGGCACCACCGCCGCCAAGGAGGCGGCCAACATGGTGGATCTGGACTCCGACCCCACCAAGATCCTGGAGGTTGTGGAGATCGGCAAGCAGCTGCTTATTACCCGCGGCTCTCTGACCACCTTCTCCATCGCCAACGATATCGCCAAGTACTTTGCGATTATCCCGGCGATGTTCAAGCTGGCCATTCCTGAGATGGGCGTGTTGAACATCATGGGACTGGCCTCGCCCACCAGCGCGATCCTGTCCGCTCTGATCTTCAACGCGATCATCATCCCCTGCCTGATCCCCCTGGCCATGAAGGGCGTCAAGTACCGCCCCATGTCCTCCGGGAAGATGCTGGGCCGGAACATGATGATCTACGGCCTGGGCGGCATCATCGCCCCCTTCGTGGGCATCAAGATCATCGACCTGATCATCAGTCCTCTGCTGGAAATGATCGGCTTCATCGGCTTCTAAGGAGGTTCTTCAATATGAGTACAAGCAAAGGCTCTGCGGCGGGCAGCATCCGCCAGGCAGTAGTGACCACTCTGGTCCTGCTGCTGATCTGCGGATTCCTCTTTCCCGTCCTGATGACCGGCCTGGGCAGCCTTATCTTCCCCTCACAGGCAGGAGGCAACTTAATCTATGTGGACGGTCAGCCGGTAGGCTCCCGCTTTGTGGGTCAGGAGTTCACCGATCCCCGGTTTATGAGGGGACGTCCCTCCCAGTACCACTACAATACCTACTATGTGGGTGAGGATGGCGTGAGCTACACAATGACGGCAGCGAGTACGCCGGCCTGAGCTCTGGCTCCGCTAACTATGCCAACAGCAATCCCGCCCTGGCGGAGCGCGTGGAGGGCGACATCAACAATTTCCTGTCCGGCCACCCCAGCCTGACCGTAGGGGACATCCCCGGCGATCTGCTGACCGCCTCCGGCTCCGGCCTGGACCCCCACATCAGCCCCGCCTCTGCGGCGGTCCAGATCCCCACGCTCGCTGAGAATACCGGTCTGAGCGAGGAGCGCCTGGAAGAGATCGTGGAAGCCAACACCACCCACAAGGTGCTGGGCATCTTCGGCGAGGAGGCTGTCAATGTTCTAGGCGTCAACCTGGCCATCGCCCAGGAGCTGGGCCTCATCGGCGAGGTCAGCAAATAACGAAGTACTCTGAGACAGGCGAGCTCTGCCGGCATCCACCCGGCCGGGGCTCGCCTGCCCGGGTATCAAAAAAGCTTGACAGCCTGTCTCTGCATACGCTGCAAATAGGAAGGAAAAAGGAGGAACATGACATGCTGTACCCCTATCAGACTGCGGAAGAACACCGCGCCCCCGCTGCGGGAGCACGCTCTGCTCCGTCAGCCGGCGGGACTTTTGGCACTGGAGCTGGTCTGCACCATCAACGATCTTTTTACTGCGGCCCCTCTCTGCTGTATCAGGAGGGGACAAAAGGTCTCCTCCTGCTCTACCGGGACTCTGCATGTGATACCAGCTACCTGGAGGAGGAGTGCCGTGAGCTGATGGCCTGTCTCTCCTCCCATTGGGAGACCGCTCTGTATGGCACCGCCCCCGGCGGCGAGACCGGGGAGCTCACCTTCCATCTGGAGGAGGGGAACAGAATTCTCTGCCGTACCCGCTGTGTGTCGGGCAGGCCCTTTGACCAGCTCTCCGGCCTCTGTGTAAAGCTGGAGGCGGATTCGTCAGAACATGCAGCCCGCCTCAGAGATGTGCTCGGCCAGATCCGCTATAACGCCCGCTGCTGTGCTGTGGACCGCCGTGCCGGAGCTTTTCTGGACGAAAATGAGATCCTGGAGGATCAGGACGGCAGTCTGTACCGCTACCTCACCCTGGAGGGAGACCCCAGCCCCATCGACTATCTCCAGGCCCTCTCTTTAGAGCAGAAGCAGCATCTCTGGCGCATTTTTCTTCGGGACGGCGAACAGCCCATGGAGTTTGCCTGGCTCCATGAGTTTGCCCAGGAGGGAGCGGGATTCTGCATGATGGAGTGGGAGCTCACCCTTCAGCAGGTGCTGGATGAGCTGGAATTCCAAATCATCAACCAGCCGGGGCAGTTTTATATCCTGGACCCCTCCGGAAAACAGATCACTTTTGACTTTATCCGGGGCGGCCCTGCGGAAAAGGTATTTCTGAAGATCCTGTTTCCTGTTGTGATCCCCACGGGAGGTGAGATGGTCTTGGAAGAACATCGACCAACTCCGGAAGAAATTCTGAAAAAATTCGAATGATCGACCCCGACGAAACGCGGGTCCGGCAGGGCAGGCTCAAGATCTTTTTCGGCTATGCGGCCGGCGTGGGGAAAACCTATGCCATGCTGGAGATGGCCCACCAGATGAAAGATATGGGCGTGGACGTAGTGGCCGGGTATGTTGAGCCCCATATCAGACCCGCCACCATGAAACTGGTGGAAGGTCTGGAGTGCCTTCCTCCCCTGGTCGTATCCTACAAGGGCATCACCCTGCGGGAATTCGATCTGGACGCCGCTCTGGCCCGCAAGCCCCAGCTCATCCTGGTAGATGAGCTGGCCCATTCCAATGCACAGGGCTGCCGCCATGTCAAGCGCTATCAGGACATTGAAGAGCTGCTGCGCGCCGGGATCGATGTGTACACCACCGTCAATGTTCAGCATCTGGAGAGCCTAAACGACCTCGTTTCCAGCTTGACCGGTGTAACGGTCAACGAGCGGATCCCAGACTGGGTATTTGACTCCGCCGACCAAGTCGAGGTGGTGGATGTGGAGCCGGACGACCTGATCGCCCGGCTCGAGGAGGGCAAGGTCTACCGGGCCGCCCAGGCTCAGCAAGCCCTGGGCCACTTCTTTTCCAAGCAGAACCTTGCCGCTTTGCGGGAGATCGCTCTGCGCCGGACCGCTGACCGCCTCAACCGCACCGCCCGAAAGCAACATCCGGAGGGCTTTCTCAACCCCAGCGACCATATCCTGGTCTGTCTGTCCAGCGCCCCTCCAATGCAAAAGTCATCCGTACCGCCGCCCGAATGGCCGAGGCCTTTCAAGGAGATTTTACCGCTCTCTTCGTGGAGACTCCGGATACCAGGGAGCTCAGCGGTGAAAATCGGAAGCGCCTGAGGGCCAATCTGAAGCTGGCGGAAGATCTGGGGGCACGGATCGCCACAGTATATGGTGATGACCCCGCCGCCCAGATCGCAGACTACAGCAGGACCAGCGGCGTGACCAAAATCGTGCTCGGCCGCACCAACCACCGCCGGCGGCGCGGCTGGTGGAACAAGAAAGCCCTGGTAGACCGGCTCACCGAGCTGGCACCAAATCTGGATGTCTACATTATCCCGGACCGACAGCCTGCCTACCGCCCCAAATGGAAGATAGCCCCCTCGGAGCTCTCCTTCTCCTGGAAAGACACCGGAAAAATGCTGGGCATTTTGGCCGCAGCCACCCCCTTCTGGGGGAGCTGTTTTCCCGTCTGGGCTTCGGAGAGACCAATATTGTCACCGTCTATATTCTGGGGGTGCTTCTCACCGCCACCTGGACAGAGGGGCCGCCTCTATGGCATTCTCTCCTCGCTGCTCAGTGTGCTTACCTTCAACTTTTTCTTTACGGAGCCCTATTTCAGCTTGGATGCTCATCCCAGCTATGTGATCACCTTTTTATCATGTTCCTCTCCAGCTTTCTTACCAGCTCTCTGACCATCCGGATCAAGACGCAGGCCAGGATGGCGGTACAGAAAAAACTACAGCACCGAGGTCCTTTTGGAGGCCACCCAGCTGCTCCAGCAGGCATCTGGCGAACATGAGGTGCTCGCCATCGCGGTCTCTCAGCTTGGAAAGCTGCTCGACAGGCCGATCCTCTACTACCCCATGGACCCGGACGGCCAGCTGATGCAGGCCCGCATTTATCCGGAAACAGATTCCAATCTCCTCTCCCGCTATACGGGTGGGCAGGAGAAGGCGGTGGCCGACTGGGTGTGTAAAAACAACAAGCACGCCGGGGCAGGGACCCACACCCTGCCCAATTCCAGATGCCTTTACCTGGCAGTACGAAGCCATGGCGGGCCTCAGGCTGTTGTAGGCATCCCCTGCGATGACTATCCTCTCCCCGAGGCATTTGAGCAGAATCTGATCCGCGGGATCCTGAATCAGGCCGGCATCGTCCTGGAACAGCGCCTGTCTGACCTCCGGCGAGCGGATACACCGTCCCAGGGGGACAGCCTCTAGACAAGCGTCAGCATCATCAAAATACGACCGCATGACGCCGTGGCGCCATGCGGTCGTATTCTGCCGTCCCGCTCTCTACCTCATCCCCGGACAGGGACACACGCAGAGGGAGAAGTTTTTATTTTGTCACAGTTCCGAAAAACACTGGAAGCAGGGAGCTTTTGGGGAACTCCCCCTCCGCTGCGGACCAACAGAACTCCGGGCCGGACCGGCCTCCCTGCCGCGTTCGGTATCGCTTGTCAGACATGCAGGAATCTCTGGATGTCCCGGTCATCCCCCAGGATCAGCAGGGTCTCATCCGACTGGAAGGTGTGATTGGGGCCTGGGAGGGGCTCCAGTGTGCCGCTGCGCTTGATGGCCAGAATGTTGATGCGGTACTTCTGCCTCACCGCCAGCTGGACCACAGTCCTTCCTACCCAGGATTCCGGCACCGCCGTCTCATAGATGGAATGGTCCGGTGTCAGCTTGATGTAGTCAAACACATGGTCAGAGCTGTACCGGACCGCGGCCCAAGAGGCCGTCTGCTTCTCCGGATAGATCACATCGTCCGCACCGTTGCGCAGCAGGAATTTGGCGTGGACGTCCCGGGCAGCCCGGGAGAGCACAAAAGGAGCGCCGTATTCCTTGAGCAGAGCGGTGGTCTCCAGGGAGCTCTGAAAGTCATCTCCAATGGCCACCACGCACAGGTCAAAGTTACTGACCCCCAGCGATGCAATGAACTGCTCACTGGTGCTGTCCCCGATCTGCGCGTGGGTCACAAAGGGCAGGGCGTCGTTGATCCGCTCTTCATTCCGGTCCACCGCCATTACCTCATGGTGCAGTTCCCGGAGCTTCTGGGCCATATGGCGGCCGAACCGTCCCAGCCCGATCAAAAGCACTGACTTCATGATTTGTTCCTCTCCGATCTCATCCTATGGTGACCCGCTCCTGGGGAATTGGGACAGCTCCGGTGCGCCTTTGGCCGTGACCGCATAGATCATGGTCAGGCCGCCCACACGTCCGAAATACATCAAAAAATCAGGATCAGCCTGGACGCCCCGGAGAGCTCCGGCGTGATCCCAAGCGACAGGCCAACGGTACCAATGGCGGAAGCCGCCTCAAACAGCGCCGCCATCAGGGGTACGCCATCTATGCAGCAGATCAGGATGCCCCTGTCAGGAACAGGAGCAGATAAAGCAGGAAGATGGCAGAGGCGTTTCGGATCGACTCATCTGCGATGCGCCTTCCAAAGCACTGGGGCCGCTCCTTATGGCGGAAAAACTGCCCGGATCCCCAGCAGCATCACCGCCAGCGTAGTGGTTTTGAAGCCGCCTGCTGTGGAACCCGGTGAACCGCCCACCAGCATCAGCAGGATGATCAGCAGCTGGGCGGGCTGGCTCAGGCCAGTCAGATCCACTGTGTTGAATCCTGCGGTGCGCGGTGTCACGGACTGAAAAAACGCGGCGTTGATCCGCTCCCACAGGGACATGTCCACCCACTGCCCCTGTTCGAACTCATACAGCAGAAAGAACAGGAGCCCTGTCAGGATCAGGGCCAGCGTGGTGGTCAGGATCAGCTTGCTCTGCAGCCGGTAGCGTCGAAAGTGGAGCTTGTGCTCCCTGATGTCATTCCAGGTGAGGAAGCCGACGCCGCCAATTATGATCAGAAAAGCGATCACATTGCTCACCAAAGGATCGCCTACGTAGTCTGTGAGGGAAGAAAACGGGGAGTTTACTCCCATAAGATCAAAGTCCGCATTGCAGAACGCGGACACTGAGTGAAACACCGCGTACCAAAGTCCTCTTCCAAGACCAAATTGCGGGCAGAACCGCAGGGCCAGAAGCAGGGCCCCGACCCCTTCGATCAAAAAGGCGGTTTTTAGGATAAACCCCGTCATCCGCACGATGCCGCCCACCTGAGGGGCGGAAATGGACTCCTGCATCACCCACCGCTGCTTCAACCCGATCCGTTTGCCCGCAAACATGAAAATCGCCACCGCGATGGTGACCACTCCCATTCCGCCCACCTGGATCAGCAGAAGAATGACCAGCTGCCCAAAGGGTGACCAGTAAAGCGCCGTATCGTGGAGCACCAGTCCGGTCACACAGGTGGCGGAAGTGGCGGTGAACAGCGCATCCCCAAATGAGGCCCCTCCGGGCTCCTGGGTGGAAAAGGGCAGCATCAGCAGCACTGCCCCAGTAAAGATCAGCAGCAGGAATCCTAAAATAATGATTTGTGCCGGTGTGACACGGTCATGTTTGAAAGACGGTACAGAATCCCCCCCCAGCATGCATCATGCTCCTGTTCCCTTCTGATATGTTCCTATGCGGCTGTTCATCCAGGGCCCGGCTGTCCGCAGGGCGGGCAGCCAGGCCACGCGCTGTCCCGCATTTTTTTCTTATTATATCACATTGGACATTAGCGCCAGATTAAGAGAATTTTCCGTGCATAAATACTGTATTAATAAAGATTCCTTAATGTAATCTTTACACCCCGTCAAAAAATGCCAATGTTATGCTGATACCACCTGTGTTATACTATAAATATACAAACGACCCAAGCAAGAGACGAGGTGATACCTTGCGTTCTGATCCTCAGCCCCGCCCTGACGGGCTGACTCCCGGGGACCACACTTTGGAACAGGAGTCCTCCGGCCGACTGAAGATCTTTTTGGCTACGCCGCCGGAGTGGGGAAGACCTACGCTATGCTGGACGCCGCCCTCCGCGCAAAAGAGGCGGGCACGGACGTTGTGCTGGGCTTTCTGGCACCCGCCGCCTATCCTGATACCCTGGCACCGGCCGGAGGACTGGAACGGCTCCCGCCGCTCATCCCTCCCGGTGGAGGGCAGGGCGAATTTGACCTGGACGGCGCCCTCCGCCGCCGTCCCCAGCTGATCCTAGTGGATGAGCTGGCCCACTCCAACAATAAGGGAGCCCGCCACGCCAAGCGCTACCAGGATATTGCCGAGCTGCTTCGCGCGGGCATTGACGTCTATTCCACCATGGATGTGCAGCAGCTGGAAAGCCTGAGCGATGTGGTCTCCTCCATCACCGGCTTCTCCGCCCCGGAGCGCGTCCCGGACCAGGTCTTTGACTCTGCTGACCAGGTGGAGATCGTCGATCTGGAGCCCTCCGACCTTCTGGCGCGCCTGCGGGCCGGGACCATCGGCGGAGGGGAAGGGCACCTTTGACCGAGCAGACCTTGGCCGCCCTGCGGGGAGCTCTCCCTGCGCAGGACCGCTGACCGCCTGGGCGGAAGCCCTCCGGTGGGGACAGATATCCCCCCAGGGCCCGGGAACACATTCTCATCTGCCTGTCCGGCTCTCCCTCCAACGAGAAGGTCATCCGCACTGCTGCCAGGATGGCAGAGGCATTTCACGGCGCCTTTACCGCGCTTTTCGTGGAGACTCCTTCCTTTCAGGGCCAGAGCGACAAGGAACGCCGGCAGCTGCGGAACAATCTGCAGCTTGCAGAGGAGGCTGGGCGCCCGGATCAGCACGGTCTACGGGGATGACCCCGCCATTCAGATCGCGGAATACGCTAAAGTCAGCGGGATCTCAAGATCGTGCTGGGCCGCAGTCCCCAGAAACGCGGCCCCCCTGGGCGCCAAGAGTCTGATGGACCGTCTGGGAGAGCTGGCTCCTGACCTGGATATCTACATCATCCCGGACCAGGTCCAGCGGCCCGCCCGCCACTCCTGGCAGCCCTATCTTCTCCAGGAGCGCTTCTCCGTCCGAGATCTTTTCAAGGCCCTCCTGATCCTGGCTGCCTGCACCGCCGTGGGCTTTCTCTTCCAGCGAGCGGGCTTTTCCACTGAAAATGTGATCATGGTCTATATCTTGGGCGTCCTCACCATCTCCATGGCCACCACGGGGCACAGCTACAGCCTGCTGGCATCCCTGTGCTCCGTCTTCATCTTCAATTACTTTTTTACCTACCCCTATTTTTACTTTGATGAGCGACCCCAGCTATATCGCCACCTTTGCCGTCATGCTGACCGTAGCGCTGCTGGGCAGCTCTCTTACCACCCGTGTCAAACGGCAGGCCATCCAGAGCGCCCAAAAAGCATACCGCACTGAGATCCTGCTGGAGACCAGCCAGAAGCTCCAGAAGGCGGAGGGGGCAGCCGGGAGATCCTGGCGGTCACGGCCACCCAGTTGAAAAAAGCTGCTGGGCGGGACGTCCTGATCTATTCCGCCGACGAGGACGGACTGGAGCAGGAGGCCATGCTGTTCCCCCCGTTTCCAAAGGCGGGGATATGTCTGCATATCTCACTTCCTCAGAGCGGGCGGTGGCGGAGTGGGTCTGGAACAACAACAAGCACGCCGGCGCTACCACCCACACCCTTCCCAGCTCCAAATGCCTCTACATTGCGGTCCGCGGCTCTGACAAGGTGCTGGCGGTGGTTGGCATTGCCATCCCCAATGCTCAGAAGGTGGACTCCTTTGAAAAAAATCTGACAGTAGCCATCCTGGACGAGTGCGGACTGGCGCTGGAAAAGGAGCTGACGGCGCGCGCCAAGCAGCAGATCGAGGAGCTGGCCCATCAGGAGACCCTGCGCGCCAATCTGCTGCGGGCCATCTCCCACGACCTGCGCACCCCACTGACCAGTATATCCGGGAACGCCGGCATCCTGATGGAGAACGGGGCCGTGCTGGATGAGGAGAAGCGGCGCTACCTGTACCGCTCCATCTACGATGACTCCATGTGGCTCATCAACCTGGTGGAAAATCTGCTCTCCCTCACCCGGATGGGCAACGGCTCTGTTTCTCTGAACATCCGCCCGGAGCTTCTGGATGAGGTCTTTCATGAAGCCCTGTCCCATCTGGACCGCAATGCAGGAGCAGCACCATATCTCTGTAGAACTGGAGGACGATTTGTTGATGGCGGATATGGACGCCCGGCTCATCGTCCAGGTGGTCATCAATCTGGTCAACAACGCCATCAAGTACACCCCTGCCGGTTCCCATATCTCCTTGTCCGCTGTCCGGGCCGGTCCTTTTTTGCAGGTCGAGGTCTCCGATGACGGTCCAGGTATTGCGGACAGCGCCAAGCAGAAAATATTTGATATGTTTTATACCGCGGACAACTCCCGCGGAGATGGCCGGCGGGGGCTGGGCCTGGGGCTCTCCCTGTGCAGGTCCATCATCACCGCTCACGGCGGTGAGATATCAGTTCAGGATCATCAGCCCCACGGGTCAGTATTTCGTTTCACCCTGAGGGCCTCGGAGGTAAAAATGTATGAATAAGCCGCACATTCTTATGGTAGAAGACGACGCAGCGGTGGGAAACCTCATCGCCACCACTCTGGAGACCCAGAACTATCAGTTCCATCGGGCCAAGACGGGGGCCAGTGCTCTGGTGGACGCCCTCTCTTACCGCCCGGACGTCATGCTGCTGGACCTGGGCCTGCCCGACATGGACAGGGGTAGACATCATCAAAAAAGGTCCGCACCTGGAGCAACCTGCCCATCATCGTCATCTCCGCCCGGAGCGAGGACAGCGACAAGGTGGCCGCGCTGGACGCCGGCGCCGATGACTATCTGACTAAACCTTTCTCCGTGGACGAGCTCCTGGCCCGGCTCCGGGTCGCCCTGCGCCGGGTCCGCTATGACAGCCAGAAGGTAAGTGAGGAAGCCAGCCTCTACGAGAACGGGAACCTGAAGATTGACTATGCTGCCGGCTGTGCCTATCGAGATGGGGTGGAGATCCATCTCACCCCCATCGAGTACAAGCTGCTCTGCCTTTTGGCCCGAAATACCGGGAAGGTCCTCACCCACAATTTTATCCTCAACGAGATTTGGGGCAGCTCCGCCTTTTCGGATACCCCCCTCTCCGCGTCTTCATGGCCACTCTGCGCAAAAAGCTGGAGGTGGACCCCAGCCACCCCCGCTATATCCAGACTCACATCGGCGTTGGCTACCGCATGATCCGCCAGAAGCAGGAGGACGAGGCCTGACCTCTGCACCTGCGTCCCTGACTGTCCGTTCCCTGCGTCTTGCAGGGGCGGGCAGTCTTTTTCTTCCCAGCGGGCGGTGGGTCCCTGCCTGAACTAACACACTCTTAATTCCAGAGGCAGAATCCTAGGGTCACATTAACTGAAATTCTGTTACGATACCGCCATAACAAAAGAAGGGATTGTGAGACACGCTTATGATTGAGTTTCAAAATGTGTCCATGGCGTACAAAGATAGGCCCGTTCTGAACCACGTGGATCTTACCATTCAGGACAGTGAATTTTTTGTTCTCATCGGCTCCAGCGGCTGTGGAAAAACCACTCTTCTCAAGAGCATCAACAAGCTGCTCAATGTGCAGAAGGGCAAGCTGCTCATCAATGGGACGCCGGTGGACCGCATCAAAACAAATCAGCTGCCCAACCTGGTGGGCTATGTCGTTCAGGCCGGCGGCCTCTTCCCCCATCTGACCGTGGAGGAAAATATTGCGCTGGTCATGCGCATCGCCGGCTACCCCAGCGAGCGGATCTCTGAGCGGGTGACTGAGATGCTCCGAATGGTCGATCTGGACCCGGACACCTACCGCAACCAATACCCCTCTCAGCTGTCCGGCGGGCAGCAGCAGCGCGTGGGAGTAGCCCGGGCCTTTGCGGTGGACCCCCCATCGTTCTGATGGATGAGCCCTTCTCCGCTCTGGATCCCATGACCCGGGCCGAGCTGCAGGACGAGATCCATACGCTCCAGAAAAAAAAAAAAAGACTGTCGTATTCGTCACCCACGACATGGACGAGGCGATCAAGCTGGCCGACCGCATCTGCATTATCCAGGAAGGGCACATCGTCCAGTGCGACACCCCGAGCGGATCCTGAAAGCTCCCGCCAATCAGTATGTCACGGACTTTATTGGTGCCAACCGTCTGTGGGCCAACCCCGAGTATATCCGGGCCGGGACATTATGCGCCGCCGTCCCATCACCATCTCCAGGGGGCGGACCGTGCTCCAGGCTCTGCAGATCATGCGCCAGAGCGGCGTGGACAGCCTGCTGGTGGTAGACGGCCGGGACCGTCTGCTGGGGGTCCTCTGGCTGGAGGAGCTGATGTCGGAGAAAGACGGCTCTGGCTCCGCCGAGACCTACCTCTCCGATGACTACGTCGCGGTGGAGGGGGATACCACTCTCAAAGAGATCATCTCCACCATCGACTACGATGTGTCCGGCATTATACCCGTGATCGAGCACGACCGGACTCTTGTGGGATTTTTGACCAAGAGCAGTCTGCTGGCCACTATGAGCAGGCAGTTCGTCCCTGAGCATACTGCGGGAGAAAGGAGCGGAGTTATATGGGCAGCAGCAGCGCATTGATAGAGTCCCCCCGCATCGTGGTGGGACAGTCTGGCGGAGAATTTCCTTCCCTATCTGACGATCTATGCAGAGGAGTGGGACAGTCTGGTGGAGGAATTCCTGCGCCACCTGGCCATGACCTGCTTCGCCGTGGTTCTGGCCCTCATCATTGCCGTCCCCCTGGGTATCTTCATCACCAGAAGCAAAAAGGTCTCCAGCGTGGTCATCGGCATCGCCAATGTGATGCAGTCCATCCCCTGTATGGCCCTGCTCGCCATGGGCATTCCCTTTCTGGGCGTGGGTGAGACGCTGGCCATTTTCATGGTATTCGTCTATGCGTTCCTCCCCATTCTGAAAAACACCTACACCGGGATCTCCAGCATCTCTCCTGTCTCCCTCGAGGTGGCACGGGGCATCGGACTGACCCGCATGCAGCAGCTGGGCCGAGTGGAGCTGCCCATGGCCACGCCCTATATCATGTCCGGCATCCGTATCGCTGCCGTGGGTGCGGTAGGCACCATGACCATCGCCGCTTTCGCCGGAGCCAACGGACTGGGCTGGTTCATTATGCTGGGTATGAACTCCCTCAATTATCCTATGACTGTCATGGGGGCGGTCGCCTCCGCTGTGATGGCCCTCACTCTGGATTACCTCCTGGGCCGCGTGGAACGGGCCCTCACCAGCGAGGGGCTGCTGCCTCAGGACCAGATCAAAAACCTCAGCAAAGCTGTCCGGACCCGCCGCAAGGCAGTGGCAGGCGGGCTGTGCTTTGCCCTGGTCGCTGTCTCCGCGGCATCCTATGCCGCCATCATTGCCTGAGCCTATCTGGGCTGATCTCTTGATTTTAAAATTCAAAATAAGAAAAAGGAGTTTCTTGCGTCATGAAAAACCTGAAAAAAAATCACCTGCGCTCTCACAGCGGCTGCGCTGTCCCTCTCCCTTGCCGCCTGCGGCTCTTCCGGCAGCGGAAGCGGGTCTGTTTCTTCTGCCCCCTCCAGTACCGGAAGCGGCGACAAGACCATCGTGGTAGGCACCTCCAACTTTACTGAGGTCAATATTCTGGGTGAGCTCTATACCGAGCTGATCGAGGCCAACACCGATTACACGGTGGATCAGCGCTTCGGTCTGGCCGGGGCCGCCGTCTGCTTTGACGCCTTGGAACAGGGAAGCATCGATATGTTCGTGGAGTACACCGGGACCGCCCTGATGAATCTGCTGGCCCAGCCCATGAATACCGATAAAGACGTAGTTTGGCAGACTGTCAGCGATATGATGATGAAAGACCACAACATCTATACCTCCGCTCCTCTGGGCTTCAATAACACCTATGTGATGAGCGTCAAGCCCGAGACTGCGGAGGCCTATGGCCTGACCACTCTGTCTGACCTGATTGAGAAGTCCCCGGAGCTTCGGCTGGGATGCACCGTAGAGTTTATCCAGCGCGAGGACTGTCTGCCTCTTCTGGAAAGCCAGTACAACGCCGAGTTCAAGGATGTCACCGGACTGGACGCCAGCCTGCGCTATACCGCCATTGAGAACGACGAGGTGGACGTGGTGGACGCCTTTGCCACCGATGCTCTGCTGTCCAAGCTGGGGCTGACCACTCTGGAGGACGACCTGGGCTTCTTCCCCCCCCTACTACGCTGTAAACTTCGTAAATGCCGATCTGATCCAGTCTGATCCCGCTCTGGCCGAGGTCCTCTCCAAGCTGGACGGTGCCATTGACGAGGCTACCATGGCTGCCATGAACGCTCAGGTAGATGTGGACGGCATGAGCGCCAAGGAGGTCGCCCATCAGTTCCTGGTGGACAACGGCCTGATTCCCGCCTGATCGTCCGCTTTCCTACAGATTTGCTCCCGGAATATCCCTTTGGGGTATTCCGGGACCATTTCATAAATTGGATTGATAAGGGTGGGACTGTATGGTACAATATAAGCAGGCGATGGGACTTCGGCGGCACAGCGGCCAGATTGTCAAAGATATGTCCCTCATTGTTGTCGGCTCCCTGCTGTTTTCCGTATCCATGAACTGCATTATTCTGCCTTCCGGAATGTACAGCGGCGGATTTTTAGGGATCGCACAGCTTCTGCGCATGGTTTTGCTCTCTGTTTTCCCGTCTCTCCAGTCTGTGGGGGACGTGGCCGGCATCATTTACTTTCTGCTCAATGTCCCCCTGCTCATTCTGGCCTGGTCCAGATTTGGACATCTTTTTTTTGCAAAGACCGCCCTGTGTGTGGCCTGTTACAGTATTTTTCTGGCCCTGATCCCTATTCCTCAGTCTGGTCTGTTCGATGAGCATCTCACCGCCTGTGTCATCGGCGGCCTCGCCTGCGGCGCTGGCGCCGGCCTGACCCTCACCTCTGGCTGCTCTGGAGGCGGAGAAGAGATCCTGGGGCTGCTCTGCCTTCAGAAGCACCCCCTTCTGAGCGTTGGCCGTATCTCCATGGCCCTGAACTTTGCAGTTTATGGGGTCGGTTTTCTGTTTTTTTGACCGGCAGGTGGTGGTGTACAGCATTCTGTTCACCTGCGTTACTTTTCTCTGCTTGGACCGGGCGCACCTGCAAAATGTGATGGTCACTATGCTTATCATCACCAAAAAGCCGGAGATGGAGCAGCTGGTCTTTGAATATGTGGGCCGCGGCGTTACAAAATGGGAGGGAGAAGGGGCGTACAGCGGAGAGCAGACGGAGATGCTTCTCACAGTGGTCTCCAAAAAGGAAGCTCTTCAGCTTCGTAAGGCGCTGCAGAAGCAGGACCCAAACATCTTTGTCATTCTGGATGACAACATCTCAGTGGTAGGGAATTTTCAAAAGCGGGTCTGACCTGGTCTGGCCCTGCGGGAACAAACAAGGAGGTCTTACATGGAACAGCACAGTGGGAAATTGGTTTTGGCTATCCTCCAGGGGAAGATTACGAGGATACGGTCTATGAGCTGAATCAAAACGGCTTTTTTGTTACGATGCTCAGCTCCACCGGAGGATTTCTAAAAAAGCACAGCACCACCATCATGATCGGCGTTGAAGAGCCCCGTCTGGATGAGGTGCTGGACATTCTGAAGCGCCGGGCGGGTCAACGGAAAGCCACGGTCTACCAAAGCTTTTCTATCCCCATGGGGCACCCCTACCCTCCTCTCATGCCCGCCACCCCTGTTGTGCAGGATGTGGGCGGTGTGGTCGTCTTTGTAATGGATCTTCAGCATATGGAAAAGTTTTGACTCTCCCTGCTCCCAGCGCAGCGGCCGTCTTCCCTGCAACATCGGTCGGATTTTAGGGGCATACTGTGCCAGGGGTGATCTTTATGGCAAAGCGCAGAGCACGCAGGCCGTCCCATATGGAGGACCTGCGCCTCAATCCTCAGCTCCGCCTGTGTGCCAAATTCGACGAGACCAGCATTGCCAAATTTCCCGTTGCCGCACCCAAGGAGATGGGGATGCGTGTGCTGGACAACTGCGCCGAAGAGCATATCATGTGACCTTGCCGCGCCCTGAGGCGCAGTCTGCCCGCCGTTTCCCCCGCGCCAGGCGCCGGGGCGGAGCGGCGGGCAGTTCTCCCCCGATTGCGTCCCGCCTCTCCAAGTGATATTCTCAGGCATAACAAAGCCTCCATGTTTTCTACTCATGTGCTCATGAGCGGTATAACATGGAGGTTTCTTCGACAAATTGATAAAAAAGAAAAGCTACATTTCGGCCTCGTTTATAAGATCAAAATATAGCTTTTAACTTGGAATATGTGGACAAAAAAAGATGCAGTGGCTACAGGTCTGTGCCAAAAACCAAACCGAACCCGCTACGCTGGGCTTCGGTTTGGAAGCGAGGAGCAGCAAAGTGAGTGCGCGATAAGTTTTGTAATGAAACGAAAAAACTCGTCGCAAGCGATACGACGCTTGCGACGAGTGGTACGGCTGAAGGGATTCGAACCCCCGACCTACTGGTTCGTAGCCAGTCACTCTATCCAACTGAGCTACAGCCGCATACCGCAGGAGAAGTATCTCTCGCTGACAGCTTATAAATAATAGCACATATTTTTTTCGATTTGGCAAGTACTATTTTTTATTTTTTCAAATTTTTTTCTTCCTTCCTCCTCTCCCCCCTGTTCTGCCCAGCTTTTTTTTCCGCCTTTTCCCCCCTCGATGCCCCCTCTTTTCTCTCCGCCGCATCTCTTTTCCTGCACGGAAAAAAGCACTCGGCACACCGGTCTGCACCGGTGTGCCGAGCACCTGTTTGAAACTGTAATCGCTTTAAATCAGCCGCCGAAGACCTTGATCATAAATCCAGCGGCACAAGCGGAACCGATGACGCCAGCCACATTGGGTCCCATAGCGTGCATCAGCAGGAAGTTGGAGGGGTTCTCCTTCTGTCCCACCACCTGGGACACACGGGCCGCCATAGGCACGGCGGACACGCCGGCAGAGCCGATCAGCGGATTGACCTTGCCACCAGTCAGAACATACATCAAATCGCCCAGCAGCAGGCCGCCAGCAGTGGACAGCAGGAAAGCCGTCAGACCCAGAGCGATAATGGACAGGGTCTCAACAGTCAGGAAGCTGCTGGCCGTAGCCTTAAAGCCCACGGACAGGCCCAGCGGAATCGTCACGATATTGATCAGAGCGTTCTGAGCGGTATCAGACAGACGCTCCGTGACACCACACTCACGGAACAGGTTGCCCAGCATGAGCATACCAATCAGAGGTGCAGTATCGGGGATCAGCAGCACTACGAAGATGGTCACGGCAATGGGGAAGATGATCTTCTCAGTTTTGGAGACCACACGCAGCTGACTCATCTTGACCTGACGCATTTTCTTAGTGGTCATCAGCTTCATCAGCGGGGGCTGGATCATGGGGATCAGGGCCATGTAAGAGTATGCCGCGATGGCAATAGCCGGCAACAGCTCTACCGCCAATTTTGATGCCGTCAGGATAGCAGTGGGGCCGTCTGCGCCGCCAATGACGCCGATGGCGGCAGCCTCAGCAGGGGTAAAGCCCAGGACCAGCGCCAGCAGGAAAGCGGTGAAGATGCCCAGCTGCGCAGCAGCGCCCAGCAGCAGGGACATGGGGTTAGCCAGCAGAGGACCAAAGTCGGTCATGGCACCGATGCCCATAAAGATGATGGACGGGTAAATGGCGTATTGGACACCCTGATAGAGTACCCACATAAAGCCTACTGTTCCACTATGGGTAGCGGCATCATAGACGGGCTCGGCAAACAAGCCGGTAATGGGCAGGTTGGCCAGCAGCATACCGAATGCGATGGGGACCAGCAGCAGGGGCTCAAAGCCCTTGCCGATACCCATGTACAGCAGGACACAGGCAATGACGAGCATGACCACGGTCTTCCAGTCCAGAGCGGCAAAGCCAGAACCGCCAGCAATCGCAAAATGACTTCTTTCAGAAATTCCATACTTCACCCCTCCTCTCAACCGATGGTGACCAGCAGGTCATCGGTGTTCACAGCAGTACCCACAACGGCAGAGACGGCCTTCACAGTTCCGTCTACGGGAGCGGAGACCTCGATTTCCATCTTCATGGCCTCCAGCACCACCAGCACATCGCCGGCCTTTACAGCCTGGCCCACAGAGCACTCCACCTTGAAGATGTTTCCGGGCATGGGGCTGTTGACGGCCGTCTCTCCGGCGGCCACAGCGGCAGGAGCCGCAGCAGGCGCGGGGGCGGCAGCGGGAGCAGGTGCGGGGGCCGCAGCAGGAGCAGCAACAGGGGCGGGGGCAGCGGCGGCAGGAGCCGCACTGATGTTGGTGATCTGGAAGGAATTGGGGGACATCCCGGATTCCTCCGCTACAGCTGCCATCATGACCGCAACCAGTTCACCGTCATCCACCGCAGGGGCGGCGGGGGCTGCTGCCGGTTTGGCGGCAGGGGCAGCGGACTTGGGAGCGGGTGCGGCAGGAGCCTTTCCCTTGCCCTCGATAGCGGCCACGATCTTGGAGATCACCAAAATGACCGCCATCAGCATGGCAAGCATCACAAAGACGATCAGCAGACCGGACACGGCTACCAGCAGGGCCTCACCGACATCCAGAGGTTCAAACGGGTTAATAATTGCTTTATCAACACTAGGCATGTATCTGTACCCCTACTTTTAACCCAGGGTGACCAGCAGATCGTCAGTGTTGACAGCGGTGCCCACGGTGGCGGCCACGGCCTTCACGGTGCCGTCCACGGGGGCGGAGACCTCGATCTCCATCTTCATGGCCTCCAGCACCACCAGCACGTCGCCAGCCTTCACGGCCTGGCCCACGGAGCACTCCACCTTGAAGATATTGCCGGGCATGGGGCTGTTGACAGCCGTCTCACCGGCGGCCACAGTGGCGGGAGCAGGCCGCCGGAGCGGCGGCGGGGGGGGCAGCGGCAGCAGGCGCGGGGGCGGCGACAGGGCGGCAGCCACAGGGGCGGCCACGGGAGCGACAGCGGCAGGAGCGGCGGCTCCAGTCTTTTCCACAGTCACGCTGTAAACTTTTCCATTTACAGTTACGTTGTAGTTCATAGTCTATCTTTCCCCTTCTTTGATTATTTTATGGTCACCGGCTTGGGCCGGGCGCAGGCCCTCCCAATCGGACGTCCATTTTTTCCCGGACTCCCCCGTTCCCGTGACGGGACACAGGGGAGAAACCCGAAATTGGTGGCATTATATCACTTCAGCGGGAATTTTTCAAGGGTTTCGGCCCAGAAGACCGATTTTCTGCATGGGATCTTTACAGCACGTCGGCGAAAGCCTGGATGGCGGTGCTGGCCTGGCCGAAGTCCCGCATCTGCTGGTCCACGCCCAGCTTGATGTGGGGGATGTCGGCGGCGTCCAGCGCCTTCTTCAGATAGGGGTACTCCATCTCCTCGGGGTCGCAGAACTGCTGCATGAACAGGACCACGCCCTGGGCGCCGCTGTCCTTGGCCAGCTGGGCCACGAACTCGCCCCGGCGGTTCTTGTTGGAGTGCTCATCGTAGAGCAGGACGTCATAGTCCTGGTCGGCGAACTGCTGGGCCAGAGCCATCATGGGGTCGCCCTCCTCGCTGGCGTCCACCCGGAAGGAGCGGCTCTCCTGGGCCACGTCGTCGGCGGCGATGGCGATCTTGTTGTCGTCGAAGATCTGGAGCAGCTTGGGGTTGTCGCAGATGATGCCGGAGGTGACGATCTTTCTGCCCTTCCAGTTGGCTGCGGGCAGCTGGGCCAGCTCGGCGTTCAGGGCCTCCAGCTTCTCGGCGTAGACGGCGGGCTCCATGAACCAAGCGGAGCGCAGCACGGCGGAGCGGCTGACGGCGGAGATGACATCACAGTGCTCGCTGGCCAGCTTGACGAAAGCCCGGCGGGCGGCGCGGCTGCGGTTCATCACCTTGATAGCGGCCCGCAGGTCGTCATCGGTGATCTCCTTGCCGGCGATCTTCTCCAGCTCAGACTTGACGTGCATGTACTGGTCCACCGTGAACTGCAGGCCGAAGGAGGGGCGGCGATACTGGGGGTGAGCCAGGAAGATGCAGGGCAGCTTGTCGCTCATGGCTACGCGGAAGTTCTGGCTCATGGGGCGCAGGGTGTCGCAGATGGTGGGGGTGATGACGCCGTCCAGCTGATCCAGGGTGCCGTCCAGCAGCATCTCCAGCGCCAGCTGGGCGATGGTGCAGTAGAAGGTGGCGCAGTACTCCTTGGCCATGGCGATGGTCTTCTTGTTGCTCCCCCAGATGCCCATGGGCACCATTCCGGCGGCCACGACCAGCTCGGCAGGGGCATAGTAGGGCAGCATTCCGATCACCTTTTTGCCCTGCTTCTTGTACTCGCTCAGCACACGGTAGGGGTGCTCGGAATACTCCTTGAACTCGTTCAGCAAAACCTCGGTGCTCATTTCGCCTCGGCCTCCTTCTTCGCTTGATTGGCCTCCATGGCCTCTACCAGGCCCCTGGACGCGAGTCATATACTGGGCCTCGTTAAAGTTTCTGGGATCGGCCTGGTCGCCATCGAAGCCGGCGCAGGGCACGCCCAGGTCCTTGGTGAAGCGGCGCTGCATCTCGGCCATATAGCCGGACCAGGGCTTGCAGGAACGGTTGTAGTGGACCAGCACGCCGTCCACCTTGTTGTTCCGGCAGATGCCCTCACGCCAATCCACGCCCTGCTCGATACAGACGGAGTTGGGGGCCTTGTAGTAGGCGCGGACCATCTCGTCCATATTATTGTACACAAAGCCGAAAGCGGGGGCGTACACCACGGCGGTGACGTTGACGCCGTGCTCCTTCAGGGGCTTGAACAGATTGGGCAGCTTGGGCCAGCAGGGGATGCCTTCGAACATGACGCGGTACTGCTCGGGGAAGGGCAGTGGTGGAGGTGCCGTTCTTCACGGCCTCAGCCAGGTCCTTCTCCAGCAGCTCAAAGGCCTCGGCGGCGGCCACCTTGCCGCGGGCAGTAACTACGTCGGCCATGTGGTTGAACAGGTCGAAACCGCTGTAAGGGGGGGTTTGTATTGCAGGTAATCGCACACCCGCAGCCAGGCCTGGGCGGTGCGGTTGGCGTTGGCACATGCGTGCTCGAACTTCTTCTCGTCGAACTTCTTGCCGGTCAGCTCCTCCAGCTGCTTGATGGCCGCGTCGAACTGGGCGCGGACATAGGCCACGTTGGTGTCATGGACATCGACAGTGTTGTTATAGGGGATGTCGATCATGATCAGGGGGATGTTGCACATACGGGCGATGTTCTCATACCACTTGGTCATGCAGTTGCAGATGTTGTTGCAGCAGAGCATGAAGTCGGGCTGAGGCATCTGCATCTGGCGGTAGGGCTTGATAGCCGCCTTCCGCCTCTCTTCTCCCGGCCCTCAGGCAGGGCCTCGATCTCATAGATGTCGTCCAGCACCGTGTAGGGCTGCATGGTCTTGGGGTCCTTTCTTGGGCTTGCCGGTCTCGGGGTCAATGACCACGTTGCCGTTCTCGTCCTTCAGGGGCTTGCCGCTGTTGGGGTTGATGACGTACTCGCCGGTCTCCAGGTCCACCTTGCGGGACGCGCGCTTTCCGGCGGCATAAGCCAGGCTGATGCGGGCGTAGCCGCAGATGTCGTTGTCAAAGCCCAGGTCCTCAGCGGCCTGGCACATGAGCTCGCCGTCGCGGTTGGCGGCGATGCCGGCGGCCTGATTCTCCGGGTACATGACGTTCAGGTCAAAGGCCTCCGCCAGTTCACAGGGGAACTTGGAGCTGGACCAGCCCACCAGCTTTCCTTCCGCGTGGGCCTTCCGGGCGTCGGCGTAGACATCCTCCACGACTTTGCGCAGCGCCTGAACGCCGGGGCTTACAGTTTTAGCCATTGTTCTTCTCCTCCTCACTAGATTCACTAGAAAAATCAATGTTTCAATGTTGCGGGGCCGCTGGGAAAACAGCCCGAAATGGATCATTTTCTCTCTGGTAAACGCGCCGATCCCGGCAATCACCAGTCCGATGGCCGCGACAAGGACGGCAAACTCCGTTCTATCCATCAGGTCACTTATGACTGGCAGCCATATCCCCCTGACAACAGCAGTACTACGGCGAACAGGATCAGTGCGATACCAAACAGGACTTTTTTTCATCCCTTTTGTTCCTTCTGATACCTCTGATAGGCGAACAGCGCCGCCCCCAGGGCCCCATTATACTGGGTGAGGGGCGAGGTGTAGATGATGTGGCCCAGCTCCTCCTCCAGAGCCTTGACCACGCCGGTGTTCTGGGCCACGCCGCCGGTCATCACCACCTGATCCCGGACGCCTACCCGGTGGGCAAGGCCTGCCACCCGGCTGGCCACGGAGTGGTGGATGCCGTTGATGATATCCCGTTTGTCAGTGTCCAGGGAGAGCTGGCTGATGACCTCGCTCTCGGCAAAGACGGTGCAGGTGGAGCTGATGGACACGTTCTTGGTGGACTGCGCCCCCAGCGCCCCCAGCTCCTCCACCTTCACCTCCAGCACCCGGGCCATCACGTCCAGGAACCGGCCGGTGCCGGCGGCGCACTTGTCGTTCATCACGAAGTTGGTCATGACCCCGTTTTCGATCTGAGGACCTTCACGTCCTGGCCCCCCGATGTCGATGACGGTGTGGACTTCAGGAAAAAAGGAAGCTGGCTCCTCTGGCGTGGCAGCTCAGCTCGCCTCATGCTGGTCTGCATCTCCAGCATGGAGTTGCGGCCGTAACCTGTGGCCAGGACATAGCCCATGTCCTCCCGCTTCAGCCCGGCGTTCTCCAGTACGTCGCTGATGGCCCGCTGGGGGGCCGCTGGTCCCCGCTCCCCCACGGGGATGAGGACTTGCTGACCAGCTCCTTGCCATCCGCCAGGATGACGCACTTAGAGGCGGTGGAGCCGATATCGATGCCCAGCGTGTAAATTTTATCCATGGTTTCGCTCCAATGTCAGAAATTGTGGTCCCGCCGGAGACTGCTTTCTCCAGACCCCCGGCGCTGTCACACCTGCGCCGGGCCGCTGCTCTCCCCCCTCCGCTGGGACCGGCTGTGGCCCGGGCGGAGGGGCGCATTTGTGTGAAAGGCCCTTACTTCTTCAGGTTGTCGTAGTCCCGGATGGTACGGGGCAGCAGCATCTGATGGAAGGGGCAGATGGACTCGGGGTTCTGATAGACAGCATCAGTGAAGGCCACGATGTAGTTGCGCATCATGGGCATGTCCACGATCTCGTCCACCAGGCCGGCCTGGGCGCAGAACAGAGGCTTGGACTTCACATCGTAGTCGTCGATCAGGGCGTTCATCTTGTCGATGGTGGGCTGGAGATCCTTGCCCGCCTTCTGATCCTTGGCCAGACGGCCGGTGTACATGGCGTTGGCG
>VOFC01000178.1_pt1 | contig 50897 bp, 65 predicted proteins | sample 5384161 | NCBI WGS metagenome assembly VOFC01 (sample SAMN12384722, study PRJNA508395) | human gut metagenome | isolation source: healthy gut B | host: Homo sapiens | reverse complement strand
ACCTTCATCGCCGAAAACGTCACGTCGAACGTGCGTCTGCTGGAAGGGACCGTCAAAAGATCCGCGCGTATCACGACCTCGACAACATGGAGCTGACCGTGCCGAACGTGTCCCGCGCCATCAAGGACATGTACAACAAGGAAAAGGCCGAAAATCTGCCTACACCCAGCCTCATCATCGGCGAGGTCTCCCGGTTCTACAACATTGAGGAAGCCGTCATCCGCGGCACGCTCAAAAATAAGAATACCGCCGAGGCGCGGCAGGTCGCCATGTATCTGGTCCGGAAGCTGACGAATCTTTCGCTTCCTGACATCGGCAAGGAATTCGGCCGCGACCATTCCACCGTCATTCACTCGCTCAAAAAGGTCGAGCAGCAGCTCGCCGCCGGGACCGGCTCTCTGCCGGACAACATCCGCGATATTACGGCGAACATCAACAGCAAGCTCTGATTTTGTCCACAGGGACGTGTGGAATCCACAGATGGGCTCTGTGGAAAGCTGTGAAACGCATGTTTCACAATTTGAGGTGTAGAAAAGCGTTTGGATCGTAAACATGGGCCTGTGGAGAAAAAAGCATTGCAGCCGCTGGGCTTGCACCGGTTTTCCACATAAATTTCCCCTACTGCTACGTACTTCTAAAAAAAATCCTTTCTTTCTCTGGAAAGAAGAAACGGAGGAATCCATATGAAATTTACCTGTGAAAAAAATGCGCTGGTCAGCGCCATCTCCGTCGCCTCCCGTACCGTCGCACAGAAGAGCACCATTCCGGCGCTCGAGGGAATCTATATCCGCGCAGGTGTCAAGCTGACGCTTTCCGGTTATAATCTCGAGACGGGCATCACCATCTCCGTTGACGCGGACATCCAGGAGACCGGCGCATGCATCATGCCGTCGAGACTCTTCTTCGATATCATCCGCAAGCTGCCGGACGATACGGTCTCCATCTCGGTCGACAAAACTTCAAGGTCTCCATCCGCGGCGGGATCTCCTCCTTCTCCATTACGGCCATGTCCTCTGAGGACTATCCGGAGCTGCCGGAGGTCGACTCCGAAAAGGGCATCGACCTGCCGCAAAGCGAGCTCAAGGCCATGATCGGCGGCACGAGCTTCGCTGTCAGCGAAAACCAGGCTCGACCCATCCATACAGGCTGCCTGTTTGAGGTGGCAGATGATTCCATCACAGTCGTCGCCGTCGACGGCTACCGGCTCGCGCTTCGCCGCTGGAAAGCAGAAGCACCCATCGGACGGACACTCAAATTCGTCGTCCCCGCCGCGGCGCTCAAGGAAGCGGAAAAGATCCTCGGCGATACCGACGAGACCTGCACCTTCTTCCTCGGCAGCAAGCATATCCTCTTTACGATCGGCGAGGCGACGCTCGTCTGCCGGCTGCTCGAGGGGGAATTCCTCGACTGGCGGCGCGTGCTTCCGCAGAACCAGCCGATCAAGCTGGCGGTCAACGTGGCAAAGATGACCGATTCCATCGAGCGTGTCGGCCTCATCATCTCTGAGAAGCTCAAAAGCCCCGTCCGCTGCCGCTTCGGCGAGAATACCGCGGATTTCCGCTCCGTTTCCACGATCGGCACGGCACACGACGTCTGCCAGATCGCGGGCGACGGGCAGGATATGGAGATCGGCTTCAACTGCCGGTACCTGCTCGACGCGCTGCGCGCGATCCCGGATTCTGAATGCTCGCTGGAGCTGGTCAATGGCCTGAGCCCCATCGTCATGAATCCGTGCGACGGCTCCGGCCGGTACAGCTACATGGTCCTGCCGGTCCGGCTGAAAGCGGGGGAATAAGATGAAGGTCAGAGTTACCAAAAAGCTGGCGGAGGGTCCGATCGAGATCCCCATCCATACGGAATTCATCAAGCTGCAGGACTTTCTGAAATTCGCCAACGCCATTGAATCCGGCGGTATGGCCAAGACCTTCATTCAGGAGGGCGACGTGCTGGTCAACGGCGAAGTGTGCACCATGCGCGGCAAAAAGCTGCATCCCGGCGACGAGGTGACCTTCATGGCCAACACCTGGCGCGTCACAGAAGAACAGGCATGAAGCTGCAGTCGCTCAAGCTGTATGATTTCCGGAATTATGCCGCTGCCGGCGTGCAGCTGCACCCCGGCGTCAATCTGATCGTCGGCGAAAACGCGCAGGGGAAGACGAATCTTCTCGAGGCGGTCTTCTATCTTTCGACCGGGCGGAGCTTCCGCACGGCGCGGAATCAGGAGCTGATCCGCTTCGGCGCGGAATTTGCAGATCTTGGCTGCGAGCTGTTTTCCGGCGGGCGGGAGCAGTCGATCCGTGCGCGGTCCTGTTTTCCGGGCGAAAGCCGCGGCAGCTGTATATCGGCGGCGTGAAGCAGCGTTCGGCCACCGCGCTCCCGGGCGTATTGACGACGGTATTGTTCTGCCCGGACGATCTGCTGGTTTTGAAAAGCGGCGCGGGCGGACGGCGGAAGCTCGTCGATACCGCGCTCTGCCAGCTCCGGCCCGGCTATGCGCAGGCGCTGGGCGAATATCAGAAGCTCTATGACAGCAAATCCCGGATCTTAAAGGACTATAACGACCGGCCGTCTCTGCTTGAGCCGCTGCCGGAGTTCAACTACCGCATGGCGCAGGTCGGCGCGATCCTCATCTCCTACCGCGCGCGGTATCTGCGGGAGCTTTCGGCGCAGGCCGGGCAGTTCCACGCGGAATTTTCCGGCGGAAAAGAGACGCTGCGGCTGCGCTATCAGACAGTCTCGACCGTCACGGACCCGTTTGCGGAGAAAAAAACAATCTTTCAGCAGCTGCTGGACCACCAGCAGTCGCATTACCGCGCGGAGCTGGAATCCGGCCAGTGTTTGTCCGGCCCGCATAAGGACGATTTTGAGGCGGAGCTGGACGGCCTGTCCGTCAAGGCCTTCGGCTCGCAGGGTCAGACGCGGACTGCGGCCATCAGTCTGAAGCTCGCCGAGCGCGAGCTGTTCCGCCGCGATACCGGCGAAGAGCCGGTGCTGCTGCTCGACGACGTGCTCTCGGAGCTCGACGCGAAACGGCAGGATTTTGTGCTCAATCAGATCCGTTCCGGGCAGGTGCTCATCACCTGCTGCGAGCCGGACCGGCTTTCCGACATCGGCAAGCGGATCCTGATCGAAAACGGGCAGGTACGGGAGGATCCGGCATGTATCTGAACATCGGCGGCGATTTTTCCGTCCGCGGCGAGACCATCGTCGGCGTATTTGATCTGGACAATACCAGCTGCTCCAAATGGACGCGGAAATTCCTCGCGGAGGCCCAGAAGGCCGGCGCCGTCGTCGAAGCGACGGACGAGCTGCCGAAATCCTTTCTGGTCGCGGCGGAATACGGACAGACGCGCGTCTATCTGACAAAATATAACGCTGCCATCCTGCAAAGACGTCTGCAGGAACCGCAGCGCAGCCCCATTCCTGGAAAAGGAGAAAAACTATGAGCGAAGAAATCAAATATCATCGAGGCCGAAAAGGAATACAACGCCAGTCAGATCCAGGTGCTGGAGGGACTCGAGGCCGTCCGCAAGCGGCCCGGCATGTATATCGGCTCGACAAGCGCTTCCGGCCTGCACCATCTGGTGTATGAGATCGTCGACAACGCGGTCGATGAGGCGCTGGCCGGATACTGTAAGCACGTTGTGATCACCATCAACGAGGGCAATACCATCACCGTCACCGACGACGGCCGCGGCATCCCCGTCGATATCCAGGCACAGACCGGCAAGCCCGCGCTGGAGGTCGTCTATACGGTCCTGCACGCGGGCGGCAAATTCGGCGGCGGGGGATACAAGGTCTCCGGCGGTCTGCACGGCGTGGGCGCGTCGGTTGTCAACGCGCTGTCCGAGTGGCTGGAGGTCGAGGTCAGCAAGGACGGGAAGATCTATCAGATGAAGTTCGCCCGCGGCCATATCACGCAGGAAATGCGCATTATCGGCACAACGGATGAGCACGGGACAAAGGTCACATTCAAACCCGACCCCGAGATGTTCGACACGCTGGAATACGACTATGAGACCCTGCATACGCGCATGCGCGAGCAGGCGTTTTTGAACGCGGGCCTGCACATCACCATCAAAGACGAGCGCATCGAATCCGCCGACAAGCCCGAAAAAGAGCGCAAGGACTCCATGTGCTACGAGGGCGGCATCCGCGAATTCGTCCGCTGGTACAACCGCCACAAGACGCCCCTGCACGAGCAGGTCATCTACATGTCCGGCACCAAGGGCGACGACACGGCCGAGGTCGCACTGCAGTATAACGACTCCTTTGCCTCTACCATCGTCTCCTTCGCCAACGACATCCATACCCCCGAGGGCGGCATGCACGAGGAGGGCTTCAAGCGGGCGCTGACGAACGTGCTCAACGCCTACGGCGTCAAAAAGGGCTATATCAAGGGCGACGACAAGGTCTCCGGCGACGATGTGCGCGAGGGTTTGACCGCCATCGTCTCCGTCAAGCTGACCGACGCGCAGTTCGAGGGCCAGACGAAGGCCAAGCTCGGCAACGCCTCCATGCGCACGCTGGTCAGCAACATCGTCACGCAGCAGCTGGCGGAATTCCTGGAAGAGAACCCCGCCGTCGGCAAGGCGATTCTGGACAAGGCCATGATGGCCAACCGCGCGCGCGAGGCTGCGCGAAAGGCCAGAGAAGCCATCCGCCGCAAGACCGGCCTCGAGTCCGGCCAGATGCCCGACAAGCTGCGCGACTGCAACGACACCGACCCCACTCTCACCGAGATCTACATCGTCGAGGGCGACTCCGCCGGCGGCTCGGCCACGCAGGGCCGAGACTCCCGCTTCCAGGCCATCCTGCCGCTCTGGGGCAAGATGCTGAACGTGGAAAAGGCCCGGGCCGACAAGGTCTACGGCAACGACAAGCTCCCGCCGGTCATCACGGCGCTCGGCGCCGGCATCGGCGACGAATTCAACCTCGACAAGCTCCGGTATCACAAGGTCATCATCATGGCCGATGCCGATGTCGACGGCAGTCATATCCGGACGCTGCTTCTGACGTTCTTCTTCCGCTTCATGCGGCCGCTCATCGAGCACGGCTACGTCTATTCGGCGGTGCCGCCCCTGTACAAGCTCTCGCGCGGCAAGACGCAGCGCGTGGCCTACTCTGACCCGGAGCGAGACAAGATCTCGGCCGAAATGCGCGCGGACAATCCGAACGCGAAGGTCGACATCTCACGCTACAAGGGCCTTGGCGAGATGAACCCGCACGAGCTGTGGGAGACGACGATGGACCCCACAACCCGGACGCTTCGGCGCATCACGCTGGAAGACGCGGTCGCGGCCGATCAGGTGTTCACGATCCTGATGGGCGAGGCCGTCGAGCCGCGCAAAGAGTTTATTGAGAGAATGCAAAATATGTAGTAAATCTGGATATTTGATACGTTCGTTCCGGACGACCCTGTCCGCCCCTTGCGCGGGAAAAGTAGGGGTAAAAAGTCAAATGCCCGCCATCATCAGAAACCGCCATCACGTAGCTGCGCGCGGAAAGGTGGACGCACTTCGGGCGGCGTCCCGTTTGTGAGCTGTCAAGACTGGCGGCACGGGATGCATTCCGGTTTTGATGGCTGAATCTCTTTTTTTCTTCACCAGGCGCCTGCGGGCGCGGGCGGTTTCTCAAAAAAGAGAAAGCCGGAATGGGGAGTCGGATTTTGAAATTTTTATAAGGGGAGCCTTGGGTGTAAGCGCAAATTTGAACTGTTACTCCTACTCTGAAAAGGAGACCCAAGCTCTATGGCACATAAGAAAGATTATAAGCCCGAGGACATCCTGTTCCCGGAGCAGAGGATCGTGCAGTCGGAGCTCGTACATGAGATGCAGTCTCGTATATCGATTACGCGATGTCCGTCATCGTGGGCCGTGCGCTGCCTGACGTGCGCGACGGTCTGAAGCCCGTGCACCGCCGCATTCTCTACGCCATGTATGAGGACGGGCTGACGAGCGACAAGCCGTTCAAAAAATCGGCGACGTGCGTCGGCGACGTGCTGGGCCGGTATCATCCGCACGGCGACGCATCGGTCTATGACGCGATGGTGCGTCTGGCGCAGGACTTCTCCATGCGCTACCCGCTCGTCGACGGCCACGGCAACTTCGGCTCCGTCGACGGCGATCCCCCCGCGGCCTACCGTTATACCGAGGCGCGCATGTCGAAGCTCTGCAACGAGATGCTGCGCGACATCGACAAGGATACGGTCGCCTGGGACCGAACTTCGACGAGAGCCGAGAAAGGAGCCGCGCGTGCTCCCGTCCCGCTTCCCGAACCTGCTGGTCAACGGCTCGAGCGGCATCGCCGTCGGTATGGCGACGAATATCCCGCCGCACAATCTGACGGAGGTCATCAACGCCTGCGTCTGTATCCTCGACAATCCGGAGGCGGAGCTGGCCGACCTGATGGAGTACATCCAAGGCCCGGATTTCCCGACCAGGGGTATCATCATGGGCCGCAGCGGCATCCGCGCCGCCTACGCCACCGGCCGCGGCAAGATCACCGTCCGCGCGCGCGCCGACCGAATTTGAGGAATTCGGCCAGAACCGCGAGCGGATCATTGTGCGGAGCTGCCCTATCAGGTCAACAAGCGGCAGCTCATCGCAGCCATGGCCGAGCAGGTGCGCGACAAGCGCCTCGAGGGCATCTCCGACATCCGCGACGAGACCGACCGCACGGGCATGCGCGTCGTCATCGAAGTCAAGCATGACGCGAACCCGCAGGTGGTGTTGAACCGCCTCTTCGCGCAGACGCAGCTTCAGACGACCTTCGGCGTGACGATGCTCGCACTCGTCAACAACCAGTCAGCAGCCGAAGATCCTGTCCCTGCGCCATATGCTCGACGAGTATCTCGCTTTCCAGGAGGAGATCATCACCCGCCGGACGCAGTACGACCTCAAAAAGGCGCTCGAGCGCCAGCACGTGCTGGAAGGTCTGCTGATCGCAGAGGACAACATCGACGAGGTCATCAAAACCATCCGCGAGAGCTATGACAACGCGAAAGAGCGCCTGATGGAGCGCTTCAGCCTGTCTGAGATCCAGGCGCAGGTCGTGCTGGACATGCAGCTCAAGCGCCTGCAGGGACTCGAACGCGAGAAGCTCGAGGCGGAATACGAGGAGCTCGAAAAGCGCATCGAATATTACCGCGAGCTGCTGGCGAACGAAGAGATGCTCAAGGGCGTTTCAAAGATGAGCTGATCGCCATCCGCGACAAGTACGGCGATGACCGCCGGACTGAGATCCAGGACGTCGAGGATGAGATCGACATTGAAGACTCATCGAGGAGGAGCAGTGCGTCTTCACACTCTCGCACGCGGGCTACTGCAAGCGCGTGCCCGCCTCGACCTACCGCAGCCAGAAGCGCGGCGGCCGCGGCGTGACCGGCATGACGACGAAGGAGGAGGATTTCGTTGAGGGCGTCTTTACCGCCTCCACGCATGACTATATCCTCTTCTTCACGAACCTCGGCAAGGTCCACCGCCGCAAGGGCTATCAGATCCCCGAGGCCGGACGCACCGCCAAGGGCACAAATCTGGTCAACATCCTGCCCTTCGAGCCGGGCGAGAAGGTCACGGCCGGCATCACCGTGCATGAGTTCGATGAGGACTATCTCGTCTTTGTCACGAAGAACGGCACCGTCAAGCGGCTGGAGCTGGCAAGCCTCAACACGGCGAGAAAGGCCGGCATCCGCGCGCTGACGCTCGGCGAGGGCGACGAGCTGATCGCCGTCATGAAGACCGACGGCAAGCAGGACATCATGCTCGCCAGCGCGGACGGCATGGCCATCTGCTTTAATGAAAACGACGTGCGCGTTATGGGCCGCGACGCGGCCGGTGTGCGCGGTCATGGCGCTGGACGCGGGCGACAGCATCGTCGGCGCTGGCATTGCCGCAAAAGGCAAGCAGCTGCTCTCCGTCACCGAATACGGCTACGGCAAACGCACGGACATCGAGGAGTATATGCGTCTCGGCGACGACGGCGTCCGCCGTCCGCAGCAGCGCGGCGGCAAGGGCCTGAAGAACTACAACCTCACCGCCAAGACCGGCAGAATCGCGGGCGTCGCGATTGTATCCGGGGAGGACGATGTGATGCTGATTGAAAACGGCGGCGTTCTCATTCGCATGGCTGCGTCCGATATCAACGTCTATAAGCGCGACACGCAGGGCGTCATCCTCATGCGCGTGGAAGCGGGCAACCGCGTCATCTCCGTCGACCGGGTCGACCGGGAGCCGGAGGAGACGGCGGACGAACACGAAGAAGTATGAAGACGGTCACCATCTACACCGACGGGGCCTGCTCCGGCAACCCCGGCCCCGGCGGCTGGTGCGCGATTTTGGAGTATCAGGGACGCGAAAAGATGATCTCCGGCGGCGAGGAATCGACCACCAACAACCGCATGGAGCTCATGGCGGTCATCTCCGCGCTGCTCGCGCTGCGCGAGCCGTGCGTGGTGGAGCTGTATTCCGATTCCAAATACGTCATTGACGCGCTGGAGAAGGGCTGGGCCTGGGGCTGGAAACGCAGGGGCTGGGTCAAGGCCGACAAAAAACCGGCCCTCAACCCCGACCTGTGGGACACACTGCTGGGTCTGACCCGGCAGCACGAGATGCACTACCACTGGGTCAAGGGGCATGAGGCCAACGAAAAAACAACCGCTGCGACGAACAGGCGGTGCTGGAAAGCAGAAAGTTTAAAAGATGACCCTCCCCAGGCTCCCCCTCAGGGGAGCCTGGGGAAACGAACCCCGCAGGAATTTTCCTGCGGGGGTGATGGTTTACAGGGGGGATTTTTTGATCTTTGCGAATGCACGGGGGTATTTAGGCGGGGTCGGCTTTTGCTTGCGGATGACGACGGCCTTGTGGACGGCGTCCTGGATGGGATATTCGTACACCCGCTCGATGCTGCCGCCGAGCTGGGCGATGCCGTGCCGGGCCTCGTCGATCTCTTCGTCGGCAAGCGCGCCCTTCATGGCGAGGAAGACGCCGCCGACCTTCGCGTACGGCAGACACAGCTCCGCGAGCACGTTCAGCCGCGCCACGGCGCGGGAGGTCACAATGTCGTAGCTCTCCCGGCAGGTGCGGACGTATTCCTCCGCCCGGGCCGTCACGACCTGCGCCTGCACACCGAGCTGCGGCAGCAGCTCCTCGAGCCAGTGCATCCGCTTGGCGAGCGAATCGAGCAGCGTCAGCTCCATCGACGGCTCCGCGATCTTCAGCGGAACGCCGGGGAAGCCCGCGCCGCAGCCGATGTCGATGACGCGTTGATTCTGAAAGTCCACGGCCTGCAGCAGCGCGATGGAGTCGAGAAAATGCAGCTCTGCCACGGCCTGCGGCTCGGTGATGGCGGTCAGGTTCATGACCTGATTCTTTTCCAGCAGTGCCCGGCCAAAGGCGCAGAGCGTGTCGATCTTCTCCGGGGAAAGCCCGGAACGCTGTTCGAGTATCTGTCTCATGCTTCTGCCTTTCGGATGTACAGCACGCCGATGGTGCCGGGGCCGCAGTGGCTGCTGACGGTGCAGCCGGCGCGGGTGACGCAGATCTCGTCAAACGGCTGCAGCTTCTGCACAGTTTCCACAGCTTTCTGCACCATTTCCTCCGGCAGGCCGGAATGCGTGATGAAGACGCGCCGCAGCTCCAGATCGCTGCGCGCGCCGATCTTGTCGGTGATGTACTGCACCAGACATTTTTCAAAGCTGCCGCGGTACTTTTTGCCGACGCCCATTTTGCCGTCCTTGACCTCAATGCACGGGCGGAGCTTCAGAAGATTCGCGCCGAGCAGCGTCACGGCCGAGCAGCGGCCGCCCATTTTCATGTAGTCCAGCCGGTCAAGAATGAAGCTGGCCTCCACACGGTCCGTCAGCGCATGCAAAGCCGCGACGATCTCGTCCGGCGCCATGCCGGCGCGGGCCATCCGCTCGGCTTCGAGCACGATAAGGCCATGGCCGGTGGAGAGATTGCGCGAGTCTACAACGTAGACGTTCGGATACTCCGCCGCCGCGAGCTTTGCGTTCTGATAGCAGCAGGAGAAATCGAGGGAAATACAGATGTGAATGACAAAGTCATTCTGCGCGGAAAGCTCCGTGAACATGCGGACATAGTCCGCCAGGTTGACCGCAGCCGTCTTCGGCAGACCGCCGCCCGCGGAGACATGCGCATAGATGTCGTCCGGGCGGACGTCCACGCCGTCGCGCAGCGTCTTGCCGTCCATGTTGACGTAGAGCGGCAGCAGGCGGATGTTGTACCGCTGCAGCAGCTCGGGGCTGAGATCACAGGTCGAGTCAGACGTGATCTGATATCGCATAGAGAACCATCCTTTTTTTACCAGCGTCCGTCCGGGACGCGCGTCTTTGGGAACCGATGATTTCATCGGTTCCTCTGGCGCAGCGCGCGGAAAAAGTCGCGCAGCGCCTGCGAGCAGGCTTCTTCCAGGACCCCGCCCAGCACCTCCGGCTGAAAGCAGCCCGGCAGATGCAGCACATCGACCAGACTCCCGGCCGCACCGGATTTGGGGTCCTTTGCGCCGTAAACGACGCGCGGCAGATGCGCGTTCAGGATCGCACCCGCACACATGGGACACGGCTCGAGCGTCACGTAGAGCGTGCACTGCCACAGCCGCCAGCCGCCAAGCGTCCGGCAGGCCTCGGCAATGGCCTCAATCTCCGCGTGCGCCAGGGCAGTCCTGTTCGTTTCCCGGCGATTGCGGCCGCGGCCGACGATCCGGTCATCCAGTGTAATCACACACCCCACTGGGACCTCGCCCTCCGCGGCAGCCTCCTGCGCGAGAAGCAGAGCCTCGCGCATCATGTTTTCATCCAAAACCGTTCACACACCTCCACGGCAGGATTATTTACCCATCATACCCGAAAACGCCCCATTCGTCAACACCCCGCGCCGCCGCGAAAAAAAGCCCTCCGGTCATGCTCTGACCGGAGGCAGATGGGGTTGTGGGATTTGGCGGCGGCCAGAGCCGCCGGCCTGGGATATGAAGTGCGCTCGCATTGGATAAGCTGTGTCTATACCATACCGGAACAGTGCGGAAAAAGTCTGCCGAACGCTGTCGGGGCGGAAATTTTTTCTTTTGCGGCGGGCAGGATTCTTGCAAACAGGGCGGTTTCCTGCTAAAATATCAATCCGAATGAAGTGCTGCAGGGGGATCTGTATGGAATTTGACGCTGGCCGGTACGATGTAGCCGTGATCGGCGCGGGCCACGCCGGGATCGAGGCCGGACTGGCCTGCGCGCGGATGGGGCTGAAGACCGTCGTGTTTACGATCAATCTGGACGCGGTCGGCAATATGCCCTGCAATCCCGCCATCGGCGGTACGGGTAAGGGCCATCTCGTGCGCGAACTGGACGCGCTCGGCGGCGAGATGGCAAAGGCGGCCGACCGCTCCTGCATCCAGTACCGGATGCTGAACCTGGGCAAGGGCCCGGCCGTCCACTCCCTGCGCGCGCAGGCGGACCGGCGGAGGTATCAGGAGGATATGAAGCGCACGCTCGAGCGGCAGGAGAATCTGGACCTCAAGCAGGCCATGATCACATCCCTCCGGCTGACGGACGGGCAGGTCTCCGCCGTCGTCACGCGCCTCGGCGCGGTGTATCAGGTGCGCGCCTGCGTCATTGCCTCCGGCACGTATCTGGATGCCCGCGTCATCACCGGCGACTGCGCCTATGCCTCCGGCCCGGACGGCATGCAGGCGGGCATCGGTCTTGCGGAGCAGCTTTCTTCTCTTGGCCTGCGTATGCGCCGGTTCAAGACCGGCACGCCGCCGCGCGTCAACCGCCGCTCGATCGACGTGACGAAGATGGAGCTGCAGCCGGGCGACGAGGCTCCCGTCCCGTTCTCGTTTTCCACGAAGCAGCCGCCGGAAAACAAAGCGGTCTGCTACCTGACCTATACGAACGAAAAGACCCACGCGATCATCAAGGCCAACCACGACCGGTCGCCGCTGTTCAACGGCATGATCGAGTCCGTCGGCCCGCGCTACTGCCCGTCGATCGAGACGAAGATCGACCGCTTTCCGGATAAGCCCCGGCACCAGCTGTTCGTCGAGCCGTGCGGGCTGTACACGGACGAGATGTATATCCAGGGTCTGTCTTCCAGCCTGCCGGAGGATGTGCAGCTCGACATGCTGCACACGATCGCGGGGCTCGAGCATGCGGAGATGATGCGCCCGGCGTATGCCATCGAATACGACTGCGTCGACCCGACGGAGCTTCTGCCGACGCTCGAAAGCAAAAAGGTCCCCGGCCTCTACGGCGCGGGGCAGTTCAACGGCTCCTCCGGCTATGAGGAGGCGGCGGTGCAGGGCTTCGTGGCGGGCGTCAACGCGGCGCTGAAGCTCAAAGGCGAGGCGCCGATGGTCCTGAAGCGGTCTGACGGCTATATCGGCACGCTGATTGACGATCTTGTCACCAAGGGCACGAACGAGCCCTACCGCATCATGACCTCGCGCTCGGAATACCGGCTTTTGCACCGGCAGGACAACGCCGACGAGCGCTTGATGCCCATCGGCCACCGCATCGGGCTGATTTCCGACGCACAGTATGAAGCCGTGCAGGAAAAATACCGCGCGGTCGCCGCGGAGATCCGCCGGCTGGAGGCCACGGGCGTGCCGGAGAGCGAAGCGCTGAACGCGATGCTTCTCGCGCATGAGACCGCGCCGGTCGAGGGCTCGGCCCGCCTGTCCGATCTCATCCGCCGCCCGCAGCTGGGCTATGACGATCTGGCGCCCTTCGACCCGGAGCGGCCGGCGCTGCCCGCCGTGGTGCGCGAGGCAGTGGAGATCCGGATGAAATACGCGGGCTACATCGCCCGCCAGCAGAAGCAGGTCGAGGAATTTGCCCGCGAAGAGGGCAGGCTTCTGCCGAAGACGATCGACTATCTTTCCATGCAGGGCCTGCGCGTCGAGGCGCGGCAGAAGCTCGATGAGATCCGGCCCCTGTCCGTCGGGCAGGCCAGCCGCATCTCGGGCGTCTCGCCCGCGGATATCGCGGTGCTGCTCATCTGGCTGGAGCAAAATAAGGAGTAAGGCATGTACTTTGATTCACACGCACATCTGACCGAGGACTGTTTTGCACAGGACTTCGGCACCATTGTGGAAAACATGAAGGCTGCGTCCGTCACCGGCATGATGGAGATCGGCTATGATCTGCCGTCGTCGGAAAAGGCGGTGCAGTTGGCCGAGCGATTTAGCTGGGTCCACGCCGCCGTCGGCAGCCACCCGGACGACGCCGCGCAGGTGGACGAGGCGCGGATCGCCGTCTACCGCGAGCTGTGCAAAAACCCGCGCGTGAAGGCCATCGGCGAGATCGGCCTGGACTATCACTATGAGGATCCCCCGCGGGATGTGCAGCAGCGGGCCTTCCGCCTGCAGATGGCGCTGGCGCAGGAGCTCTCCATGCCCGTCGTCATCCATGAGCGCAAGGCGCATGAGGACGGGCTGCGCATCATCGACGAGTTCCCGGACGTGAAGGGCGTGTTCCACTGCTTTTCCGGCAGCTATGAGATGGCAAAGGAGCTGATCAAGCGCGGCTGGTGCATCGGCTTTACCGGCGTCGTGACGTTCAAAAACGCGCACAAGGCCGTGGAGGTCGCGCAGAACATCCCGCTGGACCGCATCCTCATCGAGACCGACTGCCCCTACATGGCTCCGGAGCCCTTCCGCGGCCGCCGCTGCGACCCCAGCTTGGTCCCGTACGTGGCCAAAAAGATCGCAGACCTCCGCGGCATCCCCGCCGAAGAAGTCGCCCGCGCAACCGAATCCAACGCCCGCCGGGTGTTCCGTCTCTGATAGGCACTTCCGGCAGCGCGAACCCCTTGGCTCCCCCTTCCAGGGGCCGATTCCCCCTATCAGGGGGAAATGTCCCGAAGGGACAAAAGGGGTAGGGATGCTGGCTCGGCGCAGCTGAGACTGAGAGGTTGTCACAGATTTGCATAGAAAAACCCAAACCGCAAATTCAGTTTGCGGTTTGGAAAGGAAGAAACGAGCACAGAGGAAAAGAGACGTCGCTTGCGGCGGCTCGTTCCGCCGTGGTCGTTTCTGACGTGCCTCCGGCGGCCCTATCTTTTCCCTTGCGCGGGAAAAGATAGGGGAGAAAAGGGCGCTGGGACGCGTTTGGTGCATTCTGCCTCTGAATTCAGGCGGGAAACAATGTTTTAGCTTGGCGTTCCACACGAGACTCACCTTACGGGCGTCTTGGTACACGCCGCCTGATACGTGGGAATCAGATTTGTGAGCAGTTGCCTTTGAATATTTGCGGTAAATAGAAGGTGCAGTCTGAGTTTGTCAGGCTGCACCTTTTTGCGGGGGAATTTTCAGTTTTTTGAGCACTTCGATGCCTTCCTCTATGAGGGGAAGGTGCACGGCGAAGCCGTGACGGATGAGGTGGGGGCACTTGCGTCTACGAGACGCTGTCCACCTCATCAGTCGCCTCCGGCGACAGCTTCCCCTCATAGGGGAAGCCATTCCGCTGCGGCGGAGAACAATCCCTCAGTCAGCTTTGCGGCTGACAACTCCCTTTACACAAGGGAGCCTGGGGGGACGAAAAAGCAGCCCGGTTGGGCTGCTTTTGGGGTTATTTGCCGGGGATATCTCCGACGCCGTTCAGGATGTAGGTCGGGCGGTAGGGGTAGTCGTTTACGTCTGTGCGGCTCGTGCAGCCGGAGAGGACGAGGACGGTGGCAAGGCCGGATTCCATGCCGGCGATGACGTCGGTGTCCATCCGGTCACCGACCATGGCGGCCTCTTCCGAGTGGACGCCCAGCAGCTGCAGGCCGGTGCGCATCATGAGCGGGTTGGGCTTGCCCATGAAGTAGGCCTTTTTGCCCGTCGCCAGCTCGATGGGGGCGACGAGCGAGCGGCAGGCGGGCGCGATGCCGAATTCCGTCGGCCCCGTGAGGTCAGAATTCGTGGCGATCAGCCGCGCGCCGTTCAGAACCAGCCGGACGGCCTTGGTGATGACCTCGTAATTATAGCTTGCCGTCTCGCCGACGATCACGTAATCCGGGTCGACGTCGTTCATCGTGACGCCTACGTCGTACAGCGCGTTCAGAAGCCCCGGCGCGCCGATCACGAACGCGGTGCAGCCCGGCGCCTGCTTTTTGAGAAATGCGGCGGTGGCCAGCGCGCTGGTATAGAAATGCTCCTCGCCGATGTCCAGACCCATGCGCTGCAGCTTCTGCCGCAGCTCCTTGGGTGACCGCTCCGACGAGTTGGTCAGGAACAAAAACCGCTTGTCGTTTTCGTTCAGCCATGTTACGAACTCCGCCACACCCGGCAGCAGCTGGTTGCCGAGGTAGATGACGCCGTCCATATCGCAGATAAAGCCCTTGCGTGCGCGTAATTCTTCCAGATTCATCTCATGACGCCTCTCTTCCTGCTCCAATGGCAGGGTATCTTTTTTTATTCATTCACGGGTTCAGTATATGGGAGAAAACACGGAAAAGCAAGTGATTTTACACAAAGTTAACCGTAAGAAATTGTGAAGTCTGACGATCAGCGGAGGAAGCCCTCCAGAATCTTCTCCTCCGCCTCCTCCGGCGTCAGGCCGAGCGTCTCGAGCTTGAGCAGCTGCTCGCCCGCGATCTTGCCGATGGCGGCCTCACGTGCATGAGCGCGGCGTCGACGTGGTTGCAGGAGATCTCCGGAATGGCGCGCACCTTTGCCGCGCTCATGATGATCGCGTCGCAGGAGACATGGCCGAAGCACGGGCCGTTGCCCTGCACGCGGGGATAGAAGATCTGCATGGATGCTTCCTTGGCGACCGACCGGGACATGACTCGCGTGCGTGAGCCTTCGCCGTTCAGAATCACGTCCATCTCGCTGACGGCGTGCTGGTCGCCTGCGGTCAGGAGCTTTTCGTTGATCTGCACCTCGGAGTTTGCGCCGTTGGCCTCGCACTTGGTATAGCGCTTGGTGTCATCGACGCCGCCGATCTGGCTGGTGTCCATGACGATGGACGCGCCCTCCTCAAGGTAGACGATGGTCTGCGGGTTCAGGATGCGCTTGCCGCGGCCTTCGCCCTCGCCGTAGTGCTTTTCGATGTAGGTGACCTTCGCGTTTTTGCCGACGTAGAACGTGTGGATGCCGTCGTGCTGGGAGTCGCAGTCGCCGCAGTTGTGGATGCCGCAGCCCGCGACGATGGTCACGTCCGCGCCCTCGCCGACAAAGAAGTCGTTGTAGACCAGATCGTGGAAGCCGGACTTGCTCAGGATGACCGGAATGTGGACGTTTTCGCTCTTGGTGAAGGGCGCGATGCGGATGTCGATGCCGTCCTTGTCGGTCTTGGAGACGATCTGGATGTGCTCGGAGTTCTGGCGGAACTCCTTCTGCCCGTCGAGGCGGATGTTGACCGCGCCGTCGGGGATGGAGACCATGTCGGAGACGGTCTGCAGGATGCTTTTCTGGATATCGTTCAGCATGTTCCGTTCACCTCCAGCAGATTGCAGCCCGCGACGGTCTGCGACAGCAGCTTCGGATAGAGCTCATCCGCTGTACCACGGCCGGCAATCTCGCCGTTCGCGATCAGGACGATCTCGTCGGCCAGCCGGATGATGCGCTCCTGATGAGAGATGATGAGGATCGTGTGGCGGCCCTTCTCATGCAGGTCGCGGAACGTCTCGGTCAGGCGGGCAAAGGACCACAGGTCGATGCCCGCCTCCGGCTCATCAAAATCATAATCCGGGAGTTTTTGGCCAGCAGCGTCGCAATCTCGATGCGCTTGACCTCGCCGCCGGACAGGCTTGTGTCCACGTCACGGCTCAGATAGTCGCGTGCACACAGGCCCACCTGCGTCAGATAGGAACATGCCTCGTCATGCGAGAGCGTCTTTCCGGCCGCGATGGTCAGCAGGTCCGAGACCTTCATGCCCTTGAATCTGGGCGGCTGTTGGAAGGAGTACGAAATACCGCGCCTTGCGCGATCGGTGATGGAAAGGCCGGTGATGTCCTCGCCGTCAAGAAGGATCTGGCCGCCGGTCGGCGCGGCGAGGCCCATGATCAGCTTGGCAAGCGTCGTCTTGCCGCCGCCGTTCGGGCCGGTAATCACAAGGAATTTCCCGTCTTCAACGTCCAGACTGACGTTTTTGACAATGTCCGCGCGGCCCTGCGCGTCGCTGGCCGTCAGACTGAGATTTTTGAGTGTCAGCATGTATGGATCCTCTTTTTCCTAAATGAAACATAGTTATCATATTTATACCATAGTTTGTTCACTTACGCAATGAATAGCCATTTTTTCCAAAAAACTTTCTCCGTTTTTTCGGGAAACACCGGCGGGCCGCCCCAGTGCAGGCGGAATTCTGCGGGGTAACCGGCGGTTTTTACGCAAAACCGCGAAACATGCCCGGTTTTGTCCGGTGAAAAAGCAGCTGTGCCCTTGCCAGCCGACGCAAGGTCTGCTATAATACGGCAGAATGGCCTGAGAAAGGGGGTGGTGCGTATGTCCGGTCTGTCCGCGGTGGTCTTTGTGCCCGATGATACTGGTAAAACCGGATCTTCCCGCCCAATGATGCTGCAGGCGATCATGGGGACGCCGCTGCTGTCGTGGCTGACGCGTTCTCTGGCCGCAGGCGGGGTTGGACGCTTCTTTTTGGTCTGCCACGAGCGATTTTTATCGGAGGCACGGCAGTGCTTCCCGGACGGCTGCGAGTTGAGCTGCGCAAAGCTTGAGGAGACTGCCGACCAGCTTCATGTCTTTTTGTCTACGGCCGACGAGCAGGAGGAGGACGTCATCGTCGTCACCGGCCCTGCTGTGATCGATCCGTTCGCCGTGGATGAGGATTCGTTCTCCGGCGCGCCGGTCGAGAGCGGCGTGAGCGCCGTCAGCCGTCAGGCGCTGATGGATGCGCTGGATGATACGTTTATCTTTACCGATTTCATGAAAGAACACGGTGTTCCGTATACCGACCGCGACGGTGTTTATGCCGTTTCGTCCATGCAGCAGCTGGCCGAGTGGAAGCCGGTTCTGAGCCGGGGCGTTTTGTACGATCTGGCCGCCGCAGGTGTGTCGGTCTGGGACTACGGCAATACGTATGTCGAGCCGACCGTTTTTGTCGGGGCCGGGACGGAACTGCTGCCCGGAACTGTGCTGCGCGGCACGACCTCCATCGCCGACGGCTGCACCATCGGCCCGAACAGCTATCTGGAAAACGTCAAGGTCGGAGAGGGGACGAGGGTCAACGCCTCGCAGGTCTACGATTCCGAGATCGGCTCCGACACGACCGTCGGCCCCTTCGCCTATGTCCGTCCGGGTTCGCGTATCGGGTCGCATGTGCGCTGCGGCGATTTCGTGGAGGTCAAGAACTCCACCATCGGCGACGGCACGAAAATCTCCCACCTGACTTATATCGGCGACAGCGACGTCGGCAAGAACATCAACTTCGGCTGCGGCACCGTGACGGTCAACTATGACCGCGTGAACAAATCCCGCACGGTTATCGACGACAATGCCTTCATCGGCTGCAACGCGAATCTCATCGCACCCGTTCACATCGGAGAAGGCGCGTATATTGCCGCCGGGTCCACCGTGACCGACGACGTGCCCCCCGCAGCGCTCGCCATTGCCCGCGCCCGCCAGCAGAACAAGCGCGACTGGGCCAACCGGCACAAGCTGAAGGAAAAGTGATTGCAGGACCTTTGTTTTCCCGGCGGCGCGTGCCGCCTCCAAATACATACAGAACAACACAGAACAGAGCGAACACACAAGAGAGAGGGTAATTTCATATGATTTCTCATGGTAAGAACGTCAAGGTATTCTGCGCCAACGCCAACCGTCCGTTTGCCGAGGGTGTCTGCCGCAAGCTGTGGCTGCCGCTGGGTGACTGCACGGTAACGACCTTTGCCGACGGCGAGGTTTCCCTGACGATCAATGAATCTGTCCGCGGCAGCGATGTATTCTGGTTCAGTCAACCTGCAAGCCGGTCAACAACAATCTGATGGAACTGCTCATCATGATCGATGCCTGCCGCCGTGCCTCCGCCGGCCGCATCACCGCCGTCATTCCGTACTTCGGCTATGCCCGTCAGGACCGCAAGGCCAAGGGCCGTGACCCCATCTCGGCAAAGCTGGTCGCCAACATGATCGAAGCTGCCGGCGCCGACCGCGTGCTGACCATGGATCTGCATGCGTCCCAGATTCAGGGCTTCTTCGACATTCCCGTCGATAACCTGCTCTCCAACCCCATCTTCGTGAAATATTACATGTCCAAGTTCGAGCATCCGGAAGAGATGGTCGTCGTTTCCCCGGACGTCGGCTCCGTCGCCCGCAGCCGTTCGTTCGCCAACAAGATGGGCATGGGTCTTGCCATCGTAGATAAGCGCCGTGAAAAGGCCAATCAGTGCGAGGTTATGAACGTCATCGGCGACGTGGAGGGCAAGAGCTGCATTCTGTTTGACGATATGGTCGATACCGCCGGTTCTCTGTGCAACGCAGCGAAGGCGATCGTCGAGATCGGCGGCGCAACTGAGGTTTATGCCTGCGCGACCCATGGCGTGCTCTCCGGCCCGGCCAACGAGCGCATCGCCGACAGCTGCATTAAGGAACTGACCTTCCTCAACACCATTCCGCCGCTCGAGGGCGCATGCAGCAAGATCAAGTATCTGGACGTTTCCCCGATCTTTGCCGATGCCATCCAGAGAATTTACGAAGAAAACTCGATGTCTGTTCTGTTCTGATTTTTATGTTGTTTCAAAAGCCAATTATGACTGGCTGATCGCGGGGCTCGGCAATCCGGGCTCTGAATACGAGAAGACCCGTCACAATACCGGTTTCATGTCCCTTGACCTGCTGGCTGCGCGCCTGCAGGTCAAGGTTTCCAAGGAACGCTTCAAGGCGCTCACCGCGCAGGCGGACTTTGGCGGCCAGCGTCTTCTGCTCATGAAGCCGCTAACCTATATGAACGCCTCCGGTATCGCCATTGAGGCTGCTGCGCACTTCTACAAGATCCCGCCAGAGCGGGTGCTCGTCCTCTTTGACGATATTTCGCTCCCCGTCGGCAAGCTTCGTATCCGCAAAAACGGATCTGCCGGCGGCCACAACGGTCTGAAGTCCATCATCTCCTGCCTCGGCTCTGACCAGTTTCCCGCGTCAAGATCGGCGTCGGCGCCAAGCCGCACCCGGATTACGATCTGGCCGACTGGGTGCTGTCCACCGTCTCCAAGACCGAGTGGCCAGACTATCAGGAAGCCATGTCCCACGCGGCCGACGCCGCCCTCTGCATCGTCAAAAACGGCTGTGAAAAGGCGGCCGCGGAATATAACGGCAGGCGGTTTTAAGCGGTTTGCCGCATAAAATAAGCAAAAGCCAGGACGCATAGGAGAAACTCTCCTATGCGCGTTGCCTGTTTGTCTGAAATTTCTGAGGCAGCACCGCACAATTCGGCAAGCAGATCCGGCGAGAGATTTTTCGCCAAGGCAAGGTTTGAAAAGCGCAGGAATCCTGTATGTACCCGCAAGGGGCATGCCGCATCCGTAAGGCTCCTTCGTCGCCAACGGCTGCGCAATATTTCAAGCTTTTCAAACCGCAGAATTGGCGGAAAAGATCCGTCGAAGCGCGCAGACGCAATTGTGCGGTGTTGCCTTAATTTGTTTTTTAGGAGAAAACCATGAACGTTCTGCTTTCGCTTCTGCAAAAGAGCACCGATTATAACCAGCTGCTTCAGGCCGTGGAGGCGAAGCAGGCCGCTGCCGTCTCGGGCCTGAGCCAGGCCCCGCGGAGCCATGTGCTCGCGGCGCTGCACGAGCATTCGGGCCGTCCGCTCGTCGCGGTGTGTCAGGATGATCTGGCGGCTTCCCGGCTCGCGTCGGAGCTCGGCGCGTTTCTGGGTGAGCAGCCGCCGGTGCTGCCGTCGCGCGAGCTGACGCTCGCGGGGGCCATCGGCGTCTCGCGGCAGTGGGAGCAGAAGCGGCTGCGGCTGCTGTACGCGCTGGCGCAGGGGCAGGTGCCGGTTTTGGTGACGAGCCTGGACGCGCTGCTGCTGCGCACGATGCCGCGAGGTTTTGTTCTCGGCGTCCGTGCGGCTGCGGTGCGGGGCGGAATACAACGTGGACGATCTGGTCGCCCGGCTGACGCGGGCGGGCTATACCCGCTCGAGCCTCGTCGAGGGCGTGGGACAGTTCGCGCTGCGCGGCGGCATTCTGGACGTGTATTCCCCCGCGTGCGAAAACCCGCTGCGCGCGGAGTTTTTCGGCGACGAGCTCGACACCATGGGCTATTTCGACCCCATCACGCAGCGGCGCACGGAAAACGTGACGAGGCAATCCTCCTGCCTGTGGCGGAGAACAGAGCCGCACCTGCACCCGCAGGGAGTAGCCGGGCTGTGTGAGGACCTGCGCGCCATCATCACGCGCCAGCAGCGCCGGAAAACGCCCAATCAGGCGCTGATCGACACACTGCAGAAGGACTGCGAGGCGCTTGAAAACGAGACGCTCTTCGCCAGCGCTGACCGATACATGGCGCTGATCTATCCGGAATTCACGACTGCTGCCTCATATTTGCCGCAGGAGGCCGTCGTCGCGTTCTGCGACCACGGGAATCTGCAGCGCGGAGAAGAAAAAGCGGAGGAGTTCGGCCTGCTGCTCGATTCGTTTTTGACCTCCGGCACGCTGTTCGGAGAGCTGTGCGATTATTACGCCACGATCGAGGATCTGGCCACGCAGCTGCAGGGCAGATCCGTCATCTACTGTGACGGCTTCCTGGCCGCCCGGTATCCCGAGAGCCTGCCGCCCAAACAGCTGCTTTCCTTTACGGCCCGGCAGCTGCCGGGCTACGGCGGAAGTCTTGAAACGGCGGCAGCAGACCTTAAAAATTACACGGCCAACCAGTATGGCTCGATCGTCCTGTGCGGCGGCCAGCGGCGCGGCGAAATTCTGAAGGATCTGCTTGCCAAAAGCGGTCTGAACGCACTTCTGGCGTTCCCGCTGACGAAGCTGCCGCAGCCAGGACAGATCCTGCGGGCGGCTCGCTTCCTGCGGGGCTTGAATACCCGACGCTCAAATTTGCCATTTTAACGAGGGGCAGATCGCCGTCCGGCAGGAGCGCAAGCGCGTCCCGAAAAAGGCCACGAACCGCAAAAAGCTCGATTCCTTCACCGACCTCACGCCCGGCGATCTCGTCGTCCACGAGCACCACGGCATCGGCCGTTATGTCGGCATGGAGCAGATGAAGGTCGGCGGCGTCACAAAGGATTACGTCAAGATCGCCTATCAGGGTACGGACTGTCTGTATGTGCCGGCAACACAGCTGGATCTGGTCAGCAAGTATATCGGCGCCGGCGAGGATACGCCCGTGCGCCTCAATAAGCTCGGCGGCGACCAGTGGCAGAAGACAAAGGCCAAGGCCAAGGCCGCGGCAAGGACTGGCCGCGGGCCTGATCAAGCTCTACGCTGAACGAAAGCGGCTGCCGGGCTTCGCGTTCGCGGCGGACTCGCCGTGGCAGAAGGAATTTGAGGAGAGCTTCGAATACGCCGAGACAGACGATCAGCTCCGCTGCATCGCCGAGATCAAGCGCGATATGGAGTCACCCGCGCCTATGGACCGGCTTCTCTGCGGCGACGTCGGCTTCGGCAAGACGGAGGTCGCGCTGCGCGCGGCCATGAAGTGCATGCTCGACGGCAAGCAGGTCGCGATCTTGGTCCCGACGACCGTCCTTGCCCAGCAGCATTATCTCACGGCCATGCGCCGCTTTTCAACCTTTCCGGTCACGATCGACGTGCTCTCCCGTTTCCGCACCCCTGCGCAGATCAAAAAGACGCTCTTTGACCTGCAGTCCGGCAAGATCGACCTCATCGTCGGCACGCACAAGCTGCTGCAGAAGGAGATCCATTTCAAGACCTGGGCTTGCTCATCGTCGATGAGGAGCAGCGCTTCGGCGTGACGCACAAGGAGCGGCTAAGGAACTTTCCCGCGGCGTGGACGTCTTAACACTGTCCGCAACGCCCATCCCGCGCACGCTCAATATGGCCCTGTCCGGCCTTCGTGACATGTCCACCATCGAGCAGCCGCCGCAGGACCGCTATCCCGTGCAGACCTTCGTGCTCGAGCATCAGGACGGCATTCTGGACGAGGCGATGCGGCGCGAGCTTGCGCGCGGCGGGCAGGTCTATTACCTGCACAACCGGGTGGAATCCATCGACCAGTGCGCGGCGAAGATCAAGCAGCGCATCCCCGAGGCGGAGATCGCTGTCGCCCACGGCAAGATGAATGAGGAGCAGCTCGGCGACGTCATGCAGTCGATGTCGAACGGTGAAGTCCAGATTCTTGTCTGCACCACCATCATTGAGACGGGCATTGACATTCCGAATGTCAACACCCTCATCATCGAGGACGCTGACCGCCTCGGCCTTGCCCAGCTGCACCAGATTCGCGGCCGCGTGGGCCGCTCCAGCCGCCACGCGTATGCCTACCTGACCTTCCGCAAGGGCAAGGTCCTGTCCGAGATCGCGGAGAAGCGGCTCGACACCATCCGCGAATACGCGGAGTTCGGCTCCGGCTTCAAGATCGCCATGCGCGATCTGGAGATCCGCGGCGCGGGCGATCTGCTGGGTGCGGAGCAGTCCGGCCACATGATGACCGTCGGCTATGACATGTACCTGAAGCTGCTCGAAGACGCCGTGCTCGAAGAGCGCGGTGAGGAAGCGCAGAAGGAGCCCGAATGCACGGCGGATCTCACCGTCACGGCGAATATCAACAAGGACTATGTCTCCTCCGGCGAGCAGCGGATGGACCTTTACCGCCGCATGGCGGCCATCCGCACCAAGGAAGACGCCGACGAGCTGCTCGACGAGATCGTCGATCGCTTCGGAGATCCTCCAAAGGGCGTTATGAATCTGATTGCCATCGCACTGTTGCGCGCAAGAGCCGCAGCGGCCGGCATCACGGAGATCACGCAGAAGGACGGCGCGATCCTCCTGTCCCTCGCCACGATGGACTTTGCCGCCATCTCCGGCTGCTGCGCCGAAGCGCAGTTCAAGGGGCGCATCTTCTTCTCTGCAGGCAAGGTGCCGATGCTGTCCGTCAAACTCAAAAAAACCGACGACCCGCTGAAACTCGCAACGCAGCTGGTCGGCGTCTACGCTGCCCTGCGCGCGCGCAGACAGCGGGGACGTAAAAACGAGCCTCTTGGGTGCTGTCGCCCCTTACGTTCCGAACAGCAGCTTCATCATCAGAGGGATCGTCAGCATGCAAAGAAGCGTACTGACAAACACGCCGGAGGAGGCAGTCGTCTCGTCAGCGCCGTACTGGTAACTCAGGATAGTTGTGTTGGTGGCAATGGGCATGCACAAAAGGACCGTCAGCACACACAGAATCCGTTCATTGTCCAGTACCTGCCGCAGCGCAAAATGCGCCAGCAACGGCACGGCAATCATCTTGAACAGCACCAGCACATACACCCGCCAGTTTCCGAAGATTTGCCCGAATCGCATCTGCGCAAGCGAACAGCCGACAATCAGCATGGCGATAGGGCTTGTGATGTCTCCGACATATTTGACAGTCTGGTGCAGCAGCACCGGTGGCTGCCAGCCGGACAGATAAATCACGAACGCCGCCAGCGACGCTGCAACGCACGGCTGCCGCAGGATTTTCCACTGAAAGTGAAAACGCGCCTGTCCTTCGATCAGACTCACGCCGTAACTCCAGCAGAGCAGCTGGAAGGCCAGCACGGCCAGCGTCACATAGAAGGTCGCCTGATAACCCAGCAGCGACTCCACGACCGGATAGCCGAGAAACCCGATGTTGCCGAAGATGAACATGAACCGGTACAGCCCGGCCTCGCGTTCTTTGACGCGCAGCAGCCGTGCGATTGGGAAACTCAGGCCGATCAGCGCGGCATAGAGCAACGCGATCAGGCCCATCAACCGCAGCGTTTGCCCGATTGAGAGCAGCCGTTCGCCCGTCAGTGCGGAGGCGAGAATCTGCATGGGGTTTGCAACGGTCACGATAAGCGACGAAAGCTTTTTGTTACTCTGCGTCCATCGCGCCGCCCTTCGCGGCGCAGAAGCCGCAGGCCATGCAGAAAAACAGCATGACCATCCTCTGGCACAGGGAGAGAATATCCATTCTGCCCGCTCCTTACTGCCCGATGCAGACCGGGCAGGACAGATATCCCTCAGCCTCGGCCAGCTTCTCGTTGAGGATTTCAAAATTCTCCGGTTTAAACAGCGTGCAGCCATACCGGTGATAGACCTCGCTTCCGACGTTCACGCAGACGGCATATTGGTCAAAAAACGATGTTTCCGCCCGCAGCCGGTCGAGTTCCGCCTGCTGACTGCGCAGCTTTGCGCTGCCGGTCAGATACAAAAATGCGCCAGCAGCCAGAAGCAGGATGCAGCAGATTGCAAGAATGCCCGTCGAAGGCGAACCGGCACGTTTTTTCGCAGCAGGCACCGGTTCCGCCGGCTGCTTTTTCAGCCGCGGCGGGGTCTGCATTCTCCCGGCAGGGAGCGGAGCAGGTCTTGGCTGCACTGCCGCACCGTTCTGCGCGCAATTTGCGCAGAACAATTCCCCGTCTTCGATCGGCGCGCCGCATTTGATGCAAGTGGTCATATTCAATACGTCTCCTGTCTTTCTCATTCCTGAACAGTATAGCGAACTTTGCAGAAAAGTAAACCAAAAACCGGCCATACGGCCGGTTTTTCGGTTCAAGAACTGGATTATGCGTTCTTTTTCGGTCCCATGATTTCGGCACTCAGGAGGGCGACAAGGGGGACAGTCAGGATGATGCCGATGGTGCCGGCCACGCCGCGGATGATCTCGATGGCGATGGAGTCAGCGTTGAAGATCTGGATCATGGGATAATCAAAGATCTGGAACAGCAGGAGTGTATTGAGGCTCGAACCGGCGAAGGCGAGGATCAGCGTGTTCGCCATGGTGCCCATGGCGTCCTGTCCGATGTTCATGCCGGAGCGGAACAGCGCCTTACGCGGCAGGTCGGGGTTCAGCTCGCGCAGTTCCCAGCAGGCGGAGGAAATGGACATGGCCACGTCCATGACTGCGCCGAGCGAGGCGATGAGAATGCCGCTGACGAACAGGCCGCTGATCTTCAGTCCCCGGTCGGATGCGCGCAGGACAAGCTCCTCCGCCTCGGGCAGATTGAAGCCGTTGAGCGGCGAGATCGACCCGCACAGGGCAGCGAAAATGCCCGCGACGGCCACGCCGCCGATGCAGCCGAGCGTGGCGCAGAGCGTCTTGCGGCTGAAGCCGTTCAGGAACAGGAGCGAGGCCGCCGTCGTCAGCGCGACGAGCACGACCGTGACCACGACCGGCTGCGCGCCGCGCAGGATCATGGGTACCTGAATGAACCAGACGCACGCAAGCGTATACACAAGCCCCAGCAGGGCCGTGAGGCCCTTTTTCCTGCCGATCAGCAGGAGCAGCGCCGCAAACACGGCAAGCAAACCGAGCAGCACCGGCGCGCGGTTATAATTCGGAATGGATATGACATACGGCTCCCCCGCGTCATCCAGATCGAGGCGGACGACGATTTTTGTGCCGATCTTCGCGTCAACGTTGGTATAGATGGTCAGATAGTTGATCGTCTCGAGTATCTCGCCCTTCCACGGGCCGTTCAGAATCTCGACCTCAAGATACTGCTGGCCGATGCGGCGGCCCTCCGTCCAGTCCTGGGTCTCTGCATTGTCGTCCAGAATATCCGTGACGCGCAACAGCGAAATACCGCTTGCGCGCGGCAGTCGCCTCGCGGTCAGGCTCCGTGTATTCCAGGACCAGCGCCCACGCGATGATCAGCACGAACAGCAAAACGCTCACGCCGATCTCCATCCAGCGCTTGCGCGTCAGCTTGCATTGTAAGTTCTTCATGGATTCTCCTTCAGGAAGCAAAGTTTATGCAGGATGGGGGACTGCCCCGCCGGGAAACCCGGCGGGGCAGTTTTGTACTGTTGGGGAACTCAGCGCTCGAGATAGCGGTGGATGATCGCCGCGACCTGTGCGCGGGTCGCCTGTGCCTTCGGCACAAGGTTGCTGCCGGAGCCGTTGATCAGACCCTGGCCGACCGCCCAGTTCATCGCCTGAATGGCGTAGGCAGAGAGCTGCGCCGTGTCGGCAAAGCCGCCGAGATTTTCCTCGAGCGTCACAGCCGTCATGCCGCCGTAGACTGCATAGCGGTACAGGATCGCCGCAAGCTGTTCACGGGTCACGGGGTCGTTCGGGCCAAAGAGGCCGGAACCGTAGCCGTTGACGATGCCGTTGGCCGCCGCCCATGCGACCGCCTTGGCAAACCACTTGCCGGCGGCCACATCCGTAAAGTCGGACGAGCCGGAAACGGACGGGCTGCCCGCCATGCGGTAGAGGATGGTAACGATCATGGCGCGGGTCAGCGGTGCGTTGGGAGAGAAGCGATCGGCGCCCGTACCGTCCATGATGCCCTTCTCGTAGACATAGCGGACATCGTTATAGAACCAGTCGCTGCCGGACACATCGGCAAACGGGAGCCCTACCGGGGCAGCAGGCCTGGCCGGGGTGACCGGGGCGCTCGGGGTGCCGGGGGTGATGGGCGGAGGCGGCAGGACGTTCTTCTGCCAACGTGCATAGAAGGTCTTTTTCGCCGGTTTCCGTCGCCTCGATCTGCTTGACCTGTACGCCGCCGGAATACGCGGTGAACCAGCCGAGGAAGGTGTAGCCGGGCTTGGTCACATTGGTCGGCAGAACGGTCACAGTGCCCTTTGGTGTAGGTCGTCGGGTATTCACCGTTGATCGTGCCGCCGTCGGTGACGTAGGTGATGCTCCACGTCTCTACCGGCGTCTCGCCTGCGGTGCAGACGACGTCAGCGCGGTTGCGGATACGGATACGCGGATAGACGGGCGTGCCGTCCGAGAGGACGAAGGTGTTGTCATAGGAAGCCAGACCGACCGCCTCGACCAGATTGCCGACAACTGCGTTCTCAACTTCCGTGTCCTTCGTGATGTAGCCGTCGATGAAGACGCGTGCTTCGTTGCCGGCTGCATCCTTGACCATGATGGTCTGGATCTTGCCTTCAGCCTCTTCCACTCTGGTGATCGTGCCCTTGATCTTGACGAGGCTGCCGAGGACGGAGCTGTCGTTGATCTGCGCGGCGGTGACTTCCTCGGGAGCCGGAGCCTCCGCGTCCGCAATCTTTTCGATCTTCGTCACAGCCAGCTGACGCTCGCCCTGATAGGAGGACGTCGTACCGGTGACACGAACCTTATCGCCGATCTTAAAGTTGCCTGCAACCGGGAAGGCGTTGATACCGGCGGTGTTGTCCTGCACATAGATGCAGTCGAAGAACGCGGTATCCTTGTCAAAGCCGGAGGCATTGGAGGTCACGATGCCCTCCACGGTGAACTTGACGCCTTCGTCTTTCTCTGCCTGCACATCCGCGATCTTGGTGATCTCGGTCTGGTTGAGCATGGAGACAAGGTTCTGGCAGATCTTGTAGTTGGAGTAGTTCTTCTCCGCGCCGCTGTCGGAGGCCTGGTACTGCACCTCGAAGTTCGACATGAAGGCTGCGCCGGAGACGATGATGAGGCCCTTGCCCTCGATCTGCTCGGACGCCATGACCATCAGGCGGTCATCGTTTTTTGCGAAGGTGTACTTCGGGGTAGCTGCGCCGCCGAGGCCGTCGCTGTCAACGTCCACAGAGTAGGTCGTTGCATGGCCGTAGACTGCCGGGCTGACCGTTGCGGGCAGCGTAGAGGTCGGGTTGCCGTCTGCATCTACTGCGTAGATGGACGCGCCGCCGTAGTGGCTGAAGCGTTCGGTGTAGAGTTTGTCATACGGATGCTCTGCATCGAATTCCACGCCGTCCAGAAGCGGGTTATCCATGTTGTAGGACGAGAAGTAGAGCCGCCACTTGTCCACGCCGTCGGCTGCAGAGCGCACGTCGTCATAGGTGGCGTCGTCAGAGATACGGAGGCTGGAGCCGAGTTTGGCAAGAACCTCGTTCTGCGTCGCGGCCATATGCTTGATGTCCGGGTTGTTCTGGATGATGGGGTAATTCTCGTAGTTGTCAGACCAACCGGCGAGGATCACCATGCCGCCGTTGTCGTTGAACGTCTTGATGGCGTTCAGTTCTTCTGTGGAATAGGTCTTGGGGTCAGCCTGCGCTGCCTCCAGCCGGCGGGACGGAGCCGTCAGAATGATGGCCTTGTACTTGGAATTGCCGCAGGCCGCGATGAGTTCCTCGCTGGTCTTCAGCGTGACTGTACGCACGGAATAGGCCGCAGCCAGTTCGCCGAAGTTGCCCATGGAGTCCTTATAGTTGCCTGCAACGTATTCGTTGTAGTGCGAGGCGTCAATGCCGATGTAGACAAGCTTGCTTGCGTCAAGCACATCGAGCGTGACGTCCTTGGTGAATGTGTACTCCTTGCCGTCCTGCTCGATCACAGCCGTGATCTTAACAGTCATGATGCGGGCCTTTGTCGGGGTATACTTGAATTCCACATCCTGCGTGCTGCTTGCAGCCAGCGTGATGGGATCCGTCACGGTGCCGATGGTTTCGCCGCCGATGGCATAGGTGATGGACTTGATGGTAGCGGGCTTTGCCTCACTGTTGAAGAACGTGGTGGTGATGGTCAGTTCTTCGTCGGTGACAGGGGTAGACGTGCCGCATTCAGCCTTGGAAATGCCAAGCTTGAGCGATTCACCGACCCAGACAGGCGCGGTCACGGCCAGATCGCCGTCGGCCTCGGTGACACGGACAAAGTAATAGGTGTACTCAGGCGCCAGTTCCACGCTGACGGAGCCCTTGGTGAGATCTGCGGCACTGTCCCAGGTATAGGCGACCTTGCCGGAGTTGACGACCAGTTCGACCTTGGCGATGGAATCGGTGCGGTCGGGGATCGTTGAAGGAGATCTCGAAGTTCAGCTTCTCAGGAACGTCAATGATGGAGCCCATCATGTTGCCGTTGACCGTGTAGTCCAGTTCGAGGTTCTTGTCCTCGGTGGCGTACATACGGCGTGCTCTGAGCGCTGCGTAGATGCCGGATTCGGAGAAGTCGTCGGTGAGGATGACGTCACGGGCGTCGTTGGCATTGCCCCAGCGGCCCTTGTGGTTATCCTGGTTGTTGGTGGGGGCCAGGTGCCAGCCCTTGTCTAGGGCCACGATGTACTGCTCGTAGCTGGGGTAGTAGCCGCCGGCGCCGATCTGGCCTTCGCCGTTGCCCACTTCCACCAGGTACATCCGGCTGTCAATGACGGGATCCCAGTAGGAGAAGTCCTTGAAGTTGCCGAAGGTGGAGCCGGGATGGTTGAACTGGCTGATGGAATCGACGCCCTCTGTCTGCGACAGGAGCTTGTAGTAGGCCTGCAGGCCTGCATCCTTGGTCTTGTTGTTGAGCGTGGTGTTGTTGCGGGAGACGATGCCGGGGGTGTTGAAGGTGTTGATGTGGCCGGGGCCGCCGGACCAGGTCATTTCAAAGCCTGCAATGGCGACCTTGCTGCCTGCATTTTCCGCATTGAACGCTGCGACCGCGTCCTTATAGGACTTCCAGGTCTGCTGGCTGTATTCCGTCGCTTGGCTCATGTCGTAGAGCGCGCCCTCGGGGTTGGCTGCTCCGACTTGTCAAAGTAGTTGGAATGGTCGGTGAACGCGACGAAGTCAACGTTCGCGCTGTCAGGCAGCGCCTTGATATACGCCAGTGCGCTTTCCAGCGAGCCAGCGCCGTCGGAATACTGCGTGTGGGAGTGCAGCTGGCCGAAGTAGCGCTGGAAGGTCGCCTCGCCGATGGTGAAGGACCAGGTCTTGCTGGTTTCCTTTTCATCCGCACGCTTGACCGTCACAGTTACCGTGACCTTGCCGTCCGCCATATCGACAGCCGGGGTGTAGGTGACCTTGCCGTCTGCGTAGGCAGCATCGACCTTTTTCGCCGTTGACAGTCATCGTTACGCTGGCGTTCTCGCCAGCGTTCACGATCTCCGCGGAGATCGCCGGCCGCTTGCTCTCGCCGGTCTGCGCACCCTGCGCGGGCTTCACATTGGAGATCACAGCCTCGTCGAGAATGTCTACGGTGTAGGACGCTCTGGCCTCGTTGCCCTTGACATCCTTGAACGCGAAGGTCAGGGTCATCGTGCTGCCAGCCTTGGCCGCCTCAGCGATGTCCGAATCATAGACCGTGATATGGACGCTGCCCTTGCCGGTGGTGAAATCGCCCGGAACCTCTACGTCCGTGTTGCCCTGAAGCTGGCTGATGCCGGGGATGTACGTTCCGTCGGCCTTCTTGACACTGTACTCGATCCACGGATTGTCGATTTCATAGATTGTGTCGATCTCGAGTTCAAACTCGTAATCGCTGCCGACATAGGCCGGGAGCATGGTTTCGGGGAAAGTGATGGTGGGCTGCACGACAAGGCCGCCGTCCACGTTCACGCCCTCCGCCACCGGATAGAAGAAGAAGGAGTAGATTGTATAGTCAAGATCGCCGGTCTTGCTGTACATGCTGTAGACCTTGAACGAGTCGGAGAAATACTCCAGCCACTGGCTGTAGCCGCTGAACTTCGCGGTGCGGTGCTCCATCTCGTAGCCGCCCACGCCGCCGGAGCAGGTACGGACGAGCCAGTCCGCGTCTTCGGTCGAAACGCCCTCTTCGGAGAAGTCCTTGCTGTAGAACGCGTTGTTGCCGGTGCCGTTGGCACAGAGATAGCCATACGCATCGCTCTTGAAGCGGAGGTATTCGCCGTTCTGCTCGACGGTGAACACAACAGCGCCGTTCGCCGGGGTGGCCTTGCCGTCCGCGACGGTGGCTGCCGCCTTTTCAATGGACTTGGAATCGTTCTCCGCCGCCAGAACCGCCTGTGCGTTCTGGTTGTAGATCACGAACTTGTCGCCGGGCTTGGGCAGATCGCCGGAAGGCTCATCGGAGCCGCCGTCGTCCACGACCAGATAGAACTGCTGGGCAAACAGCGCCTCATTGCTGCCGATGCTGCCGTAGCTGCTCCAGTTGCTCTTATCGGCATACCACTCCAGATAGTTGCCGCGCACGGCATTCTGGATGTAGAAGCAGTTTTCGGTCTTCGCAGCCGTGACGTTCCACGCGGTATTCACCTCGTCCAGCGGGGTGCTGGTATACTTCTCAGCCATGGAGAGCTTCTTGCCCCTCGCTGGTGGAAAAACGTGTAGGTGCCGTCCGCGTTGACACCGACCGTCCAGATGTCGGCCTTGGTGTAGCCGGACAGCTTGCCGTCTGCCAGCATCACATCCGTGCCCTTGTTATAGAAGCCGGAGTACTCGGTGGACAGGGCCTTGCCGTTGGCCGGGTTGAAGACCACGACCGTGTCGCCGTCGGACAGGCTGGTCACAATGCCGCTCTTGCGGACGCGATAGAACGCCTGCGCAAACAGCGCCTCGTTGCTGCCGATGCTGCCGTAGCTGCTCCAGTTGCTCTTATCGGCGTACCACTCCAGATAATTGCCGCGCACGGCGTTCTGGATGTAATAGCAGCCGGTCGTTGCAGCCGCAGAAACCTTCCACGCGGTGTTCACGTCGTCCAGCGGCGTGCTGGTAAACTTCTCACCCATGGAAAGCTTCTTGCCGTCCTTGGTGGAGAACGTGTAAGAACCGTCCGCGTTGACGCCGACCGTCCAGACGTCGGCCTCGGTGTAGCCGGTCAGCGTGCCGTTCGTCAGCGTCACATCCGTGCCCTTGTTGTAGAAGCCGGAGTATTCAGTGGACAGGGCCTTCATGTTAGCCGGGTTGTAGATGACGATCTGCTCGCCGTCCTTGAACAGGCTCTGAACCGGTTCTTCGGCCTTGACGGTGTAGGCGAATTTCACTTCGTCGCTGTCGTCCATGCCGTCCTTCGTGGCCTTGACGGTGAAGGTGGTGTCTGCATTCACCTCGACGGGGTCGGTATACTCGGTATACTCACCCGTGGTCTTGTAGGAAATCTTCGCACCCTCAGTCTTGCACTTGAACTCGACCTTCGTTCCCTTTGCTACTTCGCCCGCAGCCGGGGTAGCAGTCGGGGTTTCGACCTGCTGCTTGGCTGCGGTTTCAATCTTGTACAGCGAGATCGGCTGCTGATTCTGCGACTTGTAGTAACGGAATCTGGTGCCGTTCTTTGCTGCATTGTTGTATTGCAGTGTTGTTCCGTCGCTGGTAACGATCACCTTACCGCTGGTAAGTTCAATCGTATTGAGAGACTGTGTGGAACCACTGTTCAGCTTGTTGCTTCCGGACTTACCCGAAATATACTTTCCGCTTGCAGACTTGATGGCGTAGCCGCCAGTCATCGGCTCAACGGTAAACGCATATTTCGCATAATCACCGGTGATTTTGCTGTCGGTGATCGTAACATCGACCTTGTTCCCTTCAACGTCAAGCTTGTCAAGGGAACCGTCCATAATCAGTTTGTCACCCTCGGACACGATCAGGTATGTACCAGACCAGTCCGCAGGCGCTTCTGTGACCTTGGTGGTAGGTCTGCGTCTGCGTTGTCTCCTCCGCCATAGCGACCGGCATGACCGAAAGGACCATGACGACGGCCAGCAGCAGCGCAAGACATCGCGTGATACGTTTTTTCATGCTTGCATTTCCTCCTGATTTCTGTTCAAATTCTGAATGTTCATGTTGTGCGCAGGCTCGTCCTGCGCAAAGCACCTCTTTTGAAGCCTCCTTCTGCGTCCTGATACAGAAACGAAAACGGCAGCCGTCAAGGGAGCCGCAGTCGCAGAGTTCTGTATTTCATAGTATAGCAGTTCCGCCCGTTAAAATCCAGTGCCTTTACGGAGATTTTACCGGCTTTGCGTAAATTTTACCGAAACGATTTTGTTGATTCTGCCCACAAATTCCCCAACAGACAGACAAAGCCCGCCCGGCAGTCCCTGCCGGGCGGGCAAAGTGTTTCTCGCGCAGCCCCGTTGGCGTCCCTTTCCGTGGAACTTTTTAAGAGATGCGTATCCGTTCGTGCTCGTCCTGCATTTTTTGCAGGACAGTTTCCTTCTTGGGAATGGACGGAATGGCGCCGGATACCTCGGTGGATAGACTGGCGGCGGCCGCTGCGTAGCGGGCCATATAGGCAAGATCGTCCCGCGTCAGCGCCTCCGGCGCCTTGTTCAGTTCCAGAAAGCGGGATACGGCGCTGCCGCCGAAGATATCGCCCGCGCCGGTCGTGTCGATGGGATGTACCTTCGGGCAGCCGCAGGAAAACTCCGCCTGTGCGTTTTTAAGCAAGCAGCCCTTCGGCCCCAGCGTGACCATCACGAGCCTCGCGCCGAGCGCGAGCACGCGCTCCGCGCCCTGCTCCGGGCTGCAGCCCCAGAGGAACTGCACCTCTTCGTCGCTGATCTTCACCATATCCGCCTGCGAAAGCCCCCAGAGAATCTGTGCCTTCGCTTCCTGCTCCGTTTTCCACAGCGGGGCGCGGTAATTGGGGTCGTAGGTGACGAGCTTGCCGTGGGCGCGGGCATAGGCCGCGGCGTTCTGGGTGGCCGTGCGGGCAGGCTCGTCCGTGCAGCTGAGCGAACCGAAGTGGAACACGCGGGCCTGCTCCAGCATGGCCGGATCGATCTCGTCCCAGCGCAGCTGCGTATCCGCGCCGGGCTTGCGGGCGAAGGCGAACGAGCGGTCGCCGTGCGCGTCGAAGGTCACGAAGGCAAGCGTCGTGAATGTGTCGGGGCTGATCAGAATGCCGCGCGTATCGATTCCGGCGCGGCGCATCGTGCCGGTCAGCAGATGGCCGAAGGTGTCGTCTCCGACTTTGGCGAGAAACGCGGTCTTCTTTCCATACGCGCTCAGCGCGGCAAGAAAGTTGCCGGGTGCGCCGCCAGGGTTGGCGGCAAGCGTGGGGTAGCCGTTTCGTCTTTGGTGCGCTCTGCCAGATCGACCAGCAGCTCGCCCAGCGCGATCACATCATACATGGTTGGTTCCTCCTGTTTTGTCTCAGATTAAAAAGCGGACTGCGGACCTCGACCGATGGAGACATAGCCGTGCAGGACTGGCGTGGATGTCGCTGCCTTCTTTGCATCTGCTCCGGGCCGGGATTTGACACGCGGATGGAAAGCGCGTCGCCGGTCATATTCGTTGTCATAGAAGCTGCACGCGGCCGGAACGCGGCCGCGCAGGATGCCCTTGCAGGCGGACGCAGCACAGTCCGGGAAGTTGACGTTCCAGAGCGTCCCGGGCTTCGGAAGCGCCTGCAGCAGCTCCTGCAGCACGCGGGGAAGATACACCTCCATTGCGCCCGGGTCGCAGAACTCCCGCGCGGAAAAGGCGATGGCGGGGATGCCGTTCATCACGCCCTCGAGCGCAGCGCCGATCGTGCCGGAATAGGCGATGTCAAGGCCCGCGTTCCACCCCCGGATTGATTCCCGTCAGCACCACGTCCAGCCGCAGGGGCAAAAGCGCCTTGACAGCTGCCTTGACGCAGTCCGCAGGGGTTCCGCCGACGGCCCACGCGGCCTCGACCGGGACGGGGAAATCCGCCTGCTCCACTGCAAGCGTGCCGCGGATGGTCAGCTTCTGCGACATGCCGCTGCATTGGGTGTCCGGCGCTGCGACAAAGACGCTGCCGAACGGCAGCGCCGCCGCGGCCAGCCGCGCGATGCCCTCCGCCCGGATCCCGTCGTCATTCGAGATCAGAATGTTCATAAGCTCTGCTCCTGTTTGTTTTTTGTCATTCTACCATGGATCGCGCCCGGACTCAACCGCCGCGCGCATCATTTTTTGCAGGCGCCTTGCCGCCTTTACATTTGCGCGCGTATGTGGTAAAATTCTCAAAAGTATTTGATCCGTATCCCATCCGGAAGGAGCCGAACTGTATGCCGCTGAGAAATGTTGCTGAATACCTCGAGCGTTCTGCCGCGCGCGTCCCGGACAAGACTGCGTTTTCCGACGCCTTCGGCGCCTGAGCTACGGGCAGCTGCTGACGCGTGCACGGCGCTCGGGACCGTGCTGGCCGGACTCCGGGCTGCAGGAACGCGCCCGTGGCCGTCATGATCGGCCGGACTGCGGCGAGCGTCACGGCCCTGCAAGGCGTGCTGCAGAGCGGCTGCTATTATGTCCCCATCGACGAGCAGATGCCCGAAGCGCGCATGCGCCGCATTCTCACGCAGGTGCATGCGCGCGCGATCGTCCATACGGCGGCAAACGAGCCGCAGGCCCGCGCACTGGCAGACTGCGCGCCGCTCGTCTGCCTGGAGGAGGCGCAGAAAACCGCGCCGGACGAGGCGCTGCTGCGGGCCCGGCGCGAAGAAATTCTGGACATCGACCCCGTCTACGTGCTCTTCACCTCCGGCTCGACCGGCACGCCGAAGGGCATCGTCATCTCCCACCGCGCCATTCTGGACTTTACCGACTGGCTGACGGAATTCTGCGGCTATACCGAAGACGAGGTCTTCGGCAATCAGGCCCCGTTTTATTTTGATCTTTCCGGCAAGGATGTGTACCAGACGCTCTCGCTCGGCGCGAGCTGCCGCATCTTTGAGAAGAAATATTTCACCTTCCCCATGCTCCTGCTCAAGGCCATGGAGGAGACGGGCGTCACCGCCATCAACTGGGCGACCTCGGCGTTCCATCTGGTCGCGGCCTCCGGCGTGCTCACAAAATACGCGCCCACGCACCTGAAAAAGGCCGCGCTCGGCGGCGAAGCGCTGCAGGCGCGGTATGTGAATTTGTGGAAGGCCGCCGTGCCCGGACTGCAGGTCGTCAACATGTACGGCCCGACCGAGACGACCATCGACTGCGCCGCCATGCACCTGACGCGCGAGTACCGCGACGACGAGCCCATCCCCATCGGCCGTGCCTGCCGCAACAAGCAGATCATCCTCCTGAAGGACGATCTGACCGAGGCGCAGCCCGGCGAGCCGGGCGAGATCTGCGTGCGCGGCTCCGGCGTCGCCGCGGGCTACTTTGCAGACCCCGCCAAGACGGACGCGGCCTTTATCCAGAACCCGCTCTGCCCCGATTACCGCGACATTCTCTACCGCACGGGCGATATGGCCGTGCTGCGGGAGGACGGAAATTTCTATTTTCTTGCCCGCCGCGACGGGCAGATTAAGCACATGGGCTACCGCATCGAGCTGGGCGAGATTGAGGGCGCTCTACAGTGTCGATGGCCTGCACGACGCCGTCTGCTTCTACGACGCAATGCGCGACAAGATCGTCTGCGTCTATGCGGGCAATCTGGAGCCAATACACTTGCAAAGGACGCTGCGGACGGTGCTGCCGAAATACATGCTGCCGAACCTCTATGAAAAGCTCGAGGCCCTGCCCTACAACGCCAACGGCAAGCTTGACCGCGTGGCTCTGAAGGAGCGGTATCTGCATGCAGAGTTGAGAGCTATGCAGCGCTCGCGCCGCTTCTGTCCGCGCAGCTCAGGCGCGGCGTGGTGACCAACTGCTTTTTATCCCCGGCAGACTACCAGCGCGAAATCGATGCCGGGCTTTTTTACGAGGAAGGAGACGGCTTTTTGCTGCTGCTTCGGCAGCGGGCCGGATACCGGCTCCTGAACTTCTATCTGCACCCCGGTGCAAAGCTTTGCCTGCCGGAGCAGCCTTCCCCGCTCATCACAGAACTTGCCTGCCGCGAAAAGGACCAAGACGCCATGCGCCGGGCGCAGGATGCGCTGTGCGCGCTCGGCTTTACCGAGGCGTTTTGCCGTCTGCGGCGTACGCGGGCGGCAATTCCTGTCCAGAATACCGCTGAGACTCCGGCAGAGGCTTCATTTGAGGCTGTGCGGGCGTTTTTACTTGAACAGTTCGACCCGCTGACGGGCTGCATCCCGCCGGACGAGGAACTCCGACAGGCGGTCGGCGCCGGGCAGGTGCTGTGTTTGACAGACGCGAACGGAATTTCCGGACTTCTGCACTATACACCCGGGCGGGCGCAGTGCGAGATCCGCCATCTGGCCGTCCGTGCAGACTGCCGGGGGCTTGGATGCGCCGGACGGCTGCTGCGGCTGCTGGAGATGAAGACCGGCGGGCAGAAATGTATCGTCTGGGCGCGGGTGGGGCAATACCCCCGCTGAACATGTATACGAAAAAAATCAGTTTCAGCCGGACGGATGGCGTTCCGTCGTGCTGCGGCTGGGATAAAGGAGTTTTGACACTATGAGGAAGCAGATCATTGAGATCCTGACGGAGATTTGTCCGGGCATTGACTTTGAGAACGAAACGGCCCTCATCGACGACGGCCTGATCGACTCGCTGGATATCGTCGCCGTCGTGACGGAACTGATGGAGGCGTTCGATGTGGAGCTCGGCGTGGACGATCTGACGCCGGAGAACTTCAACAGCGTCGAGGCCATCGAGGAGCTCATCGAGAGCAAGCAGAGCTGATATGTCCTTTGCCTCGCTCCCCTTCGTCGGGCTCGTTGCAGCGGGCGTGATCCTCTATTATCTGGTGCCGAAGAAGCTCCAGTGGGTCGTGCTGCTGCTGGCGAGCATGGTGTTTTACCTGGCCGGTGGGGTCAAAAGCGCCGTCTGGCTCGTGCTGGTCGCGGGGTTGACGTGGCTGGCGGGACTGCTGCTCGAAAAGCAGAACGCACGCCCCGCGCCCGATAAGCTGCGAAGACTGCCGTGCGCAGCGCGAAGAAGCGGATCTGTGCAGCGTGTCTCGTGCTCTGCTTCGGGCTTTTGTATCTGATGAAATACTGGAACTTCACGGCCTCCGCCCTGCCGTCTGCCCTCGGGGACAAGCTTCCCCGGTGGGATTTCGTTGTGCCGCATGGGACTATCCTATTTCATCTTCCAGAGCGTCGGCTACGTGATCGACGTCTATCGAGGAAAGCTGTCCGCGCAGAAAAACCCGCTGAAATACGGCCTGTTCGTCTCCTTCTTCCCGCAGATGGTACAGGGGCCCATCAGCCGCTATGACCAGCTCGCGCCGCAGCTGATCGGCAGCGGAGTCTTGACTGGCGCGATCTGAAGCTCGGCATCCAGCTGTGCCTCTGGGGCTACTTTAAAAAGCTTGTCATCGCCGACCGGGCCGCCGTGCTTGTAAACGCTGTCATCAAGGAGAACTGCCCCTACGGCGGCGCAGATCATTGCCAGCGGCATTCTGTTCTACTGCATCCAGCTCTACTGCGATTTTTCCGGCGGCATTGATATCACACGCGGCGTCGCGCGGATGTTCGGCATTGACATGGCGGAGAACTTCCGCCGCCCGATCTTTGCAATGTCCCTGACGGAATACTGGCGGCGCTGGCACATTACCCTCGGCGCGTGGATGCGCGACTATGTGTTCTACCCGATGTCGCTCTCCAGGGGCTTCGGCAAACTCTCCCGCTGGGCCAGAACGCACATCGGGGGCACGGCGGGCAAGATCTTCGCCACATCGCTTGCGACGTTCATCGTCTACTTCATCATCGGCATCTGGCACGGAGCAAATTTCCGCTACATCGCTTTCGGTCTGTGGAACGGCGTGCTCATCACGGCCTCCCTTCTGCTGGAACGGACGTTTTTGCGCTGGAAATCGGCGCTGCACATCAACGATAAATCCGCCGCATGGCGCGTGTTCATGACGCTGCGGACGGCACTGCTGGTGTTCATCGGGCGGTATTTCACGCGTTCGCCGCGCCTGAGCTGCGTTTCCGGTTTTTGAAGACGACCGTGCTGCATCCGCAGCCGTCGCAGCTGTTCGACGGGACGCTCTTGTCGCTTGGACTTGCGAAGACGGATTTTCTCGTCATCGCGCTGGGACTGGCCGTTTTGCTGACGCTTGAGTGCTTTCAGGAGCGCGGCGTGCAGATCCGGGCGGCGCTTGAAAAGAAGTCTGGCTTTGTGCAGTGGCTTACCGTGACGGCGCTGCTGCTGGCGGTGTTCCTGCTCGGCGTGTTCCGGGCCGGGTATATCCCGTCGGGCTTTATCTATACGCAGTTTTAAGGCGGTGCAGCTATGAGTTCTAAAAAATGGGTACTGGTCTTTCTTGTGACCGTTTTTGTGCTGGCCGCGCTGCTGGCGGGCTGAATCTCGCGGCTGACCCCTTCGGTGCGTTCGGCGACCGGCTGCTTCATTGGTTCTCCTACGACGAGACGAATAACCCCCGCGTGGCGAAGTTTACCTATCTCGAGCAGCATCATGATGAATACGATTCCTATATCCTCGGCTGCTCGTCGACCAGTTCGTTCCCGGTAGACGGATTCAACGAGCTGTATGACGCGAGCTTCTTACAATCTCATCATGTACGGCGCGGACATGCGCGACTGCGAGAAGATCGCGCAATATCTGGTGGAGCATTACGAGGTCAAGAATCTCGTGCTGAACGTGTATCTCGACAACGGTCTGGAATACGACGAGGAATCCGACCGGCTGACGAAGAACCTCCACTATAAGGAGGACCCCGACACGTCCGCACCTCTCGTATTACACGCGCTATCTCTTCGCCGACCCGCGCTACGCCCTCGCCAAGCTGAAGGCGCTGCGCACCGACACCATCCTGCCGCAGACCTTCGACGTCTTTGACGAGCAGACCGGCTGCTACGACAAGCGCGTGCGCGACGCAGAGCCGATCGGCAGCGAGGAACGCTATCTCGAAAGCTACCCCGTCTTCGCCGACTATCCGCACCAGTCGCTCTCCCTTCCCTACACGGAGCGTGCATGCAGAGCGTCGCCGCGATCAAGGCCCTGTGCGAGGAAGCGGGTGTGAACCTCACCGTCGCGGCCGGGCCGGTATATGCTGAGTATCTGAAAAATTATGAACCGGAAACCGTCGCGCAGTTTTACCGCTCGCTGGCACAGGTCACGCCGTACTGGGACTTTTCGTCCAGCAGCGTCAGCTGCGAGATGCGCTATTTCTATGACGGCACGCACTTCCGCAACAACGTGGGCGAGATGATGTGCGCAAGGATGACGGGCCGGACGGATCTCTGGATGCCGGACGATTTCGGACCTATGTGACCGCCGACACCCCGGAGGATTATTTTTTGAACGTCCTGTCGCCGAAACCACTTTCACAGGACGAGATCAGCACGCAGGTGCCCATCCTCATGTACCACCACCTGTCTGAGGACGTGACGAACAGCGAGATGGTCTCGCCGGAGCAGTTTGAGGCGCAGATCCGGGCGCTGGCCGGCTCGCCTATCCGATTTTGCAGAAATACGGCATGAAAGCGACGATCTTCGCCATCGGTGTTTCATTCGGAAAGGACCATTACAAGGACACGGACTACACCATTACACCGCACTTCGGCGCGGCGGAAGCGGCAGAGATGGCCGGCTCCGGCCTTATTTCCATCCAGAGCCATACCTACGACATGCACCAGTGGCCGCCGTATGATATGAACTTTGAAGCAATCAAGCAAGCTGCCGAGGGCTACCGAGCCGATATGGCAAAATTCCTGCGCGATATGATCGCCATTCCTTCCGAGTCCTGTGAGGAAGAGGGCGTCGTCAAGCGCATTGCCGCCGAGATGGAAAAGCTGGGCTATGATAAGGTCGAGTTCGACAAGCTCGGCAACGTCATCGGCTGGATGGGCACTGGCGACAAGATCATCGCCATCGACTCCCATATCGATACCGTCGGCATCGGCAACCGCGAAAACTGGACTGCTGATCCCTACACCGGCTATGAGACCGACGAGATCATCTACGGCCGCGGCGGCTCCGATCAGGAGGGCGGCATGGCTTCCGCGACTTACGGCGCCAAGATCATGAAGGATCTCGGCCTCATCCCCGATGGCTACAAGATCATGGTCGTCGGCTCCGTGCAGGAAGAAGACTGCGACGGCATGTGCTGGCAGTCCATCGTCAATGAATACTTTGGCGGCCCGGAAGACGCCAGAAACAAGATCGAGTTCGTCATCTCCACCGAGCCGACCGACGGCGGCATCTATCGCGGTCATCGCGGCAGAATGGAGATCCGCGTCGACATGCACGGTGTTTCCTGCCACGGCTCTGCGCCCGAGCGCGGCGACAACGCGATCCACAAGATGGCTGAAGTCATCCTGAATGTCCGCGACCTCAACGAAAACGACGCTTCCGACGACAAGGAAGTCAAGGGTCTCGTGAAGATGCTCGACCCGAAGTACAATCCCGAGCATTGGGAAGATGCCCGCTTCCTCGGCCGCGGCACCTGCACCACCAGCCAGATCTTCTACACCTCCCCGTCCCGCTGCGCAGTTGCGGACTCCTGCTCCATCTCCATTGACCGCCGCATGACCGCCGGCGAGACCTACAAGTCCTGCCTGAAGGAGATCGAGGATCTGCCCGCCTGCAAGAAGTATGCGAAGGACGTCAAGGTCTCCATGTACATGTATGACCGTCCCGCGTGGACCGGCCACGTCTACGAGACCGAGTGCTTCTTCCCGACCTGGATCAACAAGGACTCCGCTCCGCACGTGCAGGCTCTGGTCGATGCGCACCACGCCCTGTGGGGCGAGAACCGTCTGTGGGCTGACGAGACTGCTAGGAAAAGCGCGAAGGCCGTCCGCTGACCGACAAGTGGACCTTCTCCACCAACGGCGTTTCCATCCAGGGCCGCTACGGCATCCCGTGCGTTGGCTTCGGCCCCGGCGCCGAGTCTCAGGCACACGCCCAACGAGATCACATGGAAGCAGGATCTGGTCGTCTGCGCCGCGCTGTACGCCGCTGTTCCCATGCTGTACAAGCCCGAGAACAAGGACGGCTCCGCCACCTCCTTCCGTCAGGAACTCACCGGCAACGACATTAAGTAAGCTTTGCGGCATACAGGCATGCGCCCCGCGAGGGTCCATGCCTCCCGCTGCGTTTAAAATGTTTGAAAAAAATAAGGAGAAAGAACATGAGCAAAACTGTTGAACTGGCAAGACATCTTGAGACACTCCACATCAACAACATGTATAAGACCGACTTCTACTGGACTTGGGACAAGACCGACGACGAGATCGACGCTGTCTTTACCGTAGCCGACGCTCTGCGCGACCTGCGTGAGCGCAACAAGTCCACGAAGATCTTCAACTCCGGTCTCGGCATCTCCCTGTTCCGCGACAACTCCACCCGTACCCGCTTCTCTTTCGCCTCCGCCTGCAACTTCCTCGGCCTCGAGGAGCAGGATCTCGACGAGAAGAAGTCCCAGATCGCCCATGGCGAGACGGTCCGTGAGACCGCAAACATGGTTTCCTTCATGGCTGATGTCATCGGCATCCGCGACGATATGTACATCCACCAGGGTCATGAGTACCAGAAGACGTTCATGGACGCGCTGGAAGAGGGCTACCGTGACGGTATTCTCGAGCAGCGACCCACGCTCGTCAACCTGCAGTGCGATGTTGACCATCCGACCCAGTGCATGGCGGACATGCTGCACGTCATCCACTACTTCGGCGGCGTTGAGAATCTGAAGGGCAAGAAGGTTGCCATGACCTGGGCTTACTCCCCCAGCTACGGCAAGCCGCTGTCCGTCCCGCAGGGCGTCATCGGTCTGTTCACCCGCTTCGGCATGGACGTCACGCTGGCCCATCCGGAAGGATACGACGTGTTCCCCGAGGTTGAGGAGATTGCCCGCAGAACTGCGAGAAGTACGGCTCCAAGTTCCACAAGACCAACTCCATGGCCGAAGCTTTCCAGGACGCCGATATTGTCTATCCGAAGTCCTGGGCTCCGTTCAAGGCGATGGAAAAGCGCTCCGAACTGTACGTGAAGGGCGACCAGAAGGGCATCGACGAGCTCGAAAAGGAGCTGCTGGCGCAGAACGCCGAGCATAAGGACTGGACTTGCTCCGAAGAGATGATGAAGCTCACGAAGGACGGCAAGGCTCTGTACCTGCACTGCCTGCCCGCCGACATCTCCGGCCTGTCCTGCCCCGAAGGCGAAGTTGACAACTCCGTGTTCGACCGCTATCTGGTGCCTCTGTACAAGCAGGCTTCTTACAAGCCGTACATCATTGCCGCTATGATCTTCTTGGCTCAGGTCAAGGATCCGGTCAAGGCTCTGATGGAGCTCGACTCCGCTGACAACAAGCGCAAGATGTTCTAAGCTTAAAAACCGGAAAAATCAAACACAAACACCATATGGCAGGAGCGCGGCTCCTGCCATATGCAGTATCAAGAGGAATTATAAAATGGCTAAAAGAATTGTGATCGCTCTGGGCGGCAATGCTCTGGGCAAGAATCTCGAAGAGCAGATGCAGGCTGTCAAGACGACGGCCAGCGCCATCGCAGACCTGATCGAGGACGGCCATGAGGTCGTCATCGCGCACGGCAACGGCCCGCAGGTCGGCATGATCCAGAACGCCTTCGCGGCTTACCACAAGCAGGAGGCCAAGAGTGACATCATGCCCCTTTCGGTGTGCGTCGCCATGAGTCAGGGCTATATCGGTTACGATCTGCAGAACATGATCGGCGAGAGCTTGACCGCCGCGGTCTGGGCATCCACTGCGCGACTGTTCTGACGCAGGTCGCCGTCGACCCGGCTGACCCCGCGTTCCAGCACCCGACCAAGCCCATCGGCGCGTTCATGACCGAGGAAGAGGCAAAAAAGCTGGCAGCAGAAAAGGGGATCGACGTTGCTGAAGACGCAGGTCGCGGCTGGCGTCAAGTCGTTGCAAGCCCGCGCCCCAAGGAGATCGTTGAGATCGCCACGGTTCGCGCGCTTATGAACGCAAAGCATGCTGTTATCGCTGCCGGCGGCGGCGGTATCCCGGTTGTGTGGGAAGACAAGTACCACCTCAAGGGCGTACCCGCAGTCATCGACAAGGACTTCGCCTCCGAGTGCATGGCCGAGCAGCTTGACGCCGACATGCTTATCATTCTGACCGCCGTTGCACGTCTGACAGTAAACATCCGTGTCATACGGCGCACGAACGGCAGGAATTGCGCCAAGTTCTTCTTTGGAAAGACCTTCAATGTGGAACATTGCGGTTTTGTCCTCACTGGGAATGTAGGTGCCCATTGGTTCAAGGCGCTTCGTCTTGCCGATACAGTTGGACATCTTGATCCAGAGCGCCTCCAGCTCTGTTTTTTCTGCGGGATTCTCCGGGGTGAACTCAACAATATCCTGATTGATTCGAATTTTCATAATAGTTGATCTCCTTTTCTTAGCCGCTCATCAGACCGGAGATGACGCCCATGATCTTATCATGGCAGCCGCCGCAGCCGGTGGAACAGCTTGTGATTTTTTGTACTTCTTGAAATTCGCGCTCGACGTCGGAAAAGCGGTTCGTCTGCGCAAGTGCGCGGTCAATATCCGCGAGCGTGACGTGCTTGCAGTGGCAAAGCTCTGCGTTCTCTTTGTATTCCATCGCCGGTCAGACCTCTGTAAATGCGGACTTGTCCAGACCGCAGTCAGGGCAAACCCAATCCTCCGGGATTTCTTCAAACGGTGTGCCGGGGGCAATGCCATTCTCGGGATCGCCGACGGCCGGATCATAGACGTAGCCGCAGGGACATTCGTATTTCATGATTGAATCCTCTAAAACAATAATGATTATCATTACTGATTACAAAATACCATAACTTTCCCGATTTGTCAAGAGGGAACTTGCAAAAGCAGCGCATCCTGATGGATGCGCTGCTTTTGCTGCAAGGGAGACATGGGAACAGATCGTGAAATGGATGCGGATAGGGTTGAGAAAAGGGGATGCGAGGGAGCAGGACAGGCGCGGGACAGACAGACCGACGGGGATTGGGAGCAGGCGTGGCGAGAGGATGCGGGGATGATTGCTGAGAGGGAACAGAATAGCCAGCCGGATGCGCTGATTTTTGACATATTAGACAAGAATGAGGATATAGGTTCAGAAAGAAACTGTTTTTTGCGAAAAAAGGCTAGGAATGACTGCAATGTGGTGCTTTTGCAGGAAAGTTTTACCGCTGAAAAATGAGTTCCTCCGGTAAGAAGTCCTTCTTCTTGATGCCGCGCTCCTTGAGGTAGCGGTCAAGTCGGTCAAAGAGTTCTGCGGGGATCTGCGCGGCTAAGGTTCTCATTTCTCCGGTCATGATTTTTCCATCCTTCCAGTCGTAATATTCTGTGATCATGGCTTCCACATACTCACCGAGGGTCATCCCTGCTTTTTCCTGCTCCTGCCGGACTCTGGTGTGGAGTGCGACGGGCAGCATGGCACACAGGTTTTTTTCTTGTTTCCATTACAGTCTCCTTTCGCTTTGGTACGCCAAGTATCGCAGGAAAAAGGAAAGAAAGCTATTCATCAGAGCCAACAAAGAATGCCGCACAAACGAAGCAAAGTCGACTAATCCGTAAACAAATCCGGCCTTGCTGCGACGGCAAAGCCCTCGCGCCCGGTCACGACCACGCCATTCTGCCCGCCGAAGCAGTGAATGACGAGGAGATTCCCTACGCTGTCGTAGCCGCAGACGATTCCAACGTGACTGTCATCCGCATAAAAGACGAGATCGCCGGGCAGCGCGTCTGACCATACAATGTTGGTGCAGTAGCCATGCTGCGAAGTTGCGCCACCCCCTCGTCCGGGCAGGTATGCACCATCTCGTGGCGTTATAGAACGTCCAGTCTACGAAACCGGAGCAGTCCAGTCCGAACGGAAGCACCTTGCCGGTCGAACCGCTGCCGGGTGCAGTAACTGTCGTCGGCGTTCCCCATCGGCTATCCCAGCCAAGGACGAGGCTTTTGCCGCCCCAGAAATACGTCACCTTTCCGAGAAGCTGATACGCCGTCAGGACAATGGATTCTCGCAGCGGATCAAGATCATCCGGCAGCGTGCCTTGGATGTCCGAAATGTCGACGGGGCCGATGGGCGTACCGCCCGGTTGATAATTACCGATCAGGGAAAGGAAAATGTCGTCATAGTCCGGCTTCAGCAATTCTTCGAGCATCTCCCGCTGCTGGGCAGTGAAGCTGTATTCATCTGCCATCTGCATGGCGTCCTTGATCTGTGCGGAGATATGTAACGTTGTGACCCGTTCGCCATCTACGGTTCTGGTTGTCAATTCGTATTCGAGCTTGTTGGCGTCGAAGAAAATTTCCCGCAGAAGCTGGAGTTTTTCTTCGTCCATTGTCATAACGTCCAAGCCGTGTTCTTCGTCGGTCGAGACCTTGACCGCGTACACAGCCAGCACGTTCCGCCAGTTTTGCAGCATGGCCGCTTCCATGCCCTCCTGCATATCCAACTCGTCGTATGGGTTTTCTTCCATGATGCGGTAGATTTCGTCGGTAAACTCGCCGTTCAGCGTCGCAACCGCGGCCGGAATCTTGATCTCTGTGCCTGTGTCCTCCCCGGCAAACAGGATTCCGAGCGGTGAGGCAAACAGCATCCCAACGAGCAAGATCACCACGACAACGGAAACTGCCGCCGCGCCGCCTGTGCCGATAGCTGCGACCAACTTTTCTGCCGCTGCCGCGATTGCCCGCAGGACCTTCTTTCCGGCTTCCTTTGCAGCTTTTGCCGTTTTGATCGCCGTATCTCGAAGCACCTGCCCTTTGCGAATGACAGTTGCAGCCTGCTTTGGAGGAGCTGCCGCCGCTTTGCTGGGCAAGGCTTTTGCGGCAGGTATGGCAGACTTGATTTTCGCTTTCGGGGCCGTTTTGATTTTTTGCTTTCTCACAACAGCCCGACGCACCTGCTTCTGAACACGCACCGGTTTTGCAGGAGCGACATTCCTGCTCGCTGGCATAGTGACTGTTTCATTCGCTAATGTAGGTTGACATAATTTCGGTTCGCCGTGAGCGGCTTTCATTCCAGTTTGCCGCACTGCCTGCTGTGGGTTTGCCTGCACGGGCGTTACCTGTGTCGGTTGCTGCGCTGCAATGTACTTTTGCTTGCTCTTGATGTCCGGAAGCGGTGGCTGTGGAACTTCCGGCTTCGTGGGTTCTATATCGGCGGGCATGGAAGCTGTCTGCGGCTGCCGCGTTCGGATCTGCGGCATAACCGGTTGTTCCTGCTCTGCACTATGGGAAACGTGGAATTTCCGCTGTTCACGAACAGTTTCCCGTGTACGAATGACCGGCGAAAATATTTCGGAATCTGCGATTATGTTTTCAATACCGTTCGCTTCCTCTTTGAGAAAATTCTGCTTTTGCTGCCTACTTCGGATGTACTCTTTCGTCTTGATTGCAGGAAGCGCAAACTGTGTGGTATCCGTTTTTAGTACAGCAGGAATTTCTCGCAGAGAAGAAGCAGACGGCTTTTCTCTTGGCAGAGTCCGCGCCGCTGGTGGTACCGTTGAAGCCGTCGCAGGTGCAGTCGGTTCCGCGCTGGAAGATGCTTGTACAAGCGGCCGTTGCTCTGCTGGTTTTGCTTTCCCAGCAGACTTTTTCCTTACTAATGTTTCCAACTCACGCACAGAACGATTTGTCTGCGGTTGGTGAACAGGCTGCGGTCCTTCATGAATCCGCGAATCTGGATGCTGGGGCCGATGCACAGGCACGTCAGCATTCGGTGCATATTCCCGCATCTTGGGCTGTGGGGTGTTTGCGGGAGGAACAGGCTTCTCCTTAACTGGAGAAACCGCCTCTCGGACAGAACGCTCCGTTAGCGATGGTGTCGTTTCCGTAGAAACAGCCTTTACGTTTTCATGAATACGCGGAGTTGAATGCTGAGATGGGGACACTGATGCTTTCGCATCTGGCGTATATTCTCGCGTTTTGGGCTGTTGGACGTTTACTGGAGAAACCGGCTTCTCCCTGATTGGAGAAGCCGATTCGCGCACAGACTGATTTCCCTGTGACTGGCTTTGCGGTGGATATTCCCTCGGTGCCGCAGTAGGCTGCCGGGGGTGCCGAGGCTGCTCATGTTGTGGAACAGATTCTGTCCTGGCTTCCCGCTGCGGTTCGGATTTTGTTTTCGGCAGCCTGTGGGCTGCCTTTTCTGCCAGATGGCGGACTTCCTGCACGGCATGGTCGGCGGTGTCTGTGATCTTGCCGCTCTCGTAGCGATCTTCCGGCTGACCATCCTGCGCAGCCTCGCGCAGCTCCTGCCGAAGCTGCTGAAAGGAAGCATCCGTGCCGCGGCGGAACGCTGCCTGCGGCGCGGATTTGAGGGTTTCGACGGCTCGCTCTTTCAGCGGTGATTTTTCTTTGACCTCCCGCATTACGACGCCTGCTCCACCCGTTCAGATAGTTTCGTCGTCATAAGCTGGTACAGCCTGCCGTTTTTCGGGAAATGATCCACGAAAGGCACGATGGTGCTGCCGCACTTGAGAAGCCCGTGTCCAAAATCCACGCCCGAAATGTACGAAAGCTGATTGTCCGAAATATTGAGCAGCCGCGCCAGCTCGATTCGGTCCGTACTCGCCTGATTGAGCATGAGCAAAAACTCGCTGTTTGCAAGCATCGTGCGGGCGGTATGGGATTGCAGCAGATCGTCGACGTTCTGCGTCAGCCCCGTGCCGCAGGCCCCGTATTTGCGCATCCGCTTCCAGAGGGTGAACAGGAAATTCGCGCTGTACTCATGTTGGAACAGCAAATATATTTCGTCAATATATAACCATGTATTCTTGCCGAGTTTTCGGTTTCGGATGATACGATTGAACACGCTGTCCAGTACGACCAGCATACCGACCGGCAGGAGCTGCTTGCCGAGGTCACGGATGTCATAGCAAAGAATGCGGGAATTGGTGTCCACGTTCGTGTACTTGGCAAACGTGTTCAAGCTGCCCTCCGTGAACAGCTCCAACGCCAATGCAACGTCCCGCGCCTCGGGTTCCGGCTGCTCCAGGAGCGCGGCGTGGAAGTCTTGTAATGTCGGCACAACTCCGAGATAGCCGTTTCGGATGAACTCGCGGTAGACCTGCGCGGTACAGCGGTCAATGATGGATTTCTCTTTTTGCAGACAGCTTGCCCGCGCCCACGAGCTGTTCGCAGAGGGACAGCAGAAACTCGGATTTCAGCACGACGGGGTTGTCGCCGTCGTTGTAGCCGGATTCCATATCGAGGGCGTTGATATGATTGGGCGAGGTTGCGGAGATTTCAATGACCTCGCCGCCCAAGCCTTCGACCAGCGGGCGGTACTCGGCTTCTGGGTCAATGATGATAATATCGTCGTTTGTGGACAGCGCGATCTCCGTAATTTCGCGCTTGGCGGCAAAGGATTTGCCAGAGCCAGAGACACCGAGGATAAAGCCGTTACCATTCAAAAGCTCCTTGCGGTCGGCAAGGATGAGATTCTTGGAAATGGCGTTCTGCCCGTAGTAAATGCCGTGCCGGTGGCGAATCTCCTGCGCCTTGAACGGCATAAGCACAGCGAGGGCTTCTGTCGTGAGTGTCCGCAGCGCGTCGATGCGCCGCAGACCGAGCGGCAGCGCGGTGATCAAGCCATCCTGCTGCTGAAAGCTCAGTTTCGCCAGTTGGCACAGGTGCTTGCGCGCAATGGATTGGAGCGTTTCGGTGTCGCTGTCCAGTTCCTCTTTGCTGTCCGCCAGATGCACGAGCGTGACCACGGCGAACAGCATCCGCTGGTCGCGGGTCGTGAGATCGTCCAGCATCTCGCGGGTTTCCTTGCGCTGCTGCTCCAAATCATACGGCACAACGGCAGAAAAGTTCTGGTTGCTGTTCTGCCTGCGCTGCCAGTTGGTGACGTTGGTTTCCACACCGAGGAGCTTGTTCTCCACCTCGCGCACGGCTTCGTCGGTCGGCACGGGGATCATGTCAATGGAGAGCATCATGCGCCGGTTGAGGTCGGTCAGCTCCAGAATCATGCTGTCTTTGATGTAGCTGGCGTAATCCTTGAGGAACAGGACGCGACCATAATGACTTCCCATTTTGAAGTAGTCACGATGAAACTCCAAGCTGTCCGGGCAGATCGTATCCTTGAGATTATGCCCGCGCTTCATGGCAGATTGCAGGTCGAACGGCAATGCCGCTTCTTCTGGTCTAAAGAAGCCGCGCAGCACATCCAGCCGTTCGGCAGCGTCCAGCTCGTTGGAGGACGAATTGAGCCGCGAGAGCTTGGAAGATACCTCGCCCGTCACGCGGAGAAGAATGTGCGCGCTTCGTCTACATTCTTTTTGTGAACGGAAACCGTGATGAACCGCTCCTGTTCTACGCTGGCGGAGGTGCCGGAGATTTTGCCTTCCAGCATCCCGTTGAACTCGTTCACGAATCCGTCG
>VOFC01004433.1_pt1 | contig 50945 bp, 66 predicted proteins | sample 5384161 | NCBI WGS metagenome assembly VOFC01 (sample SAMN12384722, study PRJNA508395) | human gut metagenome | isolation source: healthy gut B | host: Homo sapiens | reverse complement strand
TGCCGGCGAGGTGTTCCGCTTCGACTTCACCTATCCGCAGGATTTCCGCCTGCCCGAGCTGTCCGGCAAGACCGCGCAGTTCGAGATCAACCTCCGCTCTCTGGCCGAGAAAGTCACGCCCGCCCCGGATGAGGCTTTCGCCAGGAGTCTGGGCTTCGGCTCCCTCGATGCGCTGAAGGCTGACCTGCGCGCCAAAAAGCAGAAGATCCACGAGGAGGGTGCCGACCGCGCCGCCGGAAAGCAGCTGCTGGACATGGCCGGTGCCAACATGACCGTGGATCTGCCCGCCGAAATCCTCGACCGCACCGCCCAGAACGAAATAAAGCTGCTGAAAGAGCGCCTCTCCCGCAGCGGCATCACCCTCGAGCAGCACTGCAAGAACAGCCGCACCACTCCGGAAGCCCTCGAGAAGGACTACCGCGCACAGGCCGAGAGCCGTATCCGCTTCGTGCTGGCCGCCAAGGCCATCGCCGAGGCGGAAAACATCGTCGTCCACCCCGAGGAAGTCAACGCCGAGTACCGCCGCCTGTCCCAGCTGCAGGATACCCCCGAGGCCGAGATCCGGAAAGCCCTGCCCGAGGATACCATCGCCGCCGCGCTGGCCGCGAAGAAGGTGCAGCGCTTCCTGCTGGATAACGCTCAGGTCACCACCGTGACCGATGCCCCCGAAAAGGAGTGATACCGCTATGGGTCTGTTTACCCGCTATGCCATGGACGCCCTGATGAAGACCTCTCATCCCGAGGTCGTCCGCCGTCAGTGCTGGAACCTCCACCCCCACCGCACCCCCTGCACCGACTGCAAAGACATCTGCCCCTACGGCGATGCCATCTTCACCCGCCCCAACCTCGTTAAAGACTGGGACCCCTGCACCGACTGCGGCCTCTGCGTGTCCGCCTGCCGCTCGGGCTGCATCGTCCCTTCGCCGGAGCAGGTACAGCGGGACACCTCGCTGGCTGATACCGATAACGACACCCTCTGGCTGGGCTGCGAAAAAAGCACCCGCAAGAACACCGCCGTCCGCGCCTGCGTCGCCTCCTTCTCGTGGGAAACGCTGGCCTATCTGGCTCTGAACAAGAAGCTGGTCCTCGACCTGACTCCCTGCGGTGAGTGCGAAAACGACGTCTGCGCCGCCCAGCTCCGCAAGGAGCTGACCCGTCTGGTGGAGTTCCTCGGCCCCCAGCTCTTCGAGAGCCGGGTCACGCTGGCCTATGAGCAGGACGAAGCGCCCCCTACCATGTACAGGAGCTGAGCCGTCGGGAGATGTTCTCCCACATGACCGAGGGCTCCCGCGCCGGCACCAAGAAGCTGCTGCAGATGCTACCCGGCCTGCGCAGCGAGGAGGACAGCGCCGCCGACTTCCGCCTCATGCTCCACCAGCGGACAAAGCAGCTCAAGGCTGCCTCCGAGACGCCGCTGCGCTACGGCTGGTATCTGCCGAACTTCACCCAGAAGTGCTTCGGCTGCGGCAAGTGCGAAAAAGCCTGCCGCTCCGGCGCGCTCAAATTGGAAGACCTGCCCGACGGGCAGACCCGCGTGGTCGTCACGCCGTGGAAGTGCAGCGAGTGCGGCGTCTGTGTCGCAGCCTGCTCGAACAGCGGCATCGACGGCATGAAGCTCCGCCAGCTCACCACCCTCGGCCCGGTGAGCGTCTACAAATGCAGCAAGACCCTCTGCGCCGACTGCGGCAAGCCCATCGCACCGAACAGCGCCGAGGGCATCTGCTCGGTCTGCCGCATCAAGCGCCGCACCAAGCAGCGTCAGGAGGAGGCCGCTGCCCGCGCCAGGGAGCGGATCGCCGAGCGGGAGGCCCGCAAGGCTGCGGAAGAGGCCGCCAAGGCCGCTGCCGCAGAGCTGGCCGCTGAAAATGCCGCAAATGCTTCCGGTGCCGCCGCAGCCGAAACGGCAGCGGCTCCCGTCACTGCCGCACCTGCCGCCGCAGCGGCAACAGCTGTTTCTGTTGCAGAAACAGCATCTGCACCCAAAAAGGATTGACGCGGCCGCAAATCAATGATATACTCAGTCTTGACCACTTATTTGATGGCCAAGACTGTTACAAAGGAGTAACGGATGGATTTCCGTTGCTCTTTTTTCATAAAAAACGGTCCATTTGTCCGTTGCCGGGAAACAGCGGACACCGCGCAACGCGATGCTGTCCCTTGTACAGCAACAACAAGAAAAGAGGGAATTTATGATGAACACTTCCATCTCCCGCCGTCAGTTCCTGAAGGCCAGCGGCCTGGCAGCCGCCGGTGCCTGCGCAGCCGGCCTGCTGACTGGCTGCGGCGGCTCTTCCTCCGGCAGCGCTTCCGGCGCAGCCTCTTCCGGCTCCGGCTCCAGCTACACCATCCTGTACGATAGCCAGCCTGCCACCCTGAACTACCTGACCACCGGCACCGACCTTGAGATGGTCGTCGGCGCAAACTGCGTGGACACTCTGGTCGAGTACGACAACAAGGGCGTCATGCGCGAGGGTCTGGCCACCAGCTGGGACTGGGATGCCGACACTCTGACTTGGACGTTCCATCTGCGTGAGGAGAACTGGGTGGACTGCAACGGCGAGGTCGTGGCCCCCGTCACCGCACAGGACTTCGTGGACGCTCTGAAGTACGTCCTGACCCCGGACTACGCCGCCTCCAACGTGGGCCTCGTCACCGCTTACATCGCAGGCGCTGACGACTACTACAACTACCACGTCTACCTGAACAACGCCAACACCGGCGTCGTGGACGATGACGGCACCACCTACACCGTGGACGGCAGCGGCGTCGTCACCGTGACTGCCCCCGACTCTGACCCCGCCACCTATCCACCGGTGGACTTCGAAGCCGTGGGCGTCACCGCTGTGGACGAGCACACCCTGACCTACACCCTGACCTACGATTTCCCGGGCTTCCTGAGCCTGCTGTGCTACCTGCCCTATGAGCCGGCCTACGGCCCGCTGCTGGAAGAGACCGGCGACCAGTTCGCCACCAGCGCAGAGACCACCTACAGCTGCGGTGCCTTCTATCTGGCCGCCTACGAGTCTCTGGAGACCTGGGTCATGAAGAAGAACCCCGAGAACTACGACGCCGCCAACGTCTTCATCGACACCATCAGCCGCATCTACAACGCCGAGGCCAGCGTCAACGGCCCCGAGATGATCAAGCGCGGCGAGATTGATGAGGCCACCATCGGCTCCGACATCCTCGACAGCTGGCTGGCCGATGACACCACCAAGGATATGGTGTCCATGGACCGCCCCAACACCAACTACACCTACTTCTATATGTTCAACTTCATGCCCTTCTCCCACGAGTTCTCCAACTGGAGCGTGGAGGGCATGGACGCTGAGTACGAGCCGGAGAACTGGGCCAAGGCCATCAACAACACCAACTTCCGCAAGTCCTTCCTCTACGGCATCAACAACTCCGTCACGCTGGCCGTCAAGGCACCCGAGGGCTACGACAACTACAAGCTGAACACCATCACGCCCCCCAGCTTCTGCGCCAACGCGGACGGCGTGGACTACCTGAAGTGCGGCGACCTCGCCAACATCACCGAGTTCTTCGACGAGGCCAAGGCCAAGGAGTACCGCGACGCCGCCATCCCCGAGCTGACCGCCGCAGGCGTCACCTTCCCCATCAAGGTGCAGCTGCCCTACAACCCCTCTTCCACCGACTGGGACAAGCAGTGCCAGGTGTTCAAGCAGCAGCTCGAGGGTGTGCTGAACGACGGTTTCGATTTCATCGACATCATCATCACTGCCGGCCCCTCCGACAGCTTCCTTTCCAGCGTCCGCCGCAACGGCAAGTTTGCTTTCCTGCTGTGCAACTGGGGCGCTGACTACTCCGACCCCCAGACTGAGACCGACCCCTTCTATCAGGCCGCGGGCGCACGCGGCAGCCGCTACGCCTTCCTGCGCACCGGTGTCGAGGACGGCTTCATCACCGGCGACACCGCTGACGCCGTCATGAACTACATGAAGGCCATCGAAGCCGCGGTGGAGATCACCGATGACATCAACGCCCGCTACGATGCCTTCGCCAACGCCGAGGCCTCCCTCATCAACAACGCCCTCGTCGTCCCCATGGGCATGAGCGTCCCGGCCTACATCGCCACCCGCCTGAACTACTGGGAGGGCCAGTATGCTTCCACCGGCTTCTCCAACAAGCGCCTGAAGGGCATCCACGTCCTCGACCACTATGTCTCCATGAGCGAGTACGAGGCCAACCGCGACGCCCGCTAAGACTTTTTGAGTCTGTCTGCTCCAAAGCTCTCTGTTTTCCCCCGGGAAAGCGGAGGGCTTTTTATTTCTGAAGGCTCTCAGATGAATTTTTAGAGCAAACTTTGCCAAATCACTTTCCAAAAGTGTTTTTTGTTGTATTCTATTCCTATCCGACATTCATTTTATAAAAGAGAGGGGTGCGCACAGATATGCTCAAATATCTGGCGAAACGCATCGGGCGCTCGATCCTGACCCTGTTTGTCATCGTCACGCTCGTATTCTGCCTTTTGCGGCTGATGCCGGTGGAAGGCTATTTTGCAAACTACGAAAAAATACCGAGGCCCAGATACAGGCCGGCCTGCAGTCGATGGGCCTGCTGGACCCGCTGCCGGTGCAGGTCGGCCGCTTCTGGGTGAATGCCCTCCACGGCGACCTCGGCGTGAGCCACATCTATAAGGTCAACGCCGCCGTCACCGGCATCCTCGCCAAGAAGCTGCCCATCTCCATCCAGATGGGCGTGTACGCCATGCTGCTGAGCCTTGTCATCGGCATCCCGATGGGCCTGTTCATGGGCCGCTTCAAGAGCCGCTGGCCCGATAAGATCGGCACGGCCATCATCGTCCTCATCCAGGCTGTGCCTGCGGCAGTGTATTATCTGTACATCCAGATGTACGGCACCACCGCGCTGAACGTGGGCCTGCTCTTCGACGCCTCCAACTGGAAATACTGGGTGCTGCCCGTCTGCTCCATGAGTCTGGGCAACGTGGCGTTCTACGCCATGTGGCTGCGCCGGTACATGGTGGACGAGAGCAACAAGGACTATGTCCGCCTTGCCCGTGCCAAGGGCGTGAGTGAGAACAATATCGCCCTGCGCCACATCTTCCGCAACGCAATGGTGCCGCTGGTGCAGTACATTCCCTCCGCCTTCCTCAACACGGTAGTCGGCTCCATCTACATCGAGAGCCTCTACAGCATCCCCGGCATGGGCGGTCTGCTGGTCACCTGTGTCCAGCGCCACGACAACACGATGGTGCAGGGCATCGTTCTGCTCTACGCCTGCGTGGGCATCATCGGCCTGATCCTGGGCGACCTGCTCATGGTGCTCATGGACCCCCGCATCAGCTTTGGCAAGAAAGAAGGTGGCCGATAATGCTTTTCCGTATGAAAGATGAAAAAGCACACCAGCTCGAGGCAGAGCTGGATAAGTTACAGGCGGACGGCCCCGCCGCATGGGCAAAGCTGCCCGAAGAAGAGCTGTTCACCCCCGCCGGGTTCAGCGAAGAGCGGGCCGAGGCCACATCCTACTCCAACTACAGCTACTGGGGCAGCACCTTCCGCGCCTTCTTCAAGAACCGCGTAGCTGTGCTGCTCCTCGCCGCCCTCATCGCCGTGGTGGCCTTCGCATTCCTACAGCCCTATCTGCCCGGGCAGGTAGACCCCAACTTCTGCGCCGTGGACCCCCTGTCACCGGCGTCCAGTACCGCAACATTGCCCCCGGTGAGGATGGCTTCATCTGGGGTTCCAACGCCATCGGCCAGGACCTCTGGGCCCGCATCTGGGCCGGTGCCCGCACCAGCCTGACCATCGCCTTCTTCGTAGCCCTCATCGAGGCCGTCGTGGGCATCACGGTGGGCGTGCTCTGGGGCTATGTCCGCCAGCTGGACTTCTTCTTCACCGAGCTGTACAACATCTGTGACAATGTGCCCTCCACCATCATCCTGATCCTTATTTCCTACGTCGCCAGCCCCAGCGTCAAGACCCTCATCCTCGGTATGTCCATCACGGGCTGGATCGCCATGGCGCGTTTTATCCGCAACCAGATCCTCATCATCCGCGACCGCGACTACAACGTGGCATCCCGCTGCATCGGCACCCCCACCGCCCGCATCGTGGTGCGCAACCTGCTGCCCTACCTCGTGTCGGTCATCATGCTCCGCATGGCCCTGACCATCCCCGCCGCCATCGGCAGCGAGGTCTTCATCACCTACATCGGCCTCGGCCTCTCTGTCGAAGTGCCTTCTCTGGGCAACCTCATCAACGATGGCCGCAAGGTCATGATGCAGGCCGGCCTGCGCTATCAGCTGCTCTACCCCACCATCATCCTCAGCTTCGTCACCATCGCGTTCTATCTCATCGGCAACGCCTTCTCCGACGCAGCCGACCCGAAGAACCATCTGCAGTAAGGAGGCACAGGGATGAAAAAGAACGAACTGATCCTCTCGGTGCGGGATCTCAACATCAAATTCAATCTGCGTGGAAAGATCCTCCACGCCATCCGGGGCATCGACCTCGACGTCTACCACGGCGAAGTCCTCGCCATCGTGGGCGAGTCCGGCTCGGGCAAGAGCGTGTTCACCAAGTCCTTCATGGGCCTGCTGGACTCCAACGGCTCCATCACTTCCGGCACCATCGACTACTTCGGTGCCGACGACCACCAGCCCATCCGGCCTCTCCGAGTTGAAGAAGGAGAAGGACTGGCTGAAAGTCCGCGGCCACGAGATCGCCATGATCATGCAGGACCCCATGACCAGCCTGAACCCTCTGAAGACCATCGGCGACCAGATCATGGAGGCCGTGGAGCTCCATCAGGGCCTCAAGGGCGCTGCCGCCAGGGAGAAGACCCTCGAGTACCTGCGGGATGTCGGCATCGCCGACCCGGAAGTGCGCTTCAAGCAGTATCCCCACGAGTTCTCGGGCGGTATGCGCCAGCGCGTCGTCATCGCCATTGCCGTGGCCTGCAATCCGCAGATCCTGATCTGCGATGAGCCCACGACAGCTCTGGACGTGACCATTCAGGCCCAGATCCTCGAGCTGCTGAAGGAGATGCGGGTCAAATATAACCTCACCATCATCCTCATCACCCATGACCTCGGCGTCGTGGCCAACATCGCTGACCGTGTGGCCGTCATGTATGCCGGCGACATCGTGGAGATCGGCACCTCGGATGAGATCTACTACGATCCCCGCCACCCCTATACATGGGCGCTGCTGTCCAGTATGCCCCAGATGGGCGTGAAGGGCGAAGACCTGTTCAACATTCAGGGCACGCCCCCGAACCTCTTTACGGAGATCCACGGTGACGCTTTCGCGCCCCGCAACCCTTTGGCGCTGAAGATCGACTTCGTCAAGCGTCCCCCTTATTTTGATGTCAGCACGACCCACCGGGCCAAGACCTGGCTTCTCGACCCCCGCGCACCCAAGATAGAACCGCCCGCCGCTGTGCGGATGCTGCAAGAGGAGGGCAAATAACATGGCAGACGAACGCGAAGTTCTGGTCGAGGTAAAAAACCTCGAAGTGACCTACGGCTCCGGCCGCAAGGCTTACAAGGCCGTCAAGAACGCAAATTCACCATCTATAAGGGCGAGACCTTCGGTCTGGTGGGCGAGTCCGGTTCGGGCAAGACCACCATCGGCCGGGCTATCATGCGCATCCTGCCCACCTCGGGCGGTCAGGTGTTCTATAAGGGCCAGCAGATCAACGGCAAAATCTCCCACGCGCTGGACAAGCAGGTCATCAAGGAAATTCAGATGATATTCCAGGACCCCCAATCCTCCCTGAACGAGCGCGCCAAGGTGAGCTACATCGTGGGCGAGGGCCTGATGAACGTCCGGCCCGACCTCTCCGCCGCCGAGCGGGACGAAAAAGTCCGGCAGGCGCTGCTGGATGTGGGCCTGCTGCCGGAGTTCGCCTCCCGCTTCCCCCACGAGTTCTCGGGCGGCCAGCGCCAGCGCATCGGCATCGCCCGGGCTCTCATCGTAGAGCCGGAATTCATCATCGCCGACGAGCCCATCTCGGCACTGGATATGTCCATCCGCGCCCAGGTCCTGAACCTTCTGCGCCATCTGCAGAAAGAGCGCGGCATCACCTACCTCTTCATCGCCCATGACCTCTCCGTCATGCGCTACATCTCCGACCGCATCGCCGTCATCCACAAGGGCGACATCGTGGAGCTGGCTGACGCCGAAGAACTGGTGACCCACGCCATCCACCCCTATACCCGCAGCCTGCTGTCGGCCATCCCCATGCCCAGCCCCCGCCGCGAGCGGCAGAAAAAGCTGCTGGTCTACGACCCCGCCATCCACGACTACTCCACGGAGGCTCCCCAGTGGCGGGAGCTTCGGCCCCGTCACTGGGTGCTCTGCAGCGCCTCCGAGGCCGAAGACTGGTGCCGGGAATCGTAAACTTTTTCTTGCGTTTTTCTCATTGTGGCCTCTCTGTTTATTGACTTTTGTTCTCTGCTCTACTACAATAACAGGAGTGGCTTTGTAACAAAACGAAACAAAACATTGGCCCCCCGCGGGCCTACAAACATAAAGGAATGAGGAATTGATGATGACGCAGGATCCCATTTACGCATCTCAGGCCAAGCCCTGGCTCAAGTATTACGACCAGAAATTCATCGATCAGACCCTTCCCACCGTCTCGGCATTCGAATATGTCTGCCAGCGGAACAAAAACCATCTGAACGACACCGCGCTGGATTACTACGGCCGGAAGTTCACCTATGCTGACCTCATCGTCAACGTCAAGAAGACCGCCGCCGCCCTGCGGGGCGCCGGCGTGCAGAAGGGCGACATCATAACGGTGGTGAGCGTCATGACCCCCGAGGTCATTGCCCTGTTCTATGCAGCCGACATGATCGGCGCTACCCTGAACCTTGTGGACCCCCGCTACAGCGTCGAGGGCATCCGTGAGTACATTGAGGAGGTGGACTCCCACCTGCTGGTCTGCCTGAACGTGGTGTACGAGCGCTGCCGTCAGGCCGCAAAGCGCACCAATGTGGAAAAGGTGATCGTCCTCTCTCCGGCCGACTCTCTGCCCCCGGTGATGGCTGTAGGTTACAAGCTGACCACCCCCGACAAGAACAAATATGCCTCCAACGTCATCCGCTGGAAGCAGTTCATCAAGGGCGGCGAGGGCCAGAGCACCGCTGCGGAGCCCTATGACCCCGACCACGCCTGCGTCGTCGTCCACACCGGCGGCACTACCGGCTCCCCTAAGGGCGTCATGCTCACCGACAACTGCTTCAACGCTCTGGCGCAGCAGTTCCGCGCCTACGACAAGCTGTTCCACCGGGGCCAGAAGCTCATGAATATCATGCCCCCCTTCATCGCCTACGGCTACGCCTGCGGCGTCCATCTGCCGCTGGTGCTGGGCTTCACGGTCATCATCATCCCCAACCTCGACCCGGCCAAGCTGGGCAGTCTGGTGCTCAAGTACAAGCCAGAGCATATGTTCGGCGTGCCCACCCACTACCAGCAGCTGGCCGCAGACCCCAAGCTGCGGGACAAGGATCTTTCTTTCATCACCAACTACGCCGCCGGCGGCGACTCCCTCTCCCGGGGCGCAGAGCAGACCGTCAACGACTTCCTCGCCGCCCATGGCGTCCGCTACCCGATCGCCAAGGGCTACGGCATGACCGAGGTATCCTCTGCCGCTACCGTGGCCGCCGGCGCAGAACAACAAGCCCGGCAGCGTCGGCATCCCGATGGTCAACACCATCATCGCCGCCTTTGAGCCGGGTACTGACAGGGAACTACCCATCGGTGAGCGCGGTGAGCTGTGCATCTCCGGCCCCTGCCTGATGAAGGGCTACTACAACAAGCCCGACGAGACGGACATGATCCTCCGCCGCCACCCCGATGGCCGCATCTGGGTGCACACCGGCGACATCGGCTATCTGGATGAGGACGGCTTCGTCTTCCTCGACTCCCGCATCAAGCGCCTCATCATCCGCCACGACGGCTTCAAGGTCTTCCCCTCTATGATCGAAAACGTCATCAGCCGCCACCCGGCTGTCCATCAGTGCTCTGTGGTGGGCTGCGCCGACAAGGATCATGTGCAGGGCCGTCTGCCCTTCGTCTACATCGTGCTCAAGGCTGACACCACGGCCAAGAAAAAGCAGGTGGTGCGGGAGCTGGAGCGGATGTGTACCGAGGAACTGCCCGAATATGTCCAGCCCGTGGCCTACAAGTTTATTTCCCAGTATGCCCATGACCCCTGTGGGCAAGGTCGATTACCGTCAGCTCGAAGCTGACATCTCCCCCCGCGACTATTGATTTTCATGAAAGGACTCTTCTGCCATGAACAAGCGTTTTGCAAGTCTGGCGGTCTCTGCCCTGCTGCTCGTCTCCCTGCTCAGTGTCCCTGCGCTGGCCGCGGGGACCGAGGCCGCTGCGGACGCCGCCGGCGATGATCATGTCATCGTCACCCTGAACCCAGAGGCTGCCCTGCAGCCCGAGACTCCGGCGGAAGCCGCGGCTTCTGCCACCGAGACGGCTCAGGCTGACCCGGTCCCTTCTGCGTACGACGCAGCGGAGGCAGCGACCGCTGCTGAGGCCGAGGTCAAGGCCGATGACACCAAGGACCAGCAGCTCACCTACGTCGCACTGGGTGACAGCATCGTGTCCGGCGTCGGCCTGGCCGATGTCCAGTACAGCGCGCGCTCCGGCTACAGCGTCGATATGACTCCCAACTTCCATGGCTACTCCCCCAACTGCTACGTCGGCAAGGTGGCGGAGACTCTCGGCCTCGACCGTGACCACGCCATCAACCTCGGTCTGCCGGCCCTGACGGCTCCCGACCTCGCGGATATGATCCAGTACGGCAAGATGCCCCAGATGAATATGGCCTCCGGCTGCGAGTACAACTACCCTGAGTTTCAGGATTACATCCGCAAGGCCGACGTCGTCTCCGTCCAGATCGGCTCCAACGACGCCTTCGTCCCCTGCATCGTGGCTCTGGGCAACGCCACCAACTGGAAGAGTGAGAAGCTGGCCGCTACTATTCTGGCCGGTGATCTGCGCAGCGAAGGCTCCGGTTCCACCATGTCCGCCATCTACCGCAGCATCAAGGACATGAAGCTGACCAAAGCAGAGAGGACGCCACATGGAATCTCTCTTCTCCGGCATGAGCAAGATCTGCGACGAGACTTACCCCAAGACCACCGCAGCCCTCATCTCCATCGTGCAGGAGATCCGCAATCTGAACCCGGATGCCCAGATCATCCTCGTGGGCTACACCAACCCCGTGCCCCTCATCCCCTGCTGGCGCAGCTACTTCAGCAAGCTGAACAAGTTTGAGAAGCAGATCGCCAAGACTTATAACCTGACCTATGTGGCCATCCCCAACACGGAGACCACCATCGACGTGCATCCCACCATCAAGGGCCACCAGTACATCGCCAACAAGCTCGTGAACGCCATCGAGAATCCGTGATCAACAAATACAGCAAAGCCCCCGCTTCCAGCCGGAAGCGGGGGCTTTTTCTTGCAATACGTTATGCGGCCAGAGCCTTTTTGATGTTTTCAAAGACGGTGTCGCTGTCCTCACAGCAGACCATGACCACCTCGCCGGTGGGAACAGTCGCCACGCGGGCGGCAGAAGCGATCTGGTACTGGTCTTCGAGGTAATGCTCCATAGACTTCTGCTGGCTCTGGACATAGGCATCCAGCGCATCCACCACGTCCTGCGTCTTGCCCTCGGCGGGCTTGACGATGGCCAAGCCGTAGACTCTGGACCATCATGCCGGACACTGAGGCGGCGAAGTCGTCGTATATCGTCCTCGAGGCCCAGCAGGGCATCATCATGTTGGCCACCTCATCATTGAGCTGGTCGGCCTCATAGTCCTTGCTGTAGCCGTACTGAGCGGTGTATTTCCCGTCCGCGCCTTTGGTGAAGATCATATAATACTCGTTGTCCTCGGCGCTGCGGGCATCGTGGAGGATCTGGGTGTAGTCTTTGGGGGTTTGCAGCGGAGGAAGCGGGCTTGCCCGTGCTGCCGGATGTGCCGCAGCCCACCAGAGCCAGCAGGGCAGCGCCTGCCAGCAGCGCCGCAAAAATGCGTTTCAGTTTCATAGTGGATATTCCTTTCGTTCGTGAGGCGTCGTTTGTCGAAGAGTGCAGCCATAGTATTCCATTTTTTGTGCTGCTATCCAGAATACGAGCCACCGCGGGCGAAAATTGCGCCGCTGCCTGTAACACTTTTATGAACAGACGTTTTTCAGCTTCTTTACAGCATCAGGGCTTCCAGATCGCCGTGGTTGACGGGGGTGGAAAGGATGATCTGGGTGCTGGTGGTACCCAGCTTCTGGAACTGGAGGATCAGATGCTCCAGCTGGGGCATACTGCCGCAGCTGACCTTGATGAGGAATGTATAATCGCCCGTGACGTGGTAGCACTGCAGCACTTCCTTGCTGTTCTGGATCAGGTGCAGGAACGCCTCGTGCTTGGAACGGGGGCCACCGAAAGGCTGATGAGGGCATCCACATACACGCGGTCTGCCGGGCGGTTGAGTGTGACGGTATAGCCGCCGATGATGCCATCGGTCTCCAGCTTGTGGATGCGGCTGGAAACGGCAGGGCTGGTCAGAGCTACCTGCTCCGCGATCTCCTTGACAGGCATCCGGGCGTTTTTGGCCAACAGAGCCAGAATTTTACGGTCCAAATCATCCATGGGACAATGTCTCCTTTGATATTCTGTTGAAATCCACAAAAATTTTCTTTTGAGTAAAGTTTTATTGTTGTAAAAACCTATAAACCTAGCAAAAGTTGGATTTCATTTCGCTTGTGTTAATTATATAAAGTTTTGCTTCAAAAGTAAAGTGTAAATTTAAGCATTTCAAGAAATTTCTATTTGACAAAAAAGAAAGAGCTGGTATAATACATATCGCAGGGTACGGGTGCGGGGCTTCCGCGTCCACAGGCTGTGCAAAACGTCTGAAACAGCTTCCCTGCCTGAAATTGCGATTCACCACTTTATATACTTTCCCACCCCTCTATACACAAAAACCCGCTGCCAGGCGGGTTTTTGTGTTTGTATGGAGTCGTCCTCTCAACAAAAGCGGCCCCCGCCGTGTCTGGTCTGCCAGTGCACAGCGGGGGCCCCTTTTTGCTTATGATGAAGTTTGGAGAATGGCTTTGTACATTATGCCTCGGCGCGGGTCTTCTTGAGCAGGCTGAGGATCACAGCGCCTACCACGCTGCCCACGGCCAGCGCCACGCAGTAGAGCAGAGTATGATCGACCACGGGGAAGACGAAGATGCCGCCGTGAGGTGCCCGCAGGGCGCAGCCAAAGGTCATTGAGAGGGCACCGGACAGGGCCGCGCCAATGACACAGCTGGGCAGCACGCGGAGCGGGTCGGCCGCCGCGTAGGGGATGGCGCCCTCGGTGACAAAGCAGAGGCCCATGACATAGTTGACGATGCCGTTGCGGCGCTCATCCGGGGTCCACTTTTTAGGGCAGAACGTGGTGGAGAGGGCGATGGCGATGGGAGGCACCATGCCGCCCACCATGACAGCGGCCATGACCTCGTAGTTGCCGGAGGCCAGCGCCGCGGTGCCAAAGACGTAGGCTGCCTTGTTGAAGGGTCCGCCCATATCGATGCTCATCATCCCGGCCACGATGGCGCCCAGCAGGACTTTGGAGGTGCCGCCCATGGCGTTGAGCCAATCGGTCATGGCAGTGTTGATCATGCCCATGACGGGGTTGATGCCGCACATGATCGCGCCCCCACCACGAGGATGCCGCCCAGCGGATAGATCAGCATGGGCCGGATGCCGTTGAGGCTGGCGGGGAGCTTCTCGGTGATCTTCTTGAGGAACTGGACCACATAGCCTGCCACGAAACCGGCCAGCAGAGCCGCCAGAAAACCGCCGGAGATACCGGTGGTCTCGCCATTGGCAAGGTCTGCAAAGTTGGTGCCGTTCATGGCCAGGACGCCGCCTGCAAAACCGACGGCCAGACCCGGGCGGTCCGCAATGGACATGGCGATGAAACCGGCCAGGATGGGCAGCATGTAACCGAATGCCGCGCCGCCCACCGTCTTGAAGAACGCCGCCACAGGGGTGTTCATCCCGAAGTTGGAGGGATCAATGGTGTAGTCGTCCAGCAGGAATGCCAGGGCGATCATGATGCCGCCGCCCACCACGAACGGCAGCATGTGGGAGACACCGTTCATCAGGTGTTTGTAGAGGCTGCGGCCCAGGCTCTCGCCTGCGGTGTCCTCCTCCGCGGCCGCCTGCGCGCCGCCCCTTGGCGTGGAAGACCGGCACCTCACCGTGGGCCACTTTCTTGATGAGTTCTTCGGGTTTGTGGATGCCGTCGTCCACCCGGGTGAACAGGACGGGCTTGCCGTCAAAGCGGGCCGTTTCCACGTTCTTGTACGCTGCCACGATGATGCCGTCGCACGCCTCGATCTCTTTCCGGGTCAGGGCGTTCTTGGTGCCGTCGGAGCCGTTGGTCTCTACTTTCACGGGCAGACCCAGCTTGTCACCGGCCTTGACGAGGGCTTCGGCGGCCATGTAAGTATGGGCGATGCCGTTGGGGCAGGCGGTGACGGCCAGCACCCGGTAGCCGTTCTGGGGGATCTGCTGCTGGGTGAAGCTCTCATCCCCGAACTGAGCCGCTTCCTGTGCGTCGATGGCGTCCAGGAACTCCGCCGGGGTCTTGGCGGCGCGGAGCTTCTCCACGAAGTCCTCGTTCATCAGCATCTGCATCATGCGGGCCAGCATATCCACATGCGGGCCGCCGTCCTCCGGGGCGGCAATGGCAAACAGCAGGTCGGTGGTACCGTCGTCCTCGGCATTGTACTGCACCGGGGCGCTCAGGCGGAGAGCCGCCAGACTGGGGCGGGTGACGCAGGCCGTTTTGGCGTGGGGCACGGTGATGCCGTTGTCCACATAGGTGGAGCCCTCCGCCTCGCGGGCGTAGAGGGCCTTTTTGTAGGCCTCTTTGTCGGTAATGTTGCCGTGGGTGGCCTGCAGCTCCACCAGACGGTCGATGATGGCGGCCTGATCCGGCGCGGCCACGTCCAGCGCGATGGACTTTGCGGTAAACAATTCCGTGATACGCATGGGGTGTTCTCCTCTCTTCGTTAAATCGTCAGCAATAACTTCTCGATCTCTTCTTTCTTCGCCAGCCCCAGGCTGAACGCGGTCGCGCTGCCGCAGGCGGTTCCCAGGCGGAGGGCGGTGTTGTAATCACCGCTTTGCAGGTAACCTGCCACAAAGCCTGCCACCATGCTGTCACCCGCGCCGACGCTGTTGACCACTTTGCCTTTCGGGCAGCCGATGCGGTGGGTGCAGCCCTTCTCATCCAGCAGCAGGGCTCCGTCCCCTGCCATGCTGACGAGGACGTTGCGGGCGCCTTTTTCCTGCAGGGTCCTGGCTGCTGCCACGATTTCATCCTCCGTGTTCAGAACACGGCCCACGATCTCGCCCAGCTCATGGTTGTTGGGCTTGATGAGGAAGGGGTGGAACGGCAGCACATTGACCAGCAGGTCCCGGGTAGCGTCCACCACGGCCCGCACGCCGCGGCCTTCCAGCCGGGCCAGCAGTCGTTCGTAGGTGGTCTGCGGCAGGCAGGCCGGGATGCTGCCCGCCAAAACCAGGATGTCTCCGTTCTGCAGGGCGTCCAGCTTGGCTTCCAGCTGCTGCATGGCGCTTTCCGGGATGTTGGGACCTGCGCCGTTGAGCTCGGTCTCCTGCCCCGCCTTGATCTTGACATTGATGCGGGTCATCCCCTCGGGCAGGTGGATGAAATCGGTCTGGATGCCCTGGGCGGCCAGGCCGCGCTCCAGCCAGGCACCCGTCTCCCCGGCCACAAAGCCCAGGGCGACGCTTTTGCAGCCCAGCTCGGCCAGCACGCCGGATACATTGACGCCCTTGCCGCCCAGCACGCAGTCTTCGCCCCGGGCGCGGTTCACTTCGCCCACTTCCAGCGGGGCGTCCAGCCGGACGACATAATCAATGGCCGGGTTGAATGTCACGGTATAGATCATCTTTCCGTCTCCTTTACCAGCGTGAGCTGTTTGTATTTTGGGTTGGGGCAGCGGTTCGTCAGGATCGCCCCGCCGTGCAGCTCGGTGATGACCGCCGGGTAGACGCGGGCGAACTTGGAGTCATCCACGAGGAACCAGGCTTCCCGCGCCCGGCGGAGGGCAGCAGCCTTGACAGCGGCTTCCTCGGGGTCCGGGGTGGTGAAGCCCGCGCCCAGCTCCACGCCGTTGGCCCCCAGAAAGGCCTTCGTGAAGTTGAACTGCTGTAGGCTCGTCAGTGCCGCCGCGCCGATGATGGCCTCTGTCTGGGGCCGGAGCAGCCCGCCGGGCAGGCACACCCGGCAGCCTTTCTGGGCCAGCAGACGGGCGTGGGCCACGCCGTTGGTCACATAAGCGGCATCCAGTGCCGGGCCGCTGACGGCCCGGGCCAGCGCCAGCGTGGTGGAACCTGCGTCCAGATAGACGAAATCCTCTGCCGTGATGAGGGCCGCCGCCGCATTGGCGATGGCCCGCTTTTCGGCCACGGCCAGGCTCTCCTTGGCAGCCATGGTGGGCTCATCGGCCCGGAACTGGCTGTCCGGCAGGGTGGCCCCGCCGTGGACTTTATTGACTTTGCCCAGACGGTCCAGCTCGTTCAGATCCCTGCGGATGGTGGACTCGCTGACGTTCAGGGCCTCGCAAAGTTCCTGTACGGTGGCGGTGCGTTTTTCCGCCAGCAGCGCTAGAATCTGGGAAAATCGTTCTTCTGCCAACATCGGGCATTCCTCCTGTTTGATTGGTTTTGAAGCTTTTCGCGTGTTTTTGGTGTCTGCAATTTTATTATAGCAATCTTTCCGTCAGAATCAATCACTTTCGGTCAGTTTTGCACAAATTATTTCCTCAAAATTCAGGCATCTTGCACAAACGCTGGGATACAACGAACAAAAAGCAGCCAACCGACCGGACATCCGCGCCCAGTAGTTGGCTGCTTTTGACGTTTTTGATTGGTTTAACGGAATCAGCGCTTAGGCGTCGGAGCGGGCAAAGGCGTTCTTCATACCGCTGCTCAGCTCAAACAGCACCTTATCCAGCGTATCGGCGGCACGGGCCTTGAGGGCCTTGGCAATGGCCTCGTTGGCCTCCACCCGGAGAGCGGCGCGCTGGCCGGCATCCGGCTCCGCAATGAGCTTTGCGTCGTACTGGTGGATGAGGGCCCGGCTGGCCGAAAGGACACCCAGCTCATACCGCTCGGCGTGGATGAGGCTCTTGGAATAAGAGGCATCCGTCATGGCGGCGATCATCCGGCTGACCCAGTAGAAGCTGTCGGTGGACACCTCTTTGGTGGTGCAGGACAGGTACTCCGGCGTGGTGGTCACATTGGCGTAGAACGGCACCATGGTGTTGAACGCGTTGGAGGCATAAGCCACCCACTCAATGGCGCTCTGCTCCGCCGGGACGTCCGGACGGATCTGGATAAGAGCCATAAAATCGTTGCGGTTGATGCCGATGGAGCGGTACATGCCGCGCTGGCTCTTGTCGCCGTAGCTGGCGTAGGGGTCATAGGGCGTGCCCTGGTAGTGGGAGGACAGCACATATTTAACATCCTCCGGGGTCAGCTTCTTCTCGGGCACCATGCACCAGGGCAGGTCATCGGAGCGCGGGGTGTAGTCGGCGTCCGGGCCGTCCCAGACCCAGGTGGTGGGATTGAGGGCGCGGAGCATGTACCAGGCACGGGGCGTGTTGTAAACGTGGTCGGCGTCGTCGTGGCTGCCAAAAGCGTCCCGCGGGTTCAGGCTTCCGTCCAGCGACAGGTCGAGATGATTGGCCGCGAGGAACTCCCGCAGGTCCGCCGAGCACATGTAGTCTTTTTTGTCACCATAGGCATCGTCCAGGTCAAAACTGTCGATGCCCAGCTGGTTCGGCATGACCACATAACTGTCATCGGGCACGCGGCGTGCCATCCAGTGATGGCCGCCGATGGTCTCAAGCCACCAGATCTCGTTCACGTCCTGGAAGGCGATGCCGTTCATCTCGTAGGTGCCGTAGGTTTCCAGCAGATGGCCCAGGCGCTCCACGCCCTCGCGGGCGGTGCGGATGTAGGGCAGCACCAGATAGACGATGTCCTCCTCGCCGATGCCGCCGGGCACCTCGGGCTGTTCCCCCATGGCAGGCTGGTACACCACCAGCGGGTCAGCGCCCAGCACGCGGGGGTTGGAGGTGATGGTCTCGGTGGCGGTCATGCCGACATTGGCGGCATTGACACCGGCTGCGGCCCAGATTCCCTTGCCCTCCACGGCGTTGGGCATGGCGGTCATCCGCATGGGGTCACCGGGCAGCGGGATCTCCACATGGGACAGCACGGAGATTTGTAAACAGCCGGGTGCTCCTCCGGCTGCACCACCACGAATTTCTTGTGCCGTGAAATGGCCGGAGCCCGAATCGTCGTTCCGGGCGATCATGGTGGAGCCGTCATAGGATGCGTTTTTGCCGACAAGGATCGTTGTACATGCCATAAGTTTTTCCCTCCGAAGTTTCAAATTTCGGTTTGCTGGGACTATTGTAGCCTCTTTTGCCCAAAAAGGCAAGAGCGACAAAAAAGCCCGTCGGCGCTGCATACGCCGACGGGCTTTTCCGAAAGAAAAAAAGAATGGGGGTTGATCGCAAAAAGGAAAGAAGATCGCAAACTTACCAGTCCTTGACCGAGCCATCAAAGGCACGGCGGGCGGACGTGCTGCCGCGCTCGTTGGCGGGGTACAGTTCCTCGGCGTCATCGGCCAGCTCCACGCCGATGCCGGGAGCCTCGGGGATCAGCATACAGCCGTTCTCAAAGCGGAGCGGCTCTTTGACCATTCTATCTTCTGCACCATTGAGGCAGAAACGCAGCTCCTGGATCCCCAGATTGGGGATGGAGGCGCAGATCTGCAGGCAGGCAGCGGTGGAGACGGGGCCCAGCGGGTTGTGCGGGATGACCAGCACATCGTGTGCCTCGGCCAGAGCGCAGATCTTTTTGCTGGTGGTAATACCGCCCACAGCACAGACGTCCGGGCGGACATACTGGCAGGCGTGGCGGGCCATCAGCACCTCAAACTCACGCAGGTCAATGGCGCGCTCGCCCGTGGCGATGGGCACCCCCACCTTGCTGGCTACTTCAGCCATGGTATCCACGTTATCGGGCGGGACGGGGTCCTCCAAAATCATGGGGCGATAGGGCTCCACGGCACGGCCAAAGGCCACCGCCTCGGGCAGGGTCATGCCGCGGTGCACTTCCAACACGAAGTCAAAATCAGGGCCGACCGCCTCGCGGGCCACGCGGACTTTCTCCACCTCCCGCTCAATGCGGCTGGAGAAGAACTCCCCCTTGCCGTCCGGCGAGCTGGTGGGGCCGTTGCAGAAGATCTTGGCGGCCGTAAAGCCCAGCTCCTGCAGCTGCTGGTACTGTTTGGCCAGCTCCTGCTTATCCTCGGTGAGGTGCATGACAGAGGCGTACACCCGTACTTTTTCACGGGTCTTTCCGCCCAGCAGCTCATACACGGGCACACCCAGGGCCTTGCCCTTGATATCCCACAGAGCGATATCGATGGCAGAGATGGCACTCATGATGACCGAACCGCGGAAGTAGACCGAACGCAGGAAGTTCTGGTTGTAATCCTCAATGCGGAACGGGTCTTTGCCGATGAGATAGGTGGCAAATTTTTCAATGGCTGCAGCCGTGGCCTGCAAATAGCCCCAGTTGCCTGCTTCGCCCAAGCCTACGATGCCCGCATCGGTATACACCTGCACAAACAGGTAGTGCTTGGCAAAGCGAAGCTTGACGTCAGTAATTTTCATAAATTCAGCCTCCAGTTTTTGCTGCGTTCGCTTTTCATTATAAGTGCTGCCGGAAGAATTTGCAATGCAGTGCTAGGGCCCGCTCCCAACCGGGGGTCCAGTTGGTGGTAAAGCCGTGCATAGCCTCCGGGATGCGCTGGGCTGTGACACAGACGCCTGCCTTGACCAGCCGGAGGGCAAAGGCCTCCACATCCTCCCGCAGGCTGTCCTCTCCGGCCGAGAGGATCAGGCTGTCCGGGAACGAGGCCAGTGCCTCGTCCGCAGCTTTGCCGGGGAGCAGAGCGGGTCCGCCGGATCGGCCTTGCCCACATAGAAGATCTGTGTACAGCTTTTCCGTCTCCGCGCGTTTTGCCCAGAACGGGTCTTTCTGCAATTCCGGAGAAAGCCGCCGGAGCGGATCCACTGTATTGTCTGTCGGGAAATATTCCATCAGCACACAGCAGGGGTGCAGCCGATGGGTCTCGGCATTTTTCAGGCAGGCCGCCGCTACCAGGTTGCCGCCTGCGCTGTGCCCGGCCAGAATGATCTTGTCCGGGTCGATGCCCAGCTCTTCTGCGTGGTCAAAGGCATAGGCGGCGATGCCGTAGGCCTCTTCCACGGCTGCGGGGAACGGTTCTTCCGGAGCAATGCAGTAGTCCACGTCCCAGACCAGCGCGTTCAACCGCTCCATGATGGTGCAGCAATAACGGCGGTCACGATCCGTGCGGCCCTTGATAAAACCGCCGCCGTGGAAATTGAGCACCAGTGCTGCCTTTTCCGGCAGATGGTCCGGTCGCTCCTCATAGACATGGACCGTGCGCCCGCCCTCTACCGGGATGTGGATCTCTGTCTCCGTACCGGGCAGGGCTGCCAGCTCCTCCGGGCTGACGGGGCCGAAGCGGTCCCGGCCGCGGATGGTCTGCGCCATCGCGATCTTTTCTTCCAGCATCATACAGCCTGCTCCTTTCTTCGCATCAGAATGCCGGGAACACGGTCATGGTATAGAGGATGTAGATGACAGGCAGGATCAGGGTGATGAGAGCACCGCACTTGAACAGGCTCGTCAGGTCGTAGCCGCCGTCGGCCATGCACATGGGGACGGCCGGCGTGTAGCCATGGGGGTCAGGAATGCGGTCAGGGAGCCAGCATTGACCAGCAGGACCAGGCCAATGGGGTTGGCGCCCAGGGCAGAGCAGGTCAGCAGGCAGATGGGCACGAAGACGGCGGAAACCGAGCGGTTGAGCATGAACTGGGTGAGCAGGAACGGGATGATGAAGAACAGTGCACCCAGGATGTAGTTGTTATGGGTGCCGCCCACGACGGTCGCCAGCGCGTTGCCGATCATATCGCCTGCACCCGTGTTGGTCAGGGCAGTGCCCAGAGCCAGCGCGCCGACAAACAGCATCAGCATATCCCCCAGGGGATATCCCGCAGGGCGGACTTCTGGTCCACCACACCAAACAGGACCATGCACAGACTGCCCACCAGAGCGACCGACCAGGTAGCCAGATGGAGCTGAGAGGAGAAGATGAGGCAGAGGATGGTGGCAAAGAAGACGAAGATGCCGATCTTATCCACCACCGGGCTCAGCTTCTGCTGGCCCTTGGCAGCACTCTTCTGCTCCAGTGCCTCAATGGGGACCACGGGCTCCTTGGGGGTGAACTTGGGGCCGATGAAGACCGCCCACAGCGGGACGATGATGAGGACAGGCCATGTACCAATGGTGAAATCAATGGCACGCATGGACATGCCCGTAAAGCCGTAAGTCTCCATAAAGCCCGTGAACTGACCCGCCTGCTGGATGGCAGTGGCCAGGGGCAGAATGCCGCAGCAGGCCACGCAGACCACCATGACCGGGAACATATACTGGCTGCGGCTGTGGCCCGTGTTATCGCACAGGGCGGCCAGCAGCGGGCTGACGATGGCGTAGACCACCATAGGGCTTGCAATGAAGTTGGTGAGCAGGACAGCCAGCAGGATGTAGCCGAAGTATGCCGTCCGGAAGCTGCCACGGGTCACTTTCATGATAGCATCGCACATGCCATCCACCAGAGAGGTGCGGCGGAAGCCTGCGGCCACCACAAACATGGTAGCCATCAGCAGGGTGTTGACATTGGAGAAGCCGGCCAGTGCACCGCTTGCATCAATGCATCCGGTAAAGTAAAGTGCTGCCAGAGAGATCATGGCAGTGAGCCACATGGGGATCTTGTTCAGCATATAGCTGACCAGCGTTGCCGCAAAGATCACCATACAGATGATCATTTGAGTATTCATAATGTTTCCCTTTCCATTCATGTTTTGTTTCTGAAAAGTTCTCTTGCTGCCCGGGCAGGGAGCTTTGTTGACAATATATTAACAAAAAATTCTTCCTCTGTCGTGGCCAAATGTTTGCGCATTTTGCGGCGGCGGAGTAATTTTATGTTCCCTTTTGATAATTTTTCCGCAAACGATCCCAGTAAAAAATCCAAATCTTTTCCCTGTGCGTTTTTGCCAGAGCATTTTTTATATTCTTGTGCATTGTGCCAAATCCACCCTGCAAAATTTGGTGCAGCGTGTCAAATCAGTGGTTGACACGTCGGATTTTATCGGTTATCCTTGAAGTGACCTTTGGGAGCAAAAATCTTATCTAAACCTTTTCCACAGGGAAAATATTTGGATTTTGGGAGGAACTCGGATGGAATTTGCAAATTATCAGCTGGACTGGCCCCGGGAAAATCTCTCCGTCCGCTGCTTTGTCCACGATGTGTTCAACTACCGTTATCACTGGCACGAAGATGAATATGAGCTCAACATCCTGCTTCACGGGCGGCAGGAATGCTGCCGCGGCAGCGAAAATTTCCACCTCGATGTGGATGACGTCATTCTGGTGCCGCCCGGCGTCGGCCACGCTTCCATGGGTTCACAGGTGGATACCATTGCCTTTGTGCTGCATTTTTCCGCCTCGGCTTTCAAGCCGCTGCTCAAAAAAGGCGGCATCTATGATTTCCCGTCCTGCCGCTCCGACGAAACCACCCGGGACGAGCCCCGCTACCGCCACCTGCGGTTTTATGCCAGCCAGATCTTCCAGTTTGCCCAGCAGGGCGGGCCCTACGCCCAGCTGGGGGTCAAAGCCAGTCTGGAGCTGCTGCTCCTTGCCCTTTGCACCGAGTTCTCCCCTACCCTGCTCAATACCATGCCCGAGGATGAACAACGCCGGGCTGCCGTCCGCCGCCTGCTGGCCTACGTCTCCGACCACTACGCCGAAAAACTGACGCTGGAAAACCTGGCCGATTACGCTCAGTACAACCGCACCTACATTTCCACGCTCTTCAAGCAGATCGTAGGCATCAATTTCCACGAGTACCTGACCCGGGTGCGGTTCCAACACTCCCTCATTGACCTGGCCCTGACCACCGACAGCCTGACCGACATTGCCCTCCGCAACGGCTTTGCAGACCTGAAAACGTTCAACGCCCGGTTCCGCACCACTTTGCAGCGCACCCCTGCAGAGTACCGCGCCCAGCTCTGCCCGGAGCGAGTCGTAGGCGGGATGCAGCGCAAATATCTCCCCCCTGCGATGACCCACTGCTCCAGCGCAAACTGCGGGAGTATTTACAGGTAGGCAAATCTTGAAAACAGCCTAAAAAGCACGTCCGGCGCAGAGTTTCTGGCTCTGCACCGGACGTGCTGCATTTTGATTCAGTTTTGCGGGTGGAAATGATCGTAGATGGTCCGGGCCAGCCGCGGGCCCACGCCGGGGGTATTTTCCAGCTGGTCAATTGCGGCCTCCCGCACGGCGCTTACGCTCTTGAACCGGGCCATCAGGGCCTTGGCCGTTTTCGGGCCGACGCCCGGCACCTCGGTCAGGGTGGAGGCGTAGCTTTTTGGTGCATCTGCTGCTTGCGGTAGGCATTGGCAAAGCGGTGCGTCTCATCCTGAATGGCCGTGATGAAGGTAAACGTCCCCCGGTTCATGTTGATGGCGATCTCGCGGCCCTCGCTGTCCACGATGGCGCGGGTGCGGTGGTGGTCGTCCTTGACCATGCCGTAGAGGGGAACGTCGGCCAGGGCCGTGCCTGCCAGCGCCTCCCTGGCGCGCTCACCTGGCCCCGGCCGCCGTCCATCAGGAGCAGGTCCGGCTTCTGGCCGAAATAGTTATTGCTGGGCTCCCCGGCCTTGGCCAGAGCGGCGTATTTTTTCGTACTCCGCCGCCCGCCGGGAGACGGTCTCCGCCAGCGAGGCGTAGTCGTCGGTGCCCAGCACGGTTTTCATCTTGCACTTACGGTAACCCGCTTTATAGGGCTTGCCGTCCTTGAACGTGACCATACCGCAGACGCTGGTGCCGTCGCCCCAGTTGGAGATATCGTAGCTCTCGATGGCGCGGGGCGGCTTTGCAAGGCCCAGCACCTGGGCCAGCTCGTCCAGCAGCTTTTCTTCCCGGGCATAGCGGCCGCTCTCCCGGGCCAGACGCTCCACTGCATTGGTGTGGGCCATCTCGACAAGACGGGCCTTATCGCCCCGCTGGGGACGTAAAGCTGCACCTCGCTCCCCCGCTTCTCGTTCAGAGCCTGCTGCAGGGCGTCGGCGTCCGGCGGCAGCTCGTCCACCGCGATGACCTTGGGGATCTGCTCGTCGTCCAGATAGTACCGGGGCAGAAACTCCTCCCGCGCGGCGGCGATATCCGCCGTATCGTGGAAAAGGAACTCCCGCTTATCCGTCAGCCGTCCCCCTCGGAAGCGGAGCACCGCCGCACAGACGCTGCCGGGGGTGCCCGCCAGTGCCACCACGTCCATCTCCACATCCGGGTCCACGACCACTTTCTGGCCCGCCGTCACTTTGGTGATGGCGTTGATCTGGTCGCGGATCAGGGCCGCTGTCTCAAATTCCAGCCGGTCGGAGGCTTCCATCATCCGCTCGTTGAGGGTTTTCAGGATGTCTTTTTTGCCGTACCGGATCAGGTGGACCGCGCTCCGGACCGCCTGATTGTAATTTTCACAGCTGATCTTGCCGCTGCACACGGCCATGCATTTGCCGATATGGGCGTTCAGGCAGGGGCGGCCCCTGCCGATCTCCTGCGGGAAGCGCTTGTTGCACCGGGGCAGCAGAAAGGCGTCCATAGCCGTTTCTGCCATCTGCCGGGCCGCAAAGCTGGAAGTATAGGGGCCCAGATACTCCGCGCCGTCGTCCTCTTTCTGGAGCACGAACGAGAGCCGGGGCCACTCCTCTTTGGTGATCTTGATATAGCTGTAACCCTTATCGTCCTTGAGCAGGATGTTGTATTTGGGGGTGTGGGCCTTGATCTGGCTGGCTTCCAGCACCAGCGCCTCAAACTCACTCTGGCAGACGATAACGTCGAACGCATAGGCGTGGGCGATCATCTGGCTGACTTTGTTGTCGTGGGGCACACCCTCCCGGAAATACTGGCTGACCCGGATGCGCAGCCGCTTGGCCTTGCCGATATAGATGATGGCATCGGTTTTATCCCGGATAATATAAACGCCGGGTAAAAGCGGCAGCATACAGGCCTTTTTGTAAAGTTCCGCCTTGGTCATTCCGCATCGCTCTCCCCGGTTTTTGCGGGCCTGGCGGATGTTGTCCAGAGAGCGGAAAATGCCAAACCAGGCGGGCACAGTGTACCACCAGCCGGGTTTCTTATCTTCATCGGCTGCAAACCAGAGGGCAAACTGGACAATGAGCACAGTGACGAACATGCCCAGCGCAAAATACCACGGACGACCGGAATCACAGAACGCCACAAATTTCCGCATGGTTTCTTCACTCGGTTTTTTCATGGGGAATGTCCTCCTTTTTCAGATCTTTCATTTCCGGGTTCTCTCCCCCGATAGCAAAAAAAAGCGGCAGGAAAAAGCTCCCGCCGCTTCAAAAATCAAAGGCTCGAATTACTCTGCAAAGCCAGACTCTACCAGCTTGATGAGGCCATCCACCGCGGCCTGCTCGTCAGCGCCATCGGCAATGATGCGGATGGTAGTACCGCCAACGATGCCCAGAGACAGAACGCCCAGCAGGCTCTTAGCGTTCACGCGGCGCTCCTCTTTCTCGACCCAGATGGAAGACTTGAACTCGTTTGCTTTCTGGATGAAGAAAGTGGCGGGACGTGCATGCAGACCAACCTGATTTTCAACGGTAACTTCTTTGACGTACATAGTAAAACGCTCCTATCTATTATCGTTCTCGGGGATGCAATTTTCTTTCGTGCCTGTTGCGTTGTACTCATTTTAGCGCAAGACGAAACCGTTGTACAGCCCCCGGCGCATTTTTTGGCGGTTTTCCCAATGAAATCCGGGGCATTTTTCACCTTTTATACAAAGACAACAAAATTATTCCCCCAACGTTGGCGGGGTAATACAAAAGTTTTCAACAATTTTAGCACTTGGGACCTTTTTTTGCTCCCTGTGACAAAGTTTTCAGCCCTCGTACCGCATGGTGACCATGGCACACTTGTGCACAACGCCGGGCAGGGCAGCCGGGTCAAATTCCTCTTCCACTTCCCCGGTCAGCCGCCAGCCCATGCGGGTATACAGCGCTTTGGCGCGGGCATTGGTGTCCAGCACACTGAGCACCGGGTGCGGGTGTTCCTCCAGCTTTTTACGGGCAAAATCCAGCATCTTGACGCCAAGGCCCCTGCCGCGGGAAGCTTCCGTCACATATAAATGCTCGATCCGCCCCTCTTTATGACTGACGCTGACCATTCCGTCCGGCACATCCTTGGTGCAGTGGAGATAATGGGCATAGCCGTCTTTCTTTTCCTGCTGCAGCCGGGCGAGAAATTCTTCTTCCGTGAGGCAGGCACAAAACTCCGGCGTCCAGTTCTGGGCGCAGACAGCGCGGCGGCCCTCCAGCATCAGGCGGGCGGCGGCAGCCATCTGCTCCTCGGTTTTCACAAGGCGCATGTTCTCGCCCCGCTTCCATTTGGGCAGCTCGGTGATGGGGTGGGTGGCACACCACTCTTCATAGAGCTCCGGGCGGCGCAGGCGGGTGCGGGCGCGGCTCTGCTCCCCGCGCCAGGCGTCGATCTTCTGATGGTCACCGCCCAGCAGCACCTGGGGCACGGCGCGGCCCTCCCAGACTTCCGGGCGGGTATACTGCGGGTACTCCAGCAGGCCGTCCCAGTAGCTTTCCTCTTCATAGCCTTTCTGCTCCGCCAGCACGCCGGGTTTGAGGCGGAGGACGCTGTCAGCCACCACCAGGCTGGCCAGCTCACCGCCGGTGAGGATATAATCGCCGATGGAAAGTTCCTCATCCGCAAAGGCGTCGATGACACGCTCATCAATGCCCTCGTAATGGCCGCAGACCAGGGTGAGGTTATCATACTGGGCCAGCCGCCGGGCGTGTTCCTCGGTATAGCGCTGGCCGCCTGCCGTCAAGAACACGATATGCGGGGCGGGGCGTCCCTGTTCCGCCACCTCTTTCTGGACGGCCCGCAGGCAGTCCGCGATAGGCTGGGCGTACAGCACCATGCCGCACCCGCCGCCATAGGGATAATCGTCGGTCTGCTTCTGCTTGTTGAGGGTATAATCCCGGATCTGGTGGCAGTGGGTCTCAATATAGCCCCGCTTGGCGGCACGGCCGATGATGCTGGCATCCAGCACCTGCTGGCACATCTCCGGGAAGAGGGTCACGATATCCACACGCATCCCCATGGCTCACTCCGCCTCCTCTTCACTGCGCTCACTGTCAAAATCATCGTCCAGCAGGCCCGGGATGGGGGTGACAAGGATGTACCCCTCCGGCGGGTTGCGCTCTTTCAGGAACGCGTCCACCCCGGGGAACATATATTCCTTGCCGCTGGGGCTCTTGACGGTGTAAATATCCTGGGCGCCGGGGTGGTCCACGCTGGTGACGACGCCATACACCTTGCCGGTATCGGCGTCCCGCACCTCGCACCCGATGAGATCGGCCACATACCAGCGGCCCGCCGGGAGGGTGGCGTCATTCCGATCAAAGTAGAACACCTGGCCCCGCAGTGCCCGGGCAGCATCCATATCGTCCACGCCCTCCAGCTGGAGCAGAGCCATCTGGCCCTGAGCGCGGATGGACTTGATCTGATAGCACTTGCCGCCGTTGCGGGAGGGATAGAGCCTGCCCACCTTTTTGAGGAATGCGACGCCATCGCACCAGAGTTCCAGTTTCATTTCGCCGCGCACCCCATGGGTCGTTACAACTTTTCCGGCTTCGAGATATTGCTGCATAGTTTACTCCTTAACATACAAAAAGGCCCCTTGCCTTGCGGCAAAGGGCCCGTAGGGTGCTCAGTCGATCTCAACAAGGACCTTTTCATCGACCCGCACAGCAGCCGCGCGCATCACCACACGAATGGCTTTTGCGATCCGGCCCTGCTTGCCGATGACACGGCCCATATCTCCCTCTGCCACGCTCAGGTGGTAGACGATGGTGCCGTCCTCGCGGGGCTCGTCCACCGTAACTTTAACGGCGTCCTTGTCCTCCACGAGACCGCGGGCAACTGCCAGCAACAGCTCCTGCATGAGTCAGCCCTCCTACTTACAGAACGTTGGACTTCTTCAGCAGGACGCGGACGGTATCGGTGGGCTGTGCGCCGTTAGCGATCCACTGCTTTGCCTTCTCAGCGTCGATCTTCACCTCAGAGGGCTCCTTGTTCGGATCATAAGTGCCGATCTCCTCGATGAAACGGCCGTCGCGGGGGAAGCGGCTGTCAGCAACAACAACGCGATAGAAAGGAGCCTTCTTGGCGCCAACGCGGCGCAGACGAATCTTAACTGCCATGGTAATATCCTCCAATAAATGTTTTTGTGTTTTAATTTATCTGTACAAACCCGGCTTGGGTCTTATACCAACAGGAAAAAAAACCTCTCCGTCACGGCTTTCGCCGTGCCACCTCCCCTGGCCAGGGGAGGCCTATGCGGAAATTTTATTTTAAGCCCTTGAACGCGTTCGGGTTGCCCATCAGGCCGCCCAGGCGGCGGGCAAAACCCTTGGGGGCTTTTTTGAACTGCTTCATCATCTTCTGCATCATCTCAAACTGCTTGAGCAGCTTGTTGACGTCCGAGACCTGGGTGCCGCTGCCCGCGGCAATGCGGCGCTTGCGCTTGGGGTTGATGATGGAAGGGTCTTCGCGCTCGGCCTTGGTCATGGAATAGATCATGGCCTCAATGCGGTCAAACGCTTTCTCGTCGATCTGGCTGGCGTCGATGCCGGACATGCCGGGCATCATGCTCAGCATGGCACCCGCGCCGCCCATCTTGCGGATCTGCGCAAACTGGGCCAGCATATCGTTCATATCGAACTTGTTTTCCAGCATCCGCTTGGCCGTCTCTTCGGCGGCCTTTTCATCGGCGGCATCCTGTGCCCGCTCAATGAGGCTGAGCACATCGCCCATGCCAAGGATGCGGCTTGCCATGCGGGAGGGGTGGAAGACTTCGAGGTCATCCAGCTTCTCGCCGATGCCCTGGAACTTGATGGGCTTCCCGGTGACCGCCAGCACGGAAAGCGCCGCGCCGCCGCGGGTATCGCCATCGGTCTTGGTGAGGATGATCCCATCCACGCCGACGGTCTCATTGAACGTCTTGGCGACATTGACGGCGTCCTGACCGGCCATGGCGTCCACCACCAGCAGGGTCTCGTCCACGGGAACGGCCTCTTTGATCTGGACCAGCTCCTGCATCAACACTTCGTCGATCTGCAGACGGCCGGCGGTATCCAGGATGAGGATATCGTTGCCGTAGTCCTTGGCGTGGGCCAGGGCTTTCTTGGCGATCTCCGGGGCTTGGCACCCGGCAGGGTAAAGACGGGGCTCCGGCCTGCTTGCCCACCACCTGCAGCTGATCAATGGCGGCGGGGCGGTAGATATCGCAGGCCACCAGCATGGGGCGGCGGCCCTGCTTGATGAAGTACTTTGCCAGCTTTGCAGCATGGGTGGTTTTACCGTTGCCCTGCAGGCCGCAGAGCATGAGGATGGTCTGGCCCTTGTTTTTTGATGATGAGCTTGGGGGCCTCCTCGCCGCCCATCAGGGCAACGAGCTCCTCGTTGACGATCTTGACCACCTGCTGGGCGGGGGGTCAGGCTCTCCATGACCTCCTGCCCCATGGCACGTTCCGAGACCTGGGCGCAGAAGTCCTTGGCAACTTTATAGTTGACATCGGCTTCCAGCAGGGCCATCCGGACCTCGCGCATGGCTGCCTTGATATCGGCCTCGGTCAGTTTGCCGTGGCCGCGCAGCTTTTTGAACACACCGGCAAGGCGGTCCGTCAAAGATTCAAATGCCATTGTTCGGTGCTCCTCTCAAAGTTTTGTTCCCGTTCAGCTCTCGTTTACTTCGTCAATGGAGCGGATGAGGCCCAGCATCTTGTTCAGGGTCTCCACATACTCCGTGGTGGTAAGCTTTGCATAAGGGCCCGTGCACTCAAACCGTGCGTCAATGACCAGCTGTTCCAGCTGTTCCAGCGTCTCCTGCACCCGGCGGTACCGGGCCGCGAAGCCGACTTTTGCTTCCAGCTCCTTGAGCGTGGTCTCGCCATGCTTGATGGCGTCCCGCACGCCCCTGCCGCGTGATGCCGAGGTTTTCTCCGATCTCGCTGAGGGAGAGGTCATCATTGTAATACTGGCGCAGCATCTCGCGCTGTTTGGGCGTGAGCACCTCGCCGTAAAAATCAAGCAGATAGCCCATTTCAAAATCCTTTGCCACCGCTCTGACCTCCGATGTTTGCAAAGGTTTTTTGCTTTACATACGGAGTATACCAGAACCAGCAAAGCCTGTCAAGGGGTTTATGGGGCAGTTCGCCAAATTTTTCGGCAAAAATTCGCCTTTTTCCCAAAAGCGCCGCTTGACGGCCCGCCCGCTTTGCGTTACGATTAAATTGTATGTCGCCCACTGCGGAAAGGAGTGCTCCCCATGCCCATCTACCAGAATCTCTACCAGACCCTGCTGCCCTGCCCCATTGTGGAACTGCTGGGGGCTATCTGGCCGCCTGCGGGCTGCGGGGGCGGCTGTATGCCTATCTGGACTACAACGGCCCCACCGGCACGGCACGGGACAACCTGGCCGAGGGATGCTGGCTCTGGCGGACGAGCGCGGGGCCCTCAAGCCCGGCCAGCCTGTCATCGAGGCTTCTTCCGGAGCCTTTGCGCTGGCATTGACACTGGCACTGGCCGGGCAGACGGCGGGCCACCCTGTGGTGCTGGCCATGCCGGAGGACGCCCCGGCCCTGCGGCAGGAGCAGCTGCTGCGGCTGGGAGCCAAAATCCTCCATGTCCCGGCCCGAGGCGGGCTTTCTGCCGCCCGGGCGCTGGCCAGGCAGACCGCCGCCGAAAAAAAGGCTGGTATTATATGAACTGGCTGGCCAACGACGACAATCCGACGTTCCACCGCCGGGTGACAGGCCCTGCCATCGTCAAGTCCATTGCGCGGGAGGGTGCCAGCATCGTGGACACCGTCACCATTGGGGTGGGCAGCGGCGGCACCATCACCGGGGTGGGCGAGACCATCAAGGGCTGGACCAACGATGTCCGCATGGTGGCCGTGGAGCCCTACGAATCCCAGGCCCTGAGCGGCGGGCTGACGGGCAATCACGGCATCCCGAGATCGGCTTTGGGCTGGTGCCCGAGAACTACAACGCCTACGTGGTGGACAACGTGGCCGCCGTGACCACGGCCGATGCCGCCCGGGCGGCCCAGCGGGTCCTCCGCACCGACGCCATCCCGGCTTCCATCAGTGCAGGGGCCGCCCTGCACGCCGCCGCCCAGCTCCTCGCCAACGGCACCAGCCGCTCGGCGCTGGCGGTGTTCAGTGGACGGCAGAGTTTATGATATGATAAAGGAAAAAGAGGAAGACACCCCATGACAAAAGACATGACGACCGGCGCGATCACCCCGCTGCTGGTCAAATTCACCATTCCCCTCGTGCTGGGCAATTTGTTCCAGCTGACCTACAACGCCGTGGACAGCATCATCGTGGGCAAGTTCGTGGGCGAGGACGCACTGGCTGCCGTGGGCACTTCGAATCCCCTGATGACCCTTGCCATCCTGTTCATCAACGGAATGTGTCTGGGCGCGGGCATTCTGGTCAGCACCGCGTTTGGCGCGGGCGACCACAAGCTGGTGGAGCGGCAGGTCTCCACGGCCGCCATTGCGGGCACGGCGTTCTCCGTGGCATTCTCCCTGCTCTGCGTCCTGCTGGCCACGCCCCTGCTCCGGCTATTGCAGGTGCCGGCAGACATCCTGCCCATGGCCGTGCGGTATCTCCGCATTGTATTTTCCGGCCTGATCTTTACATTCTTTTATAATTTCCTGGCCGCCGTCATGCGGGCACTGGGTGACAGCAAGAGCGCCCTGTATTTCCTGATGGTCAGCTCGGTGCTGAACATCGGCGGTGACCTGTTCTTTGTCAAAGTGCTGTCCTGGGGCTCGGAGGGCTGCGCCCTCTCCACGGTGCTGAGCGAGGCAATGTGCTGCCTGCTCTGCGCCATCTACATCAAATACAAAGTGCCCATCCTCCGCCTGGGGCGGCGGTGGCTGGTGTTTGACGGCAAGCTGCTCAAGAAGATCGTCAGCTACGGCTGGGCCAGCGCCATGCAGCAGGCCACTGTGCAGATGGGCAAGATCGCGGTGCAGGGCATCGTGAACACCATGGGCGTCAGCACCATGGCCGCCTTTGCCGCCGCCAGCCGCATTGACGACTTCGCCTACACCCCGCAGCAGAACATTGCCCACGCCATGACCACCCTCATGGCCCAGAACCGGGGTGCCGGCAAAAAGGACCGGGTGAAAGAGGGGTTCCGCTGCGGCATCCGCATTGAGCTGGTGTATGCGGCCGGGCTCACGGTGGTCTGCTTCTTCGGGGCCGAGGGCATCATGCGGATGTTTGCCGAGGAACCGGAGGTCATTGAGCTGGGCGCGCGTTTCCTGCGGCTCATCTCTCTGATGTACTTCCTGCCCGCGCTGACCAACGGCATCCAGGGCTTCTTCCGGGGCATCGGCGATCTGAAGATCACCCTGCGCAGCAGTATGCTGAGCATGGCAGCCCGTGTGCCCTCCGCCGCGCTGCTGGTGCTGTATTTCCACATGGAGATCGAGGCCCTGCCCTGGAGCTACGCCTTTGGCTGGTTCCTCATGCTGGTCTACGAAGTGCCTCCCATGCTCCGCCTTTTGCGCAGCGGCACGATGGAAAAACGAATAAAATCGCAAGGGCTTCTTCTCTGCCAGGCCGAGAAGAAGCCCTTGCTTTGTTATTTTGTGCACTTTCTTCAAAATAAGTCGTACTCTTTTTGTAGGTTTCCGCAAAATTGTGTATTTTTCGTTAACAATGTCCATAGACAACCTGTTTGCGCCCGTGCTACAATAGGCTTTGTTCTTTTTCCCATTGCCGCGCGGGCAATGGGGAACAAAAAACACAGGAGGAATTTTTCATGCTTGAAAACATCTTTCACCTGAAAGAGAACCACACCGATGTAAAGACCGAGCTCATGGCAGGTGTCACCACCTTTATGACGATGGCCTACATCCTTGCGGTCAACCCCAGCATCCTGTCCGCTTCCGGCATGGACGCCAACGCCGTCCTGATCGCCACCTCTCTGGCATCGTTCGTCGGTACGGCCCTGATGGCTCTGCTGGCAAACTACCCGTTCGCGCTGGCCCCCGGCATGGGCCTGAACGCCTACTTCTCCTACACCGTTGTCCTGACCATGGGCTACAGCTGGCAGCTGGCCCTGATGGCCGTCTTTGTGGAGGGCATCATCTTCATCGTTCTGAGCCTGACCAATGTGCGTGAGGCCATCTTCAACGCCATCCCCATGACGTTGAAGAGCGCTGTCAGCGTCGGCATCGGCCTGTTCGTGGCATTCGTCGGCCTGCAGAACGCCAAGCTCATCGTCAACAGCGATTCCACCCTCGTCACCTACCAGCACTTCAAGGGTGAGACGTTCCACAGCGTGGGCGTGGGCGCCATCCTGGCCCTCATCGGCATCGTCATCACGGCCATCCTGCTGGTAAAAAGGTCAAGGGCGGCATCCTGTATGGCATTATCATCACCTGGGTGCTGGGCATCCTCTGCGAGCTGACGGGCATCTACATCCCCAACCCGGATGCAGGCATGTACTCCGTCATCCCCACCTCCTTCATCAGCTTTGACTTCTCCGCCCTGGGCAAGACCTTTGGCCAGGTGTTCAAGGTCGATTTCAAGGGCGTGGGCATCCTGAACTTCTTCGCCGTCATGTTCTCGTTCCTCTTCGTAGACCTGTTTGATACCCTGGGCACCCTGATCGGCGTGGCCTCCAAGGCCGACATGCTGGATGAGGACGGCAAGCTGCCCCACATCAAGGGCGCGCTGCTGGCCGACTCCATCGCCACCTGCGCCGGTGCCGTGCTGGGTACTTCCACCACCACCACGTTCGTGGAGAGCGCTTCCGGTGTCACCGAGGGCGGCCGTACCGGCCTGACCAGCATGACCACCGGCGTGCTGTTCCTGCTGGCTGTGGTGTTCAGCCCCTGTTCCTCACCATTCCCTCTTTCGCTACCGCTCCGGCTCTGGTCATCGTCGGCTTCTATATGATGGGTTCTGCCCTCAAGATCGACTTCTCTGACCCCAGCGAGGGCATCCCCGCGTTCCTGACCATCCTGGCCATGCCCACCGCTTACAGCATCTCTGAGGGCATTGCCATCGGCGTCATCTCCTGGACCCTGCTCAACCTCATCACCGGCAAGGCCAGCGAGAAGAAGATCAGCCCCCTGATGTATGTGCTGACCGTTCTGTTCATCCTGAAATACGTCCTGCTGTAAGCTGTTTCCCACAAGCTTTCCAGCCGCATGAAAAAAATGCCATCGTCTTGCGACGATGGCATTTTTGTTTTGCTTATTTTTTGTGGGGAAGATGGATCTCCGGGATGGCCACGTTATCGTAGTGGATCACCTCTCCCTGTTCCTCATGCTCCGGCGAGTGCTTGACCTTGCCGGTGTGGAACTCCGGCACCGCCACCGTCTCGTTCCGGTCATAAAGATACAGGTGATGCCCCTCCGGCTCATGCCGCTTCCAGTGCTTTTCCAGCCAGCGGACACAGCGGCGACGCAGCTCGTGTTTCATTGCGTGGAACGCCTCCTCTCGGCATTTCAGATCAGGTTGATGAACAGGGTGATGGCCAGGCTGTTCAAAAAATCCGCAAACAGACTGCCCACCAGCGGGATGATAAGGTACGCCTTGATGGAGGGGGCGTACTTCTCGCAGACCACCTGCATGTTGGCCATGGCGTTGGGGGTGGCCCCCATACCGAAAACCGCAGGTGCCGGACACCAGTACCGCGGCGTCGTAATCGCGGCCCATAACGTTGAAGACTACCAGCACCACATACAGCAGGATGAACACCGTCTGCCCGGCCAGCAGCACCACCAGCGGGCCCGCCAGGTCGGCCAGCTGCCAGAGCTTGAGGGTGATCATGGCCATGCCCAGGAAGAGCGAAAGGCTGATACCGCCGATGTCGTTGATCTCGCCCATATACACCACATAGGCTCCGCTGTACTCGCCGATATTGCGGATGCAGGCCGCCGCGATCATGGCCCCGATGTAGACAGGGAACGTCATGCCCGTGAGGGAAAGCAGCCTGGAAACGATGGTGCCGATGCCCATGGCAATGATGATCTGGAACGTGGCCGGGGGGTACATACTGGCGTGGCGCTCATGCTTGATCTCATCCTCCACCAGCAGGCTGTCGTCCTCAGGCACCACGGTCTTGAGCAGGTCATGCTTTTCGATGAGGGTCTTGCCCACCGGGCCGCCCATCATGCTGCCCGCGATCAGGCCGTAGGTGGCCGCCGCAGTGCAGAGCGTGGTCGCTCCCCGCACCCCAAAGCCCTCCAGCATGGGGCCAAACGCGCCTGCGGTGCCGTGACCGCCTACCATCGGGATAGAGCCCGTGCACAGGCCCACCAGCGGCGAGATGCCCAGCACTTTGGAAAGCCCGATGGCTACAAAGTTCTGCCCCACGCTGAGGCCGATGACCAGCACCAGAAACACGATCATCTCCGTGCCGCCGCTCCGCAGCACCTTGAGGTTGGCCTGAAATCCCACCGACGTGAAGAAGAAGACCATGCAGACTTCTTTTAATATCATCAAAGGCGAACTCTGCAATGCCCGTTCCATAGCATACGCAGGTGAAAATGGCGAACAGCACGCCGCCGATGACCGGAGCCGGGATGCAGAACCGCTCCAGCAGCCGCACCCTGCCCCGCAGGAAACGGCCCAGTGCCAGTACCACCACCGCAGCGGCGAGGGTCTGGTACATATCCAATGTAATTTGCAGCATAATGGTTTGATACTTTTCCCTTTTTTCCTCTGATTGCAGCACCCGGAAGCCGTCAACGCCCCTTTTGCGCATTGCTTATTATACGCGTCCGTCGCATGAAACGCAATCAGGATTCAGCCGCCGAAGAGGCCAAAAAAGCTGGTGTGGGTAAAGCCCAGCACCAGAAACAGGAGGATGAGGGCAAACAGCACCCCGATGATTAGATCCATCTGGTGGACGGTCAGGGGGAACTTATCGTAGAGCTTTTCTTTCGGGTTGACGAAATCAGGGTCGTTGTTGTCCAGCAGTTTCTTTTTGCGGGTTTCACCCTGGGCTTTGGCGGCCTCAAAGGCGGCCTGCTCTTTTTCCAGCTGGGCTTCCCGCTGGGCCAGCAGGAGCCTCCCGCCGGGCCAGCTCTTCCTCGCGGGTGGGGGGTGGTCTTTTCTTCCATAGGTCTGTTCTCCGTTCTGTTTTTTCTTATTATAGCATAGGGTTTTGAACAAAAAAAGTGGGCCGCCCACTTTACCAGCAGGCGGCCCGATAGGCGCTCTCTTTGGGGTTACTTCTTTGCCAGATACTTGCGGATATCAATGGCGACAGCCACGATGATGACAAGGCCCTGGACGATGTAGGTGTAAGAAGAGTTGACGTTCATGAACTGCAGAGCAACTTTCATCAGCTCGAAGACCAGCACGCCGACCAGGATGCCGGGGACAGTGCCGACACCGCCGGTGGTGGAAACGCCGCCGATGGTGGAAGCTGCGATGGCATCCAGCTCATAGCCCATTGCAGTGTTGACGGATGCGCCGCCGGACTTTGCAGCCAGCAGGCAGCCTGCCAGGCCAAACATGCAGGAAGCCAGGATGTAGATGCGGATCTTGGTGGCGTTGACGTTGACACCGGCAACCTCAGCAGCAGCTTCGTTGCCGCCGATGGCGTACATATACTTGCCGTGACGGGTCTTGTTGTACAGGAACCAGAAGCAGGCAGCCACGACCAGGGCGATCCAGATCAGAACGGGGACGCCAATGATGGTGTTGGAGGCCAGAGAGGTGAAGTTCTTGTTCAGGGAGCCGATGGGGGTACCGCCGGTGTAGACCAGGCAGATACCGTAAACGACCTGCTGCATACCCAGGGTTGCGATAAAGGGCTGGACTTTCAGGTAGGAGACGACCAGACCGTTTGCCAGACCAAAGATCGCGCAGATGGCGATGACGAGGATGAAGACCACCGGGGTGGACAGAGTGGGCATATTGGGATAGAACTTACCGGCAGCGCCCTCGGTCTGTGCGAAGATGCAGGCCAGGCAGGCAGCAAAACCAGCCAGACGGCCTGCGGACAGGTCGTTGCCGGTGGTGATCAGGCAGCCGGAGATGCCCAGCGCGATGATGTAGCGGATGGACACGTTCTTGAACAGGTTGATCAGGTTTGCGACTGCGAAGAAGTTGGGGTGGATGATGCCGACGATCAGGGACACGGCCAGCATCAGGACGATAATGGCATTTTCACTCAGCCATTTTTTAACGGACTTGCCGTTCAATTTCTTGGTAGCTTCCACAATAGACAGCCTCCTTGTTTACTGATTGGCCGCTGCCGCCTCGGGTGCGGTCTCAAACTGGGTAGCCAGCTCCATGATGTTTTCCTGCGTTGCATCCTTACCGTCGATAAAGCCGGTGATGCGGCCGTCGCACATGACCATGACACGGTTGGACATACCGATGATCTCGCTCATTTCGGAGGAGATCATGATGATGCTCTTGCCCTGCTTTGCCAGGTCTGCAATGATGCAGTAAATTTCATATTTCGCGCCAACGTCGATGCCGCGGGTGGGCTCGTCCAGGATGCGCACATCCGGGTTGTTGGCCAGCCAACGGGCGATCAGCACCTTCTGCTGGTTGCCGCCGGAAAGGCTCTTGATGGCGGTCTTGGGGCTGGGCACCTTAATGGCCATCTTTTCTTTGTTGGTAGCCACCAGGTCAAGGATCTTCTTGTCGTCCAGCATGATGGGGCCCTTGCGCAGAGCGTCCAGCGATGCAATGGAGATATTATCGGCCACGCTCAGCACGCCCATGATGCCCGTTGCGCGGCGGTCTTCCGTCAGCAGAGCCACGCTCTTCCGGATGGCGTCGCGGGGCTGCCGGATGTTGACCTCTTCGCCCTTGATCCACACCCTGCCGGAGGTGGGGCACGCAGGCCGAAGATGCCCTCCATCAGCTCGGTACGCTGGGCACCCACCAGACCTGCCACGCCCAGGATCTCGCCTTTCTTCAGCTCAAAGCTGCAGTGGCGGAACGAGCGCGGATGGATGGAAGTGAAATCTTCCACTTTCATCATGACCTCGTCAGAGGGGTGGTTTTCCAGCGGGGGATACAGGTTGGACAGCTCACGGCCGACCATCTTGGCGATGATCTGCTCCTTGGTCATGCTGGCCACGTCCCACTTGCCGATGTAATGGCCATCGCGCATGATGGTGACTTCGTCGGCGATGACCTTGATCTCGTCCATCTTGTGGCTGATGTAGACCAGTGCCACGCCCTGCTCTTTTTCAGCTCCCGCATGATGCGGAACAGCGATTCGACTTCGTTGGCCGTCAGCGAGGAGGTGGGCTCGTCCAGGATCAGCACCTTACAGTTGGCGGAGACTGCCTTTGCAATTTCCACCATCTGCATCTGTGCAATGCTCAGCGAGCCCAGCTTTGCGTGGGAGTTGATGTCCAGCTTCAGCTTTTTCAGCAGGGCATCGGTGTCCTTATACATCTTGGCATGGTCCACAATGGTGATGGGGCCTGCCTTTTTTGGTGGGGTAGCGGCCCAGCCAGATATTCTCGGCCACGGTACGGGCCGGAATGGGCTGCAGCTCCTGGTGCACCATCGCGATGCCGCGGTTCAGTGCTTCCAGAGGGTTGGGGATGTTGGCTTTCTCCCCTTCGTATTCGATCTCGCCCTCGTCCATCTTGTAAATGCCGAACATGCATTTCATCAAAGTGGACTTACCGGCACCGTTCTCGCCCATCAGGGCCATCACTTTACCGGGGCGAAGCTCCAACTGCGCGTGGTCCAGCGCTTTGACGCCGGGGAAGGTCTTGACCACGCCTTTCATTACCAGACGGTATTCTGACATTCCGCAGAGCCTCCTTGTGTATGGAATGATGGTGCTTTCTGGCAAACCCTGTTCAAAACAAGGCGCGTGCGTGGAGAAATTGCTCTCGCACGCACGCGCTTTTTAGCTTTCAATCAAGCAATCAGGTTCACTGCGCACCTTGCAACTGTGGGGGATTTCCCAGCTGTTCGATTAGAGGTACTGAGCAGCGTTCTCGGTAGTAACCTTGACGTAGTCAACCCAGTAGTACTCATCCACGTCGCTGCCCTCAACGTACAGCTTGGTGGCATTTGCAGCTGCGGTAGCCTGGCCGACGTCGTCGTTCAGGACGGTACCGGTCATCTTGCCGTCAACAACGTTCTGGACAGCCTCTTTCAGAGCGTCAACGCCGACCAGATAGATGTCGGTGCCAACGGTGCGGCCAGCCTGCTCAATGGACTGCAGAGCGCCCAGAGCCATTGCGTCGTTGTTGCAGAAGACGACTTCGATCTTATCGCCGTACTGTGCCAGAGCGTTTGCCACGTCCTGCTGTGCGGTGGTCTGATCCCAGTTATCCAGGTACTCGTACAGGCACTCCACTTCCTTGCCTGCATCGGTCAGAGCCTTGATGGAGAACTCGGTACGATACTGTGCGTCGATGTTCTCGGGGTCGCCCTTGCACATGATGTAGGTGATCTTGCCGTCGCCGTTGATATCGCCCTGGTTCTCGGTCTCCAGGATCATCTCGCCCTGGAAAGTACCGGACTGGCGAGCGTCTGCACCAACGTAGCAGCACTTGCCAGCGTAGGAGTCCAGAACAGCCTTGTCGGGCTCACGGTTGATGAAGACGATGGGGGTGCCGGACGGAGAGATGGTATCCACGATGGTCTGAGCGGAAGTGGTCTGGACGGGGTTGATGACCAGCACGTCCACGCCCTGCTGCAGGAAGGTGTTGATCTGCTCGGTCTGGGTGTTCTGGTCGTTCTTGCCATCCACGATGGTCACGGCGTAGCCCATGTCTTTCAGGTACTCTTCCAGATCGGTGCGGTACAGGGTCATGAAGTTATCGGCAAACTGATAGATGCAGACGCCGATGTTGGCAGAACCGGAAGCAGCAGCCTCAGAGGAAGCAGCAGCGGTAGAAGAAGCTGCCACGGAAGAAGCAGCGGTAGAGCTGGAGGAGCCGCCGCAGGCGGTCAGGACGCCAGCAGCGCCAACAACAGCAGAAGCCTTGATAAAGTCACGACGCGAAATCATTTTCATAGTTTTATTCTCCTTCATTCGCATATCACAGCATTGCAGGTTTTTTGCATGATTTGATGCATTTCCCGCGTTCTGTTTGTATTATAACCGTCTGAGGAACCGTTCGCAATAGAACAATTCACCAAGATTCTGAGCTGTATTTTGTCAATGTTTCACAGTAGCTATTGTTGTATCCAAGAATCTTTTTTGTAAAGCAGCACAATTTTTCATGAAAGTGCAACTTGTGTCCAAATTTTCTGCAATGGTGCGGAATTTCTATCAAAATTGTTACAAGCCCGCCGCGCGTTTTTTTCGAGCCCGTGCAACAATTTTCCTGTTCTCCCGGTTTTTCATTTCATTCCCGGTTTGTGTTCAGAGGCTCTGTTGTATCTTTGAGGAGTTTTGGCCTCTTTGGGTCACTTTTGCACCCATTTCTCCGGGATCCGATCAGGGAACACTGGCTAACTTTGTAAAATTCTGACATCTTTTTATTGTAATCACGCTTTTACGTGATATCCTTATCTATCATATTGTGAAAAGTCCGTATGGAAGCAGCGCTCCTTACCCCCCCAAGAGAATTTGACCTGTCTTTGATCTGAGCCGGAAAGAAGTTTTGCGTCATGACGCTTGAGCAGGGTTACGATTCCATGGCCCCGCGCGGCGGCACGCTGAACGGTGCCGACAAGCTGTTCCCCGCCGTGGAAGCCGCGTACCGGCGCACCGTGGACGCACTGCGGGCTTATCCGGCACAGCAGAGGTAGCTTTATATCAAGGCGCTGCTTTTGTACAACCTCTCCGTCAATGCTAACGCATTGCCACCTCCCCTAGTAGGGGAGGCTTTGGCAGACCGGAAAGTTTTTGCAAATCGTCATACGCTTATAGCAAACGAACTCTCTTTGCCAAGGGCTCCCCTGGTAGGAAAGACTCCCCCGGCCGGGGGAGGTGGCACGCAAGTGCCGAAAGGGGAACGGCTGTCGAGCGAATGCGAGACTGAGAGGTTGTACGAAGAGCAACTCCACCTAGAACTCACAGCGATCGGAACTCTGTTTGTCAGAGTCCGTGTATCGCTGTGTTTTTCTTTTTTCCTCTGCCGGACTCGCGCCCTCTCAGGCGCTGACGCGCCAGCTGTTCCCCTTTTGGCTTTGCCATTTTCCCCCGACCGGGGAAATCTTTTCCAAAGGGGGAGCCCTTGGCAAAGAGGCGAAACTGTTTTTGTATCCTCTGTACAGTTTTGCCCTTGCAATTTGTTAAAATGTGGCGAATATTATGACAACGTGGTTTTTTTTTCATGCAAACCGACGCATTTTACAGTAAAATCAGGGCAAGATTGGATGCGGTTCCATTTTTCCTGCACACGGAACCCGCACACGGAAAGAGAGGTTTACACCATGCGAACTCCACGACTACGGCTTTTGAGCGCCATCCTTGCGGTGGTCCTGTTCTTCACCCTGCTGCCCGTCTCCGCGCTGGCGGAGGATAGCGGCAGCAATGCCAATACTGGACTTACGATTAGTATTGTCGGAGAATTCAACAACTGGGATCCCATCCAATATCACTATGAAAGAAGTATCCCCCGCTGTTTATGAAGTTACCATTGAAAATACAAGTTACGATGAAATCAATGTTTTACCTGGCTTCAATATTTATAAAAGACCACACCTATGCCGATCAGTGGGGTTCTTCTGTCACTGCTTCCAGCGGAGAATTGCATGATGCAGTTTACTATGGTGATAACATAATGATCGACCCCGGCTCTGATGATGAATCCGCCGTACGCAACTTCATTGTCCGCCTTGACCTAACCAACTGGGATTGGGGCACCAAAACGGGTGCCACATTTACCATTACGGTCACAGCTCCCTCTCGGGACTTTACTTTTGACGCCACTACTGGAACAATTAAAAAATATAATGGAAACGACACGGTCGTGGTCATTCCCCCCGAAATCAGCAGTTGGCCTGTCACAAAAATCGGGGAAGATGCATTTCAAGATAACACCACCATCACCAGTGTGACCATCCCGGCCAGCGTCACGGAAATCGGCAGCAACGCCTTTGCGGGCTGCACAAATCTCACCAGCGTAAATTACATAGCAGGTGACTGGAGTAATCTAACGATTCAAAGCGGCAACCCAGCCGTCCAAGACGCTGCTAAGGCGCCGCTTTGCCAATGCGCCGCTTTTCGATTTTGAATTTACACCTGACAACACTGCCGTCATCGTAATCCGTTACGAGTACAAGGGCACTGCTGCGGATGTCACCATCCCCAGCCGCTACAAAGGCAAACCCGTCACGATGATTGACCATGCTGCTTTCCATAACTCCGCTGTTACCAGTGTTACTATTCCAGATTCTGTCACTTCGATTCCCGATAGTGCTTTTGGATTTTGTTCCCAATTAACAAATATTTCAATTCCTAATTCTGTTACGTATATTGGTTCCTTCGCCTTTGAGGGTTGTACAAGTTTGGAAAGTATCACTCTTCCATCCTCTCTGAGCACGATTCAATTCTGAAGCTTTTTCTTCGATTCGAACAATTGCGGAAATCTCAAAACCATCCGCATTCCGGTCTCGGTCACTTCCATTGGAAGCTATGCTTTTGATGACTGTCCGAGCTCGATGACTGTAACCTATTCCGGTTCCAAAAAGCAGTGGGACGCCATTACCAAGGGCAGCAACAACGACGTATTGGAAAACCATCTCGTCTGCAACACGCTGGAAGCTACTTTTACGGCGGACGGCACAACGCTTGCTCCCGCCCAGACCATTGACCGCGGCGGAAAGTTTACGAAACCCGCTGAACCCTCCAAAGAAAACCACACCTTTGCAGGCTGGTACAACGGCGATGAAAAATTTGATTTTGACGCCGACACCACCAAAGCCCCCAATGTGCTGAATCTGGTTGCCAAGTGGGACATCAACAAGTACACGGTCCAGTTCGTATCCGAACACGGTTCGTTTGCGGATCAGACGATTGAATACGGCGGAACCATCGACACCGACAAGCTCACTCCTCCCACTGTAGAGGGCTTTACGTTCGATGGCTGGTATACCGACGAGACCCACAACACAAAGTTTGACTTTACCAAGCCCATCACGAGCAACACCACGGTTTACGCCAAGTGGACAGCCAAGGATTACGAAGTAAGCTTTATCACCGAGCACGGCGACCCACCCGCCAGCCAGAATGTTCCGTATAACGGAACCGCCAACGACCCCGGAAAGCTGTCGGCAGAGGGTTATACATTCATCGGCTGGTATACCGACCATACCTGCAACACAGAGTTTAACTTCAGCACTCCCATCACGGGCGATACCAAAGTTTACGCCAAGTGGGAAAAGAACGCGCCTGTCCTTCCCGGATACCTATGCGCTGAACGTCTCCGGCGCGTTCGTGTATGTGGACGGGGTGGACGTCACTGCCCCCGCAGGCGATACCTCTCTCCAGCTGGAAAAGGACGTCTCCGTCCGGCTGGTAGCCGACCCCGACCGGATGCCCTCCGGCATGGTGTTTGACCGCTGGACCATCCTGAACGGCGCGCTGAACGCCGATGACGCGGAGAAATTTGAAACCGGCCGGACACTGGAAGAGTTCGCCTTTACCATGCCCGCCGAGCCTCTGAGCATCGAGGCCACCCCCGGATGCAGGAGGAAGAGGGCTCCGATACCGTCTCGGTCATCGTAGGCGTCACACTGGGCACTGCCGCCACCGCTCTGGTAGCCTGGCAGGCCTACGACCTGGGCATGAGCCTCTATCAGGAGCACTGGCTCCCGGCGGATTTCGTCATGCCCAAGACCCGCGCCGAGCTTGCCCTCCTGCTGTGGAACACGGCCGGCCGCCCCGCCCCTGCCGCACAGCCCGCCTTTGCGGACATCCCCGACCCCGACACCGCCCAGGCCGCCCAGTGGGCCGTGGAAACGGGCCTGATGACCCCCAAGAGCGCTGACCGGTTCAAGCCTGAAAAATCCGTCACCCGCTGGAAAGCCGTCCGCAGCTGGAAGCGTGTAACAAACCAGAACCTGATTTTGAAAGGGCCCGCCTGTTTCATCATTCGATGAGAGGGCGGGCCCTTTTGTTCTGGATTGATCCGGATGCATTTTGGCAATGGAACGTCATGGGGCTGTTGCAAAACAGCCCCTTTTTTGGTTTTGGTTCGGAATGGATCCTGCCGAGTTCTTTTTCTGAATTGCAAGCGAAACCGCACATGAAATTTTCAAACCGCTGTGCTATACTGAGCCCAAATCGACACAGGAGGCACTGATTTATGAACACTCTGGATGCCATTCTCACCCGGCGCAGCTGCCGGGAATTTACGGATCAGCCCATCGAAGATGCGAAAAACTGCATCAGCTGCTGGAAGCCGCCATGAGCGGGCCGAGCTGCGTCAATGCACAGGATTGGTCTTTCGTGGTAGTGACCGACCCGGAAAAGCTGGCTCAGATGGCAGATGCCAACGGCCGCCCGGCTGAACCCTTGCGGAAAGCCGCCGCCGGTATCCTGGTCTGCGGCGACCTGGACCGGGCATTCCGCTTCGCAAAGGATTACTGGGTCATTGATGGCGCGATTGCCGCCCAGAATATCTGCCTTGCCGCACAGGAGCTTGGGCTTGGTGCAGTCTGGCTGGGCACTTGGCCGCAGATGGACCGGGTGGAGGCCCAGAAGAAGCTCTTCGCTCTGCCGGAGACCATCGTGCCCCATTCCATCATCGCCCTTGGCTACCCGGAAGCGGACATTACCGCTCCGCGTGCAAGCCGCTACGAGGCCGACCGGGTGCATTTCAATCAGTGGTAAACCACTTTATCGCTGGTTATCTGATCTGCAAGACCTACCGTGAACTGTTGGTTGCCCCGCCTGCGGCGTGGCCGTGCTGTCCCGGGTTGCGCTTACCGATTTTTCTACAGCCCTTGAGCGGGCTTTGAAAAATCGGAGCGCGGCCCCAGCCTCGTTCCCTGTTTCCGCCACTGGCGGCGGTCAGCTCCGCTGCAAGTCCTCTTATCCGCACTTCACGGTAGTCCTCCCGGTAGACGTTCCTAGACTCCACCAACCACGGGCTAACCAAAGCCCCACTGGGGCTTTGGTTCCGGCTGCGCACCGTCGCCTTTTCAAGTCCTCTTATCCGCTGTAGAGTGTTTCCAAAAGGACTACTGCAAAAGAAAAGAGAACTAGTTGAAGGTTATTAAAACCTTATCATCGTATAGATAAATCGAATTGATGAACGTATCCACCAACGCCTGCCGCTGGTCTTTCAGGCTCATGTCCAGCTTGCGGAACCGCAGCAGCCAGAACCTGATAAATTCTTCGGTTACTTTCGGCTTTGCCAGCTTTTCTTCCGCAATGCGTGCTTCAAGCTCACGCTTGGTTTCTTCCAGTTGCTCCAACCGCTCCTTGGTGGAACTGGTCAGGATTCCAGCCTGAATCGCATTCAGCATATTCTGGATACCCGATTCCGCATCCCGGAGCTGCTGTTTCATAAAGAGGAATGTTGGTATTCTCCTTGTTTTGCAGTTCCATCACCTGGGCGATGATAGACTCCATAGCGGCATCGTCCTTAACAAGCTGCATGGTCTGGTTGACCACCAGATCTTCCAGCCACTGCTTGCGGACGGTCTTTTTCTTACAGCCCTTGTGCTTCTTGGCGGTAGCACATTTATAATAGCGGTGGACTTCGCCCGTCCGACTCGTGCCGCTTTCGCCAAACATCAACGCCCCGCAGTAACCACAGTGCAGCTTGGTGGTGAGCAGATAGTCGTCCTCTGCCTTTCTTCGGGCAGGAGCTTTCTTGTTTTTCAACATCTTCTCCTGCACCTCATTGAAAATCTCTGCGGACACAATGGAAGGAATCGCATCGGGAATCAGGATGTCCCGGTACTTCAATTCACCAATATAACGGCGGTTGCTCAGCATATGCTGAATAACATTGAAGCTCATCGGCCCACCGCGCTTGTTTTTGATACCTTTTTCGTTCAGCCAATCCCGAATTTCCCGCATGGTCTGGCCATCGTTGTACCGCTGGAAGGTTTCTGCCACAAAAGGTGCGGTGAGAAGGTCAATTTCAAAGCGGCGGTCTGCATTGATAGTGTAGCCGAAAGGGATAGCACCGCCAGTGAACTTTCCCTTCAGTGCGTTTTCGGTCATGCCACGAATGACCTTTTCGGACAGGTCAGCGGAATAATATTCCGCATAGCCTTCAAGCACCGATTCCAGAATGATGCCCTCCGGTCCCTCGGAGATGATCTCGGTGGCAGACATAAGCTCGACACCGTTCTTCTTCAGCTGGGTCTTGTACCGGGCACTGTCGTAGCGGTTCGGGCAAAACGGTCCAGCTTCCAGACCTGCACGATGTCAAACAGCTTCTTGTCACTGTCCTTAATCATCTGCTGGAACTCGGGTCGATTGTCCGTCTTGGCAGAGATAGCACGGTCAATGTAGTGCTTGACGATGATGATGCCGTTCTTTTCCGCATAGGCAGTGCATTCACGAATCTGGCCTTCAATAGATTCTTCGCGCTGGTTTGTCGCTGGAATAGCGGACATAGATCACGGCGGTCATGGTAGGCCCTCCCATTTACACATCATTGAACGGTGGAGCGTTCTTTCAAAGCAATATTTCGTATAATGTATATACCATACTTTTCATCCTATTGCAATAGGTTTATAGAATGTCATTTTTTCTGATTGTCATTTTTTATGATGGACTCCTGTAAAATTTCGGCCGGTATTCAAAAAGGATGTTCTATCCCATGACAGAGCATCCTTTTCTGAAACAGCTCTCTCTTATTATAGCTTTAAATCGTCCAATTCTGACTTGCTGATTGCAAATCAACCATGTGCGCATACAATCCGTTCCGAGCATAAAGCTCATCCCGGTCGGCCTTGCTCCGCTACGATGCCATCCTTCAGCACAACAACCTTGTCTGCACCTGCCACGGTGCGCATCCGGTGGGCGATGATGAGGACGGTTTTGTTTTTAATGAGCCGGGATAGAGCCTCCTGAATGGCAGTTTCGTTCTCCACATCCAAGCTGGCTGTGGCCTCGTCCAGCAGGATGATAGGCGCATCCTTCAGAAAGGCACGGGCGATGGAAATGCGCTGACGCTCGCCGCCGGAAAGGGCGCAGCCGTTCTCGCCGATGTTGGTGTTCCACTTGTCCGGCAGCTTTTCGGCAAATTCCTCGCAGTTTGCCAGCTTTGCCGCCGCCAGAACCTCCTCGTCGGTGGCCCCCTTGCGCCCCAGACGGATGTTTTCGAGGATCGTGTTGTCAAACAGAGTCACATCCTGAAAGACGATGGAATACAGGCTCATGAGCTTTTCCGGGTCGATTCGGGAGACATCCATGCCGCCCACGGTGATGCTGGCCTTCTGGTAGTCCCAGAACCGTGCCGCCAGCCGGGAAACGGTAGTTTTGCCGCCGCCGGAGGGGCCCCACCAGTGCCGTGACCTCGCCCTGCTTTGCGGTAAAGGAAACATCCTGCAGCACCGTCTCGCCGGAGTTATAGGCAAACCCCACATGGTCGAACACGATATCGCAGTCCTGATTGGTCAGCTGCTCGCTGCCGGTCTGCAGGGGAGCGTCCAGAATCTCATTCATCCGCCCCACATTGGTACGCATGGCGATGACCGCCGCCAGATTCTGCAAAGCCCCCTGCATGGGGACGTACATCCGGGATGCCGCCATCAGGAACAGAAACAGGGTCAGTACGTCGATGCTGCCCTGCACCAGCAGCACTGAGCCGGTGAGCGCCACCGACGCAATGCCCAGCTTGAGCACCATGCCGGCGGAGGACACAAACAGCGCTGTTTCCAGTTCTGCCACAATAGACTGCTTTTCCACTGCCCGAATTTTGTCGGAAAGGCCAGACAGATACCGCTGCTCCGCGTTGCTGGCTTTCAGGTCGCGGAGGGTCTCGATATACTCCTGAATGCCGTCCGCACAGGCCATTTTCGCCGCCATGGTCATGGCCTGCACCTTGTCCTGCACCCGGTAGCTGCCCACCACGATGGCAGCGGATACCGGAATGACCCACAGAGCCGCCAGTGCCATCCGCCAGTCGAACGCAAACAGGCTCAGGGCAATGAGCACGGTGGAGATGAGGGAGCCGAACAGACCGGGGATGAAGTGGGAGCAGTCCTTTTCCAGTACCTCGCAGTCCGCCATGATGGTGCTGGTCAGGTCAGCAAGATCCCGCTTGCCAAAGAAGGACAAGGGCAGCTTGCGCAGCCGCTCTGCAAGGGTCAGGCGGCGGGTGCCGCTCTCTTTATAGGTGGTAAAATAGGTGCCGTTGTACTGGAACCATGTGGTCAGCAAAATCAGCACAAAGCAGGCAACGCATCCCACCAGATAAAAGGTGCTTCTCCCGCTCGTAGAGCCTGCCAGCAGGTCTTTTACCAGAAGATACAGCAGCCCGGTGGGCAGCATGAACGCCATGTTCTGGAACGCACAGGCCAGAACGCCCTTTACAAGCCCCTTTGCGCCCTCCGGGGAGCTGGCCGTTGCGTGTTGAATTTTTTCGATCATTCCTTACCCCTCCTTTGCGACCTTCCACTGCACCGAGGCCTGATAATCCTGCCACATCCGGGCAAACAAGCCGTTCTGTGCGCACAGCTCATCCTTTGTACCGGATTCTGCAATTTGCCCATCCTGCACCACATAGATGCAGTCGGCGTTGGCTACGGTGGACAGGCGGTGTGCGATCATCAGCACCGTTTTGCCCTTGGCAAGCTGCGCAAAGGCTGCCTGCACCTTAGCTTCGTTATCCGGGTCGGCAAAGGCGGTGGCCTCGTCCAGAATCAGGATGGGGGCATTTTTCAGCATGGCGCGGGCAATGGCAATGCGCTGCTGCTCGCCGCCGGAAAGATACACGCCCTTGGTGCCAATGACGGTATGGATACCCTCCGGAAATTTCTCCACAATATCCATGCACTGTGCAGCTTTCAGCGCCGTCAGCACCTCTGCTTCGGTGGCCTGCGGTCTGCCCAGACGGACATTATCCAGAATGCTGCCCTTGAGCAAGCGGCTGTTCTGGAACACAAAGGAAATGGTGTCCAACAGTCTTCCTTGGGGATATCCCGCACATCCGCTCCGCCCACCCGGACGCTGCCACTCTGCACATCGAAGAACCGGCAGACCAGGTTTGCCAGCGTGGATTTTCCGCCGCCGGAGGGGCCTACAAAAAAGCCATCGTCTGCCCCGGCTGAATGTCCAGCGAAACGCCCTTGATGACCTCCTTTTTGCCGTCATAGCTGAAATGCACGTTCTGCAGCTCGACAGAAGCATCCTGCGGGTGCTGCGGAACATCCTGGACCTGCATGGGCGCTGCCTCCAGCACCGAGTCGATGCGTGTCAGCGCATCCGCTACCACCATCTTGTTCTCGCTCATGTACATCATGCGGGTCAGAGTCAGGGAGATCACCGGCGTAATGATGATATAGAACAGCAGGTTCAGCAGGAATTCCGGGGTCACGCCGTGTGCCGTGAACAGCAGCCCGCCCGCGATCAAAAAGGCGAACACGCCGTTGACGGCGGCGGTGTAGAACATCATGGGCAAGCGCAGGTCTTTGGTGTAGGAGATGACCCACTTTTCGTATTCGTCAATGGTGGTCTTGAATTTTTTGAAGGAAAACACACTCTGCCCGAAGGTCTTGACCACCGGGAATGCCCCGGACGTATTCCACTGCCTCGTTGGACATGGACTCCAGTGCGTTGCCGTACTGCCGCATTTTTTCGACCATCCGCTTGCCGGTCATGGTCGCCATAATGAGGAAAGCCAGCACCACCGGCGCAAGGCTCAGCAGCCCCAGCCTCCAGTCGAACGCCAACAGCAGCACCAGCAGCCCCACCGGGGTGGCGATGGCGTTGTACTGGTCGGGAAGCTGGTGGGCAAGATAGGTCTCGGCGGCTCCGGTGCTCTCATGGATGATCTTGCGCAGCTTACCGCTGCCGAAGGTCTCGGCAAAGCCCAGCGGAAGCACCGCCAGATGCTCCGACACCGCCAGCCGCAGATTCGTCGCCACCCGGAACGCCGACAGGTGGGAGCACATCAGCGCCGCAACGTAGATGAGGTAAGAAAGCACCGCGAATAACACTGCCATCCAGCCGTAATGCGGGATGTTCACCGCCTGTGCATAGTAGGTAAACTCGCCGGAATCTTCATCCTCGCTCTGATAGAAGATAAAGCCGTTTTCGTTTTCCTCGTCCAGCAGCTTGTAGGTGTGGGAGAAAACCTCCTGTCCCTGCGCGTCCAGGCCGGTGATCGTGTGACCGTCCATCACAAACTTGTCCACGCCACCCAGGAAATAGCAGTTAAACGACATGCTGTCCGGGTCTGCCGCGTATTTTTTCTGTGGCTTCCGGGCCGTAAGGCTCCGCCATGCACATCCCCAGCAGCAGATCCGTGGTAGCCTCCGCGTTCTCCGCGCCTGCCAGCGGCGCGGTGGCATCGATCCAGATATTCCGATACTCGGATTTTGACAGCTCCGGAAACAGCTCCACATACGTGCCGCTGATGCCGGTCAGATAATCGTCGGTCGTCGTGCTCTGGTCAGCCGCCGGCGGCGTCGTTGTGTCATCTTTTTCGTCTGGCCGCAGCCGGCAGCCGACAGCAGGCAGATTACGC
>VOFC01007095.1_pt1:25000-50955 | contig 50955 bp, 64 predicted proteins | sample 5384161 | NCBI WGS metagenome assembly VOFC01 (sample SAMN12384722, study PRJNA508395) | human gut metagenome | isolation source: healthy gut B | host: Homo sapiens | reverse complement strand
GGTAAAGCACGTTCCACTGTATTTTTGTACTCAGGATAATCAATAGATGCCTTTATGGCGCTCTCATTAGGGATAACCCCATTGCGGTAATGTGTTGCCGCATACATTACATCATCCTTGTCTGCATGCCATAACAGGCAGAAATTACTCACAACCTGTTCTATACATTCATGTTTCATATTTTCAACAATGTTTAGAATTGATTTGCCCTTAAATCTGCTCTCATCAAGCTCTATCTCATCAATCAGATGTGACATGATATCTGCAACCTTTGGATTATCCTTACGCAGATCCTCTACATACTGCTTTGCCTCATCTATCTTCTTTTGCTTTTCCTCAGGAGTGATATCACCATCCTCCTCAGGATTGACGATATTCTGAATGAGATTGATGATATATTCATAATCAATCCTCGTATTACTGTATGCCATAAGCTCATAATCTGAGTCTATTTCCGGTTCTACTGGCGGATTAACCGGGTCCGGTCCCGGGTCTGGCCCAATCTCACTTTTTATGTTCAGGTAATGACCTGCATAGTCTATATATTCCTGTTCAGTAATTCCATAATCATCAAGCATACTTTCATCATATCTGCTGAAGGATTTAAGCTGCGCAAAAGTCTGTCAAAGCTCTGAAACATCTTCATGAAATGAAGCTTCTCATCATCTGACATTGACGGAATGTCGTCCGGTGTCTGAGCTGCAATTCTAAGTGCCGCGAGCGCCTTCTTAAAAGCAGGCTCCACATCATCCCACTCTGCAATAAGCGGTGTATCCTCTGTACTTCCTGCAGAGTAAAGCTTGACAGCATCATCCACACATTTCTTGAAAGTACCGGTGCCTGAAACGTCACAATCTGTCCATACGGCTTTGATTTTTTGTCAAAAATACGATTAGTTCTGGAAAAGGCCTGTATTAAATCGTGAGGTCCCATCGGCTGTCTGTCAATAAAAATTGTCGACATGCATGGCGCATCAAAGCCTGTGAGCAGACGATCCACAACAATAACCAGATCAAGCTGTTCGTTTCTGCTCTTATACTTAGGATCTTTTCTAGAAAGTCGTTTATTTAGATTACTATTGTATGAAGTAATCTGTGAAATATCAAACTTTGTATCAAACATAGCGTTGTAGTCATCAAGAGACTGCTTCATCTTTTCCTGATTGACCTGCGAACCGTCCTCATTTTCAGTCACAGAGTATGTAATGGCAAACTTAGGGAAGTCCGGTAAAACCTGCTTTATGCGTTCATCTATCTTTAATGGCGTTTCTCCGTTTTTCACCCTTGTGAGCAGCTCATAATATTTTTGTGCAAGCGAAATAGAACTTGTAGTCAAAAGCCCTTCAAAGGTCTTGCCTTTTCCATTTTGAAAGCCCAGCTTATGATATGACTTATTTAAAATAACCTCAAGCACCTTGAGCATATGCGTCTCATTTTCATATCGGCTGCTGTCAGTCTCATCCGTCACATCCTTTGGACCATCGTGCTCCACTTGAAATCCCAAAACAGCATTATCATGAATAGCATTCTGGATAGTATATTTGTGCAGACATGCTCCGTATAATTCCTCTGTTGTACGTGGCAAATCCCCCATCAACGGATAAGGATTCTCCGGAACGCGTGGTCTTCCTGTAAAGCCAAACCAGAGTGACTTTCCAAAAAAGCGTTCGATTATTCTCTTGGTAGCCGGAGATACAGCTCTGTGACACTCATCCACCACAAAAGCTATTTTTAATCCTCTTAACCTGTTATACTCAGCTGTGCCCTCCTTCAGACGCTTTGAAATGAGAATCTGCATCTTTTGAATTGTAGTAACAATCATCTGTCTGTCAGACGATTTAAGTTTATTTTTCAAATCAGTCACATTATCAGTATTATCCACATCAATTGAATCATTCTGAGAATATGAACTAAATGACGTATTTGTCTGCTCATCAAGATCTTTCCTGTCTATAAGGAAAATAGCCTTATCCAACGCCGGAATATCCATAAGGAGATTTCTTGTTGCCTTATATGATGTAAGCGTCTTTCCCGAACCTGTAGTATGCCATACAAATCCCGACTTTCCTGTTCGTGATGCTTCACGAATTGCCTCAATAGCATGTATCTGATATGGTCTAAGCAGAATAAGCCGCTTAGCTTCATTATCTAAAACCGTATATCTTGCAATCATCTCATGTGCCTGTGGAATCTTAAGGACATTTTTTGCAAAATCAATATAATCAGAAACCAGCTGATTGTTCCTGTCAACCCATCCGCTGATAAATTCTTTCTTTAGCTCCGTATCACTTGCTGCAGAAAAATACTTCGTGTCAACACCGTTGCTTATAACAAACATCTGAACAGCCGAAAAAATCCCCTGAACTGCCCTTCACCAATGTATTTCTTTATCTGATTGAATGCTTCCATATACGAATGCTGTCTGTTTTTCAGCTCAATATGTATCATTGGAAGACCGTTTATCATCAAGGTCACATCAAATCTACGGTCTCTTGATGCGGCAGCCTCATCATCCTTCAATGCACTGTACTGATTTATAACCTCATACACACTGCTGCCACCTGCAATATGCTCATGATTCATCACAACCAGATGAAGCTTCTTCGTATCACGCTGTACATGCACCATGACCTTGCCGTTTTCGCCTACCAGCCACTCTCCAGCCTTATAAAATGTTGAAAACTGCAACTGATTCTTTACCTGCTCAAACTCTGAATCAGAAAGTGGCTCACCATCCAGCCTGTCCTTATTGTTCTGCTCTAAAATATATTTAAAATTGTTCCATAAATCCGCTTCTGTCTTTAAATCTGGTCTGTACCAGATAACAAAAGAAGGGATTCTTCCTTCATCAGATGTTATCCATAATAATTATCATGTCTGACGGTTCCTGATAGACACCAGATAAAACATAAGGTATTATCTCTTAGGATAGGACAAAGAATGTTCACCTCCTTGGGAAGTCACTTCTGTGACTGATACCTGCAATAAAGTCAATTAGTCCATTCGACAGGGTTTTATGTTTTAGCTGGTTGGGAGCCGGAAGGCCATACCCGAATAACGCGCTAGGTTGTGTACCTGCCAGATTGGAAATGGATTCCTATCAGAAAGGGTCTTTTGCTCATGTCAAACAAAGTTATTTTTAATCTTGATGAACTATTCATCTCTGTTGGTATTGATGTCGGTGCTGATTTCTCCTGGATGTCTATAGCACTTCCAAACCAACAATTCGTAGGAAAACCTTACAAATCCTACATAACAGTATTGATTCCCTTACAACCGCTGTTTCTAAAATAAAAAAGAAGCAGAAGAGTTGTATTCTTTGGAAAGTCGCATTTTCCTCGAATCCACGGGAATTTATCATTACCCACTCTTCTGCTATCTTCGTGATAAGGGTTTTAACTGCTCGGTTATTAATCCTATCATCACTAAGAATAGCACAAACATTAACATACGAAAAGTACATAATGATCGTTTTGATTCTAAAAAAGCTGCTTTGGTTGGTTTGAAACCTGATTTAAAGGTTTCACTTATGCCTTCAGATCTTGCTCTAAACTGCCGTAACCTATGCCGTGAATACTACGATTTAATGGATAATCGCAGTGCCTATGTGAATAAGCTTCAGGGTGAATTACGCATGGCGTTTCCACAGTATCTTGGCATCTTTTCCAAGGTTACTATCAACACTTCTCTTACATTGTTGGAAACTTATACATCTCCATCGGCTTTTCTTAAAGCAGACAAGCAAGAGATTATTGATATCATCAAATCCACAGCTCGATTTGGGCTTACATATGCTCAAAATAAGTATAATGCCATAATTCAGGCGGCAACTGATGCAAATCAGTTTGGTTACATCATAGACAGCAACATCAAGCGTATTCGCCTTTATATCAGCTTCATACGTAAATATGATGAAGAAATCAACAGCATTCTTGAATCACTCCACGAGCTTGTTGATGCTAATGAAGATTCTGACTTTGTCAAGCAGATTCATTTGATTGAAACATTTAAAGGTGCTGGTTTCTTGTCTGCTGTATCCATTATGGGTGAGATAGGTGACTTTTCAGCATTTTCAAAACCCAAACAACTTTTCGCTTATTTTGGTCTTGATCCAGCAGTAAAGCAATCCGGTAAATTTGAAGGCACCAAGGTTCAAATGTCTAAGCGTGGTTCCGCCATCGCCAGATGTGTGATTCACACGTTAACCCTACAAAGCATCAGTATCTCCCGTAATGGAGAAGCTAAAAATCCAGTCCTTCGTGAATACTACCTCAAAAAATGTGACTCAAAACCAAAGCTCGTAGCAATGGGGGCTGTTTCACATAAAGTATGCAACATGATATTTGCAATACTCAGAGACAACAAACCATTCAAAATCATTGCTCCTCAGGAGCATATCAAACAATACAATGCTGCTAAATGCGACATAGCTGCATAAAATACTATAACCCCAATGAATCAATATCTTTCAAAAAACGATATTTTCACCAAGGGGAAAGTCCGCCCTTTTTTAGTCAGAAATCAAAATATCCGCGTTGAATATTGCCCATCTTAATTAATGGCATCCCTGTATTAGTTATTGAACCTAATAGATTGGTTCCAGTATGTATAGAAACCAAATCATCCCCCAACTTACGCTGTTCCCAAACTTTTGGTTTTATTCACCATATCCAAATAGACTTACGCTAATAACGAGTGATGCCACTTTTCATCACTTATAATATAAAAGACGTGAGTCAAATTGTCCCACGCCTAAAATTAATTAAAAGCACGGATGAATGCTCTTAAAAGTAATCAAATTTTTTTTCATATTTTATATTCTATCTCTCACCATCATAAGTGCAAATCCAAGCAGATTCTGTCCTCTCCACTTTTCCATTTCCAGTCTTTTTAGGATCTGTCATTGACAATCCAATCCCCCATATGCAGTCCCTCACAGCACATTCCGCTAAAACCGCATCACCTGTAGCCTTTAGTCTGGATTTCAATTCAGGATTTTGAAATTTTTCACAAATTCCCTTGTAAACAACAATCTGTCGCTTTCCATTCCAAATTGTTTCATTATAATTTGAAACCTTTCTTCCCAAAGCCTTAATTTGTGCAACATCTGTAGTTTCAAGAATCTTCTCCGCTATTTTTGTATCACCAAAACAATTTGCTTTTTGATACATCATGTACTGTTCCATTGATGAAAATCTTATTCCATCACATTCAAACTCACTTAAATACCAGTTACTAAGGTATCCATTTTCCTCATTTGGATTATGAAAACAAACTATATTCATTTATACTTTACCTACCTTTTTTACCGCCAAATCAAGTTCCAAATCATGAAGTCCACAATAAGCCTTCCTCAGAAAATCGACCGGTACTTTATTTATTACCTCTGCGCTTGGAATATCATAATACCACTGATAATAAGCATAAAATTCACCAATCCAATCAGGCATAAATCCTTCGATTGCTTTCCCCTGCTTTAACTTATATTTTTCTGTGTCTGAAAAGTATTTCCACAGTTCTTTTGCATCCATAGTATTAACATAAGCCATCGCATCATCAATGTTTTTTCTGGTTTTACTTTTCATATACGTATTTATAAAATCTTCTGTATCACTATCAGGATAAGACTGTGCCACAAAATCAAATAATTTTCCCTGATTTTCCACCACGTCACCCAGATACGCTTCTGAATATGCGCCCATTTTCTCACCTCTAAAACAATGTACTAAAAACATTCGTAACCTTATTTGCATCTGAATCTACTAAATTACGCATTTTTTTTTCTTGCTTCAATATCTCTTTGATTATACTTATTGTTAAATTCATTGTATTCAACTTGAAGTAAATCACTTTCTATCTCGCGTAAATTTGCATATGCTTTTTCTGTCTTAATACAATACTGAATCCCCAATCCGCCTAACGAAAGCAATTCTTCAAGAATATCTATATCAATATTATCTCGGACAAATTCTTTTTGCAATGTAGAAATATGATGCATTTGCGCGCCATCCCTTTATACATCATATGCATCGGTATCAATACCATATTTATCAATAAACTTTGCAGCAAGCATCCTATAACGCTTGGAATCCGCAGCATCGCGATGTTTCATAAGCTCTGCAAGCCACGATAAAACATCCTTCTCCTGAAAATCAAAAATTTTTAGTTCCTCTGTATTTAACACATACTTATGAACCCATCCATTCTGTTCATTAGGTCTGCAAACAGCCCATTCTTTTGCTAATTCCATATTTTCAGTCAGATAAAATCCACGACCATAATCATGTTTATCGTCTCCGCCACCAAATATTGGTGTTACTATTTTATTAGGGGAACCATGGTATAAAATTATTGTATCCATTTTAATTTCCTGTGACATTCTTATCCCTCCCTTCCTTCAAGAGATCTCATAACTCTAATATCAAATGATTATATAAACATATTTTGTAACATAAATTTTTTTCATTTTCTTAAGTTCATCGCACTTACGTTGGTGAAGAGTGATGAGGTGGTCGAGGTTGGAAAAATATAATGAAATCATTTCCTGTTCATCTTTTTTTCGGAAAAGAAACCATTCCCTTTAAAAGCGTTCTCTGCTGAAACTTTCATGTCATTTTTTGCACCTTTGTTTACCAACGGATGCATATAAGAATTCATTCTGGAATCAAGTTCAAAATAAATCTGTACAAACTTTGAATCCGTTATTTCTTTTGGCTTATAAACTGCATATAAGGTTGATACAATCCCCGGAATTCCCTTATTTGTCTTGATTATTCCGTATGGATTAGATTTTAATGGTGACTTTGTATATACAACATCTCCGTTTTCCACAACACCGTAATTCGAAACCGATGCCCCTGCAAATGAACGACCTTGAAATTCAATCTGATTTACAATTCCATATTCACCTGAAACCGATAGAACATCATCTTTTGTGAAACGATTATCTCTATTCTTTTCAGATGATACCTCAAGATAATCTATCAACTTACGCTGTTCCCAATCGTGAGTAAATCCATTAAATCTAATCTCTGGAACTTTTGCTCCATTTTGTGGAAACATTTTTTGAAGCATATATTTTTTTTCAAATTTTTTGTCTGTTCACACTTTCGCTGGTGAAGAGTGATGAGGTGGTCGAGGGAGGAAAAATACTCACCAATCTTTTCCTGCTCTTCTTGTGAAACTGGAACTGCGAACTCTGTATTTGATACTAAATTCCAATCGGCTCTTGGCATTTTCGACCCTGCTGATTGGTTAGCAATATCATCAAATCGTTGTGTCTGAATAAGTCGATATATAAAACTTTTATCAGCATTATTAGGTTTTAAAACCCACCAGTCACCAACTGCAACACCTGAAAAATCTGGATTTAGCCAATTATGAAGATATGGTCGAAGTTTTCCATACAATACTTGAGAACCATCAAAAACAATTCCTTTTTTAATATTTTCTTTTAGGCTAATATCTTTATTTAATCTTCCTTCTTCTGCAATTACATCTTCATACTCTAGGCTTGGTAAATCGTAGGATGATTCTCTTGAGACCGATTCTCTTGAGGCAATGTCACTAAACTTACGCTGTTCCCAATCCTTAGTAAACCCTTTAAATCTAATCTTTGGATTTTCCATACAAATCACCCTCAATCATATCAATATAACGATTCAACGATGCCATTATATTTTCATCGGACGATGTCAGGTCTTTTAACAAATTCACAAACTCACCTTCGACCTTTCCTATCTCGTCATCTGTTTTTTTGCATATCCTCGAGCAGACCATTTATATCGACTTCCTCTTCCTTTTCAAAATTGTCTACATATCGCGGTATGTTTAGGTTGAAATCATTCTTTTCAATATCATCAAAGCTTGCCAGATAGGATTCTTTGTCTACAGTTTCTCTTCTGTTATACAAATCCATAACTTCATCAATATGTTCGTCTGACATTTCGTTTTGCTTTTTACCCTTAATGAACTTCTTTGACGCATCAATAAACAGTACATCTCTGCCATCTCTATGCTTTTTAAGTACAACAATGCATGTAGGAATAGACGTATTATAAAATAAATTAGCCGGCAATCCTATAACCGCATATATGTTTCCGGAACGAAGGAGCTTTTCTCTTATTTTCCCCTCTGCTGCACCTCTGAAAAGTACCCCATGTGGCAAAACGATTGCCATGGTTCCATTGCTTTTCAGATGGTAAAGTCCATGAAGTAAAAATGCATAATCAGCCTTTGATTTAGGAGCCAGCACACCATAATCACTAAATCTTTCGTCCTGTAAAAATCCGGATGCAGCACTCCATTTTGCAGAATACGGCGGATTCATAAGTACCATGTGAAAGTCAGTTTCCTCACCAGTTGGCCAGTCTCCATCAAGAGTATCTCCATGATGCAGATTCTGATTCTCTGCAGCCACATCATGCAGGAACATATTCATCCTTGCCAGATTATATGTAGACATGTTCAGTTCCTGTCCATAATACTTTATATAGTTTGTATCACCTTTATAGTATCTCTTTGCATTAAGAAGCAGCGAACCCGAACCCATACACGGGTCATAGATTGACAAACCTTTCACATTCTCCTGTCCTGTTATTGCTATTCTAGTAAGAATTTTTGATACTGCCTGTGGTGTATAGAATTCTCCCGCCTTCTTACCTGTCTCTGACGCAAACTGTCCTATCAGATATTCATATGCATCTCCAAGTATTTCACCATCGGAATTAAGCAAATCTGCCTGGTCTATTACCTTTATCAGTTCTGCAATCGTATCACTTTGTTTCTGGTCTCCCGCTCCAAGCCTGCTCGAATACAAATCAATGTCGGAAAACAAATCCACAAACAACTCTCCGCTCTGCTCAATATTATTGAATGCTTTCTGCAATTGCTCACGATTAAAGCAATTATTCCTTGCATCCTCTGCAAAACATGTATATGTAAGCTCAGGCTCAATTACATATTTACGATCCTGCTTTAATTCATCAAGTAAATCATTAGCATATTCACCCTTCAACTCATTTTTATATGCCTCAAGTGCCGCCTTGAGCGATTCCGGCTTCTCATCATTTATCAAATCATATACTCTTATCAAAAATGAATCTGATAGATATTTATAGAATACAATTCCCAAAAAGATAATTCTTATATTCATTCGCGTCCATTTTTGAACGAAGTACATCAGCGCCACTCCAAAGTACACTGATTAAATCCTTACTATTTTCCTGCTCTGCCATTAATTGCTTCCTCCGAAATTCTATAATCTTTTGCTTTAATATTCCTCTCCACTTATCACTTCCGCAAGCTTCCTAACCTTACCTGCATCCGCACACTGATAGCAGTTCTTCATCGCTTCATCATACGAGAAATCTACTGCATTGCCCGCTGCTGTCACATCACACTTCCATGAGCCACACGAGCTGTGTACCTGCGTAATACCTGTGTATTCGATAAGTGCTCTCACATTGGTATCATTCACGCCGCTTCCGGCCAGAATCGTAATATCTTTTCCATATTGATTTTGAAGATGCTTAAGCTGTTTTCTGCCATCCCATACATTTACTGCTCCACCGCTTGTGAGGATACGATCTGCGCCAAGCCTAATAAGCTTCTCCGCTGCACTGTCCTGAATATCTATGCAGTCAAAGGCACGGTGAAACACAGCTTCCCTGCCATACTTATGAATGAGCTCTATCATTTCCTTCGTGCGCTTTTTGTCAAGCATTTTTTCTTCTGTCAGAAATCCAAACGCAATACCGTCTGCTCCATGCTCTAAAAAGAATTTTTGCATCCATAAGCATAGTGTCGTATTCTTCATCCGAATAGCAAAATCCGCCGCCCCTCGGTCGAACCATTGCCACTACCGGTATATTGCAGTTCTCCTTTGCATATATTAAATTGGCGAGTGTAGGTGTCAGCCCTCCCATATATAGGGCACTGTTCAGTTCAACCCTGTCTGCACCATTTTCATATGCTGTTTTCACATCCGAAAAGCTGCCACAGCAGATTTCAAGCATCGGTTTCATCATACTTTCCCACTCTTTCCGCTAAAATAAGGCTTAACCTTCACACAATACATGTGTGACCGACAATAATTACATAAAACAGTTTTACGATAATCAATATTCATTGACCACAATCTCGAATACTCCGTCCTCATTAATTTTTAACCTCAATGACTTAACATATTTATTGTAAAAATCCTTCATTTCTCGCTCTGTCGATGTAATTTTAGTCCTCTCGTATATCTGTCTTGTCATCTCCCAGCCATTCTTTCCGACAATATCATTTGTCAGATTTTTCAATTCATTTATCATGACTTTTTTCTTTAAATCACTTGCATTTCCTGTATAGAAATCGTCTATTGAACAATGAAATATACATCGTTTTGTAAGTGCATCCTTGATCGACTGTCCGCACTTGCTATATTCGTACATCACGAGGAAATGAGCATCCTTTACCGATGAAATAAGTCCCCAGTAATCCGAATCACTTGAGCACAAAATAAACGAGTCTATGTTGTCCTTATAATACGCCTCACACACTCCCGCAGTCATCTTTATATCAACAAGCGACTTTCGGTCTGTCACACGTTCCACCTCCTCGTGGAATACAGGGATATGTATGAATTTTTCCAGCCAGTCCCATCCACAGGATGTATGATAATCATCATAAAGTATAATTTTTTCTATTTTGGACATTTGCTCAGAATTTAAGTTTTTTAATACTCCATACAGCTTGTATACATCAGAATTTTCACAATCCACAACTATCACAACACGCATGCTTTCACGGATAAACTCATATATATTTTCCTTTGTATCTTCCACTGCATCCCTGTATTTTGAACCGTCATTGAAATAATCACCATGCTGTCTGTATATTGTCTTTAAAATCCTTCCGTCAGAATTGAGCAGATTTCCCCTGCCATCCGGGCGCCAGTGGATATACATCCCATATGGATACTCTTTTCTGTGCTCTTTATAGACAGTAAACTCTGCCTTTAGCTTCTTTGGCTTTTCATAATCCACTATGACAAACAAATCCCTGATATACTCCCATTTTATCCAGTCTGGGAAAAGCTTTTTACATGCATCCACGTGCTCATTTATCAGCTTGTTAATATGTACGCAATACTTGTCAGCCGATGAATTATACAATATAATATGCACTTCCCAGCTCTCAAGCTTATTTATATTCTCTGCATCAAACCACTCCATCCTGTTTATATTACCCAGATTATATTTTATTTCATTGTCTGTTTTTTATAGTTGCGCAGCAGACCTGTACGCGCCTTACACAGATATCTGAGTATCCTCGCATTTTTATTTTCTCTTAAGCTGTTTAAAAGCTCCACATACTCATCACTGCACATATGATCAAGTATCTCATTTCTGACACCTATAAGATACGACAGAATCGTCACAAGCTCATATTTCTGTACTGTTTTATATTCCTTTTCCTCTGTAAATTCAGAATCCAACGCATATGCTTCTTCATCTGTTTCTTGTATCACATCATTAACTTCATCAATATCTGATTTATTTATTTCAATATCTGCCAACTCTATTCCCCTTCATTTTCAAGATATATTAAAATTATATCATATGTTGCACTCTTTGTATTGTTAACATTTACTTAAATCTATATTATTTGCCATTTTCTCCTACACATGCTACAATACCTTTGTCCGGATTAATGGTGATTATTATCAGACACTTTTTAGTAGACAGCGAAAATGTCAACGACAACTGGCTGATGCTGTTTGATATGGCAGATGAGGACGACGAAATCGTAGTTTTTACACAAAAAAATCACCTCACATGTCATACATGTCAGTCATCAGGCTTATGGAAAATAACAAAATAAATATCCGATTTGAGAAATCCTATGAGGGCACGAATGCCCTTGATTTTCAGCTCGTATCATATATGGGATATCTGATGGGATGCACTGGTTCATTCAGTGAAAACAAATGTGATGCTGCATCAGCCGAGTCATGTGCTGATGAGTACATCATAATGAGCAATGACACAGGCTATGACCCTGCTGTAAGGTTCTGGAAAGATAAGGGATTCGCTGTACGCAGATTCAATGTAAATTTCTGCAAACAGGCTGTCCAGCGAAGAAAAAAACATCAAGTATCAGGTAGTAGCAGATATTCCGTCCAAGGAAGATAACGTCAATAACAATACCAATATCAATACCGATACTGATACTGATACCGATGCTATCACCGCAAAGTCTTACAATCTGAATGAACTTATCGATGGCAATCATAGCAGCTATACAGACAGTGAACCGTTAGGTGATGAGCTTGCAACTAACGATGACTTACCGTCAAGTGATAAGCTTATGACTAATGATGACTTACTATTCACTGACGAACAGACACCTCATAACGGTTCTGGTAACAGCTCAAATAAAAACGAAGCAGATGAGGCTAAATTCTCAACGGACAGCATTGATACATCAGATATTTCTGAAGTATCGGCAGTCTCCGAAGACTTCGACCATTTTGAGGTAGATTCTTTCTTAAACTGCATGGGAAAAGACAATCTGCTCAAGCTTCATGAGACGCTGGTTCATGTTTATGGTATGAAACAGGGTCAGACAATTTATAAAACCATAAAAGACAAATCCTACTCTTTTACGCCTGAAAAGCTCACGCGTAAAAAGAAGGTAGAGCGTTTTACAGGTATAATTTTCGCACACAGTGATATTAATGATCCCGGAAATTTTGTTGATTTTCTTGAAAAAAACAAGAATAAAAACAAAGAATCTCAATGGCATAAGATCTGCCATCACAAAGAGCTATGGTGAGACAGATGGTCTGAAATATTACAGCCTTTTCAAGCCATATTTCAAAATTATATCTGCACTGAAATAACGCCCTTTATTTTACAACAGAAAGGTAATCCGGATAAAACAATTGAGGCACGGAATTAATACTCCGTGCCTCAATTATGTTATTTATTTGATATATTAAAACGGTTCTCTTGCAACAAGAAAATCAATAATTACATTCGTATCAATCAATACTACCATATCTTTCCTTTCTTGCGGCTTCCAACTCTGCATCCGGATCAAAGTCATCCGGCAAATATTTTTTTTGCCTCATATCTTGTCACTACCAGTTCTTTAAACGCATGCATTTTTTCATCGGATTTCTGAGACGGATAAATAACACTGGTATATGTTTTCTTTGGTATTAATCGTTGAATCACTTCGAGTAAAACACCTACATTATCATCGGACATATCCTGAATCATCCGAACAGCCTGCTCCTGTAACATAGTCATGTGATACACCGCCTTTTCTCATTACCTTACAAAAATTATCATTTCTTGATTTAATTATAACCTCTTTACACTAATTTCTCAATCAATATTTACTTTATGACAATAGCAAATTTTGGAGCTTCCATATAAAACAATGCTGGAAGAAGGGTGGTGTTCACGAATAAAGTTCCTGCAAAGAATTGATGCGGTTTAGGCTTTTGTGCCACATTTGCTCTTTTATGCAATAATATCTTTAAACGACTGTTTTTCGGTCATATTCATAAATTTATCCAGATTTACAACATTTTCGTTGAATAGCATCAGCATCTGTCTGCCATCAGCCCATGGATACAGCCGGTCGGCATGAAAATGTCCAAAGATCCATCTCTTATAATCCAAATTAAATTCTATCTCGCCGAGATATCTTTCCATGGTTGAATCAACCGTGCTCTGATCAAGTCCTGCAAGAAACAAATCGGTTGGTTCATATAGATATGGGCATGTATGCGAAAGTACTAAATCAAACGGTGCCTCATTTCTGCACAATTTTCTTCCGAGCTCCATTTCTTTTTCGTTTAATTGCTCATCCTTATACCACGTCAAATGTCTGGCTTGACGATAGTACTTGTCCACGCTGTAAGCACCGGGCAGAGATAGAGTTTTATAAGACTTAAAATTATATACTGCCGGTCCGTCTGCTAAATACTCAATGTGAGGGAATTCTTTCTCAACAAATATGGAACCATCATATTTTGATATTGTTTCCCAGCTGTCAGGATTTTTGTCTATAACCGTTTTTACTCTTGCTTCATGATTTCCTCTTAGACATATAAAGGTAAATGGCAGTTTTGAAAGCTCTGATTTGAATTTGTGGTCTCTCTGACCAGTGAGAGCAAAATTTGCACCAACATCACCAAGCAGAATCATATAGTTTTCTGATGAATCCAAACTCAATCTTTCCTTATTTTTTTTGATAAAAATAGTGAACCGGCTGTGCGCTGCCATGTATATCACCCAATAAAAACCATTGTTCATTCATCACATTATCTCCATTTTACTAATTATAATGCCATATTTAGGCTTTGGTCTTCCATATAAAACAATGATGGAAGAGTAGTGTATTTTAATATATCCGTAAACTATCATTTTATATTATGATACTTTTCGATAATTTCTTTCAGACTCCTTGGCTCATAATCAATCCATGGCTTCATACAGCCCACATTGTATGCCTGTATTGCTTATCACCTACATGCCTGCAATTATTCGCTTCCATACCAGTCAGACACTTTTGAAAATATACATCCTCTGCACTGTTGTGGGTGTGACCGTATAACAGGATCGTACCTTTATTCATGCCTTTCCATGAAAATATAGGATAGTGACACAGCACAAGGTCATAATTCTTACCACCGTATGAGTCATATATCTCTCTGTAATCGCATATATCATAAAAAAAGCTGCTTATATCTGTAATCAGACACATCATCATGGTTGCCTTTAACAAGGATTTTTTACCTTTTAATGTAGCAACAAGTGCTATGAAAACAATGCGTTCTAAATCTTTAACGAAACAATATTCAGTTTTTTCGGATATCCTTACGTAGAGATGTAATTAGATATACTTATTAAAGCATCAATATCCAATCAAAAAAAGCTTTCCCTCCATTCTCATAATTCCCTCTATTACCATTATTGATTGATTCTTGTGCTATTTTTTTTAGCCTCCTCAATGTTTTCATATTAATGTAGGCTAAACACTTTAGTACTTCCTCATCCATACCATCTTCATAATCAATAATATACTCATCAATATCATACTTTTCCATAAAATTATGACTACACTCATCTACTAATCCCAAAAGGTATTCCGCTTGCTCATCATATTTATCTGTAAGGTCTACTTCCCCTTTTTTAATAAAATCGAAGGAGCCTTAAAAGCACCACTTGCCCTTAATGAATTACTCTTTTTTGCTATTAGTTGGCATTTGCATAACCTTCCAAAAAATGTCATCATAATTATAATTTTTAATATAGATTCTATAAACTAATTTCTGCGAATTTACAACAAGAAAATCACAATGAATAAATGCATTATCCTTTACACTATAAATGATATTTGTTTTTGTTTTATATCCTCTTCTATCTGAAGATATATATTGCATTAATTAATTGCTTTTGTTGGTTTTTATCTAGCTTCATCTGCTCCCTCCTGCGAAACACAATATTGTATCTTTACACCAAGTTCAGCAACTTGATTTTGAACTGACTGTAAAAAACTTTTCTGCATTAGCGGTTAAACTATATAAAAAATGAATTTCTATAATTCCATATGTTATATTTTCTCCTTTGTAGATATCTTCATACTGCTTCTGTTCAAGAAAGGTGATATATACATTAATCTTTTTCTTGCAACATTACTAAATGCTGATATTCATCTCTCCAGTCCATATGGTCAGCTATCAGTAAAATTATTCCATTATTATCATCCGTTAACGCTATGCCATCTACTGTTTTATTATCAACTATCGACATAATACCTCCTACTCTGGTCGAATTATTGTTACTTTTGTACCTGGCGGAATCTGGTATCCTCCAGAGAATATACCTTTTCCTTTTCCAACAACAGTTGCTCCACTTTCAAAAAGCTCAGGAAATGCAATTTTTTGATTACTTGTTAGCGGTGCTGTCAATGATGATTTATATTCATTTATTACAACATTTCCATTTGCCCTATTCTGAGCTAATACATCAGCCTTACTACCACTCTGGTCTCTATATTCCCTGTTACACTCTCAACAACATTACCTTTCACACCTTTATTTGACCAGCCCAATTTTGCATCTGCCATATTCAGTCCTTTTGCTGATCCTGTCGATGCCAGTATTCCGGCTATCATTCCAAGTGTTTGGTTGTTTGTTTTATCATATACCAGGTTAGATGCTCCATATCCTGCCAGAGTTGATACACCTTCTTTTCCAAGCATAACAGTCCCTGATCTGTATTCATAAGGATTATTATACTCATTTTTGTCTCTTACTCACAAAAATCCGACAAACGACACGATTTTCGTGACGGATGATATATAATTCCACTTAACAGGTACAATAAACGCACCCTTAGCAACATTATGTGCTTGGAGGTGCGTTATGTCAGCATATTTATTTTGCAATCTTCGTTCGTATACACAACTTGGCAAAATTTCGCTAGTGTCTATTAATTAACATCATGAATTCTTAATTACTTCGAAACCGCCATGATGATTAATTAATAGACGTGCAGGAGTTGTAGGCTGTTTGGAGTCCGAAAGTATAACCATAATTGAATTAATCTCTTTCATAAAATGATTTGTGTTCTTTAATTACATTCTTTCCAAAATCAGAATTCGCTGAAACTATATCTAACATCTTATCTTTTAGAAATCTACTGCAGAAATTTCCAATTCTTGGATATAGAATATTAGGATCTTCTTTTGAATCCAATATTAGTAAATAGCTTCCCTCTTCGCCTCTTACCATCCATAATAAGAATGCCTTATCAACGCTTTTTTCCTTATCAAAATATATACATAGATTATTAATCAATTCAGTTGGATATGCAGCTGGAATACCTATAAGCACCTGTTCTTCTTTTTTTTAATTATGCAATCATTTTCCAAACCATCAAGCATTGGAAGCGTAATCACAATATTTGCACCAAAAGGATTTATTACAATTCCTGAATATACATCTCTCGCTTCTTCATGATGCTCTGAAAATCCTTATAACCAAAAATAACCGTTTGCTGTTCTTTGGATGAATTCCATTTATATAATTCTTTCCAGTCAGTAAATGCCATTAAAAACTTATTACCTTCTGTGTCTTCGATATGCTTTACAGATATTGAAGACCCTTCTCCCACAACTATTTCTTTACCCTATCTGGTACTATTCTGTAATTGAATATCTGCAGGACCCAATAATTTAGCTTGTGCTAATTCTTCAAAAAACTTCTGTTGTGTTGCATTATTGTTACTTAATCCTTCAATTGCACTGACTAATTTAGGATTACTAATTGGTTCATTAATATTCATGTTTCCCTATCTCCTTCTGGTGATATATTCCATCAGCAAACTTACGGACAAAACCTTTTGCTGGGAAATCAGGATATTTAAATTCCCAAAGACATCCACAGCAAATACACTTGTACCATTTGTCAGCTTTCCACTCAAACCCATTACAATACGGTTTTTCTACCGGTACTTCTGAAAACCTGCCTTCTTTAACTTGTTCTTCAAAAAACATTTTAATTTCTTCATATAATTGGTACGAATTAATCACACTTCCTATTCGTTCGCTACATTCACATTTTATCATTTAAACCACCCCGCTTCCACTTTTTGGAATATATACTTGATTCCCACCTCCCGGTAATACACCTATTGTATTTCCAAGACTGTCATAAATGTTCTGTGGTGCAGCGACACCTTCATAAATCGTGGTTTCTTTTGGAACAACAACTTTTGTAATATTTTCAGTTGTATTTCCCCAAGAAGGATTTAATGCCAAATCCAACTGTGATTGCAATCCTCCACCTTGAGATGTTCTTGATACATATGACCCAACTTTTCCTGCATTACCACCACTTACTCTATACATAACTGTATCCTCTGTCAATGTTGTTTTTGTAAATGTTGCACCATTAAAAGATTCTGCTACTTCTTGGCTGATTTCATTACATGGATTGATTGGTGAATACCTTACAGATTCACTACCACTCTGGTATGCTAAACACATAGGAATCAAAGCAGTCTTTTTCTATCTATTGCTTTTCTTTTATTCCTATTTCACAATTATCCTGTAATAGATAGAGGTGTGCGTCACCACTCTTGAAGCACTTGTGACTTCGTTCATTGAGACTGCTCCCTCTGCTTTGCAGGATTTTGCGTATTAGCTGGATGTTGGCCGCATATGTGCTGTACTTCGTATATCTAACCAGATTGTAACCCGCATTGAAGCGAGGATTCTACCTGTTACATACCATTTACACAAAAAGGAGTTTTCTTATGTACATTATCGGAATTGATATTGGTAAAAATCATCACGAAGCTTCCATTGTTTCTCCTGAAGGGAAACAAATCGGACATTCGCTTCGGTCAGTTTACCACCATAATCTACGCCGTATTTCGGGATGGTAAGACTTATGAACCTAAGAAATTCTGTTAATATATGGTAGTGAGACTACGAATTAAGCCTGCCGGTGGGAGGCTTAGTTGTGATGCTCATTTTAAATTTTTGAACTTTATCACACCACTCATCAATTAATTGACGAAGTTCTTTTGTATCAACTTCACACCAATTCCCCATAGCATCCTCTGCCAGATTATCATATACTTTAGTCGTTTTAGGACTTATTTCCGCACAACATACATTTCCATTTACTTCTTCATATTCACTTTCCCCTGACAGTACTCTATCAAAACCTAATTTAATCCATTTTTCAAAGGGCAATACATCGCATGACATAAAAGTTGTCAACAACTGATATTTCTCATCAAATATGATACTTATATCCTCAATACCATTTTTTAATTTATATTCTTCTATTCTGTATTTCATTTCTATTCCTCCGGAAATGCTGAAATAATTTTACCACTTTGATCTAAAAAACATATCTATTTTCATACCATTATTAGCTACTCCCGAATTTATAAAAAAAGCCCTTATCGTTTATAGTAAAACTTTCACAGAAACACGCACCTTTTGCAACATTCTGTTGCTAAAAGTGCGTTACATCAACATATTCATTTTGCAATATTCATTCGTATGCCTAACTCAACAAAGTTTTAGTGTCATTTATAACACCATGGATACTTAATTGCTTTTGGGCAACCATGATGGTTAATTAATAGATATGCATGGGTTGTAGTGATGCTATTAGATGTCTGAAAGTATAACCATAATTAAAATTATTCCATATTATATTTTTCTAAATCCTGTGCAAATGTATTGTTTTCGATAAGAGCATTAACAACTTCACTCTTTTTTTTGGATATTACTAACATTAATGTACCATCCCAAACCACAATTTCTGAAATTGCTAATGGATGTTGTAATGCTACTGGATTTTTCCAAAAGCCTTTATATCCATCAGCATATGGATAATCATATTTCAATACTTCTTCAAGTGTTATTTCTTTAGGGAAAGCAGAGAAGACCCCCCATATCCATTGAAAGTCCTCTTTATCTAGTAAATTTAATAAGCCTTTTCCTTCAATCCAACAGTATTCATTATTCAAAATTTTTGCTATCTCTTCATCACTTGGATAACATTCAATATTTGTAATAAGCCAATTATAGTTGTCCACATCTCCAATAATATTGCAAATATCTTTTATAGAAATCTCATCATTTTTTTTATTATACAACCTTTCATCTCTTCTCCTTAATTTCTTTTTGGTTTTCCATTTTTACATTTCCATGTATGCTCATGTGGAACTTCTGGATGTTCTTTGGGATTTCCATGGTCACTCATATCAACATCTCTATATGCTTTACCCTCAGAATCATACCATCGTCTAGTTTTTATATTTCCCTCTGCGTCTAATATGTCCACCGATGTATTCACTTCACCGTATGGTCCTGGATTTTTATATAATGAAGTGTGCTTTGAAGATGGCGTAATATCTATTTCATTTCCTAATGTAGATATAATAGTCTTTTTACCACTCTCAACAACCTTCCCAGCATCTTCCGCTGCACTCTCGGCTCCCTTGGCTGCTCCCTCTAGCCCTTTTTCCGGCTTTCCCCACATCTTCCACTAAATTTCCAGCTCCCTCGGTTACTCCATCAATCCCTTTTGGGGCTTTCGCCAGCTTGTTCGCCTCTGCTTCAATTCCATTCAGCCCTTTTGCTGTCATTCCACTCGCAACCATACCGGCAACCATTCCTGCTGTATCATTTCCTGTCACATCTGTGGTTATCTTCTGCGCACCGGCTCCGGCTCCCATTGAGATGCCTTCTTTGGCGACTATTGTTGCTGTGCTTTTGAATGTCAGATTTCCCGCTGTAGATGCCTGACCGATTGGAATCATTGCGGATGCCGCAAATGCAAAGGCATTTTCTGTCAGATAATATGCATCCTCGTTTCCCTGAAACAGGTCATCCTTTATGCCGTTTACTGCCGTGCTGTCAATGTCACCTGTGCTTCCATAATAAATATCCTGAGTGCTCTCTATGGCATCTGCAGCCCCGAATACTGCTGTTCCGCTTCCTACTGCTACTGCAACGTCAGCTACTATTGGTGTTGCAGCACCTCCTGTCAGCACTATGCATGCTGCCCCCCTGTCGCAATTAGTACTGCTCCTCCAACTGTCCTCCAGATTCCCTGTGTCTTTCTCTTTTCGGCTTCATCCTTTATTTTCTGTTCTGTCTCATAGATTTCATTGTATGCTTCTTTATTCTTCTCATGCAGGTCTCCAAATATTTTAATGCCCGTGTTCAGGGCACCTGCATCTTTACCTGTGATAAAACTGCCTGTTTCATAGCTCTCAATCGCACCCTGGCTAAGGCCTATTTTTGAAAGACATGACTGCAGATTTTCCAGAAGCAGCTCTACTGAATTTTCAAGCCGTACCACATTTTCCCTCTCGTAGCTGTTTACATTTGAGACAAGCTTTATAAGGTCGCTATCCATCTGCTCATGGATATCAAATACTCCGTTACTGTCCGGCATGCCCACATCAGATATGTCCGATACTTCTGAAAGTGCACTTCTTATTTTGTCCGTATACTCATCCGTATCCTCATAGTTTGATGCCAGTTTTTTCCTGAATTCCTGTATTGCTTCTTCATCCAGTTTGAAGTTCGTCGAGCTATCAATGGCACGGTATCCATCCTTGTATGCTGCCATATTGTCAAGCAGTGTCTGTGCAGTTACTTTAATGCCTGACAGGATTGTTATATGTGCTTCACCAAGATAACTCTTTACTGCGTCTCCGGTTTTTCCTGTAAATACTGCATTTTCCGTAAACATACTGATTCTTTCTATGCAGTTATCAATATTTTCAATTAGATTTTCAATTTTTCGCTTATATTCCCAGAACAGATCGCTGAGATCCGTATAATTTATCTGAAACCCTTCCATTTTCATCTCCTAGTTTTATGGTATCACAGCTGTATCTGATAGTCCAATACCATTTTTAATATAATCTCCCTGTTTTCTGTCATTTTCATTTATTGCATTTATTATCAGGTCTATTTTTGCCAGATCATTATTTAAAGTATCTCTGTAATCTTTCAAAGGCTTTCAGCTGCCTGTATTCTTCCTGAAATTTGTCCATTGCTTCAGATCTGCTTTTGATTTCTGTCTCTGCCGCTGTGAGACTTACGGAATCAGAAGCTGTTTTTATACCGGCAGTCATAAAAGATACCTGCATATTATCAAGGCTGATTTCCATCTTCGTATTTCTCCTCTCCCTTTTATTAATTGAAAAAATTCTGTATTTTCGTGCACAGATCATCCCATGCGTTAACAAGTCCTGAAAGCACACCATATTTTTCATTCATTTTTTCTTTTAGTGTATTTATTTCCCAGTTGATGGCATCCTCCGCTGCATCTATATTTGACACATATCCGTCGTAAGCTGTATATAAATTTCCGCTCTCACATGAATCCTAACATTCCTGTGCATTGCTGCCTGTCCACATGCACTGATAAAGATCTGAATTTATCATATTCCTCTGGTTATGCTTGATATCATCAATAGCCTCCTTGGCATCATCCAGCTTCCTGTATGCCGCTTTCAGCCTCTCTATTTTCTCATCAAGCACATCTATCTCTGACTGGCACTGTTCCTGCTGTTTTTTTTTTATTGTCAGCTTTCTTTTTTTCTTCAGTTTATTGTATTCTTTTCTGTCATTCTTTTTTTTTGCCATATCAGTTCACCATGCTTCTTTTGAGTTTTCTTACATCTGCGCGCTCTATTTCTGTTTTCTCCATGGCATTAAAGATGTTGTCACACATCATTATCTCATCATCATCTACATACCCTTCAAACACAACCCTGCTGATATCTGTATGCTGAAAATACATAAGCCTGTCACCATTCATTCCCTCAGGATATGGGCAGGCAGCATAATCAAAGAACTGTTTACAGCCATTTATATTTACCTGCAGTGCTCTTGCAACAATCACAAATTTTTTTTTATGCCACCGCTTACTACTACAATGCTCCCAAGTGGCAGAAAATCAAATTTTTCATTCATATCTTTTCACCTCATACTTCAATAAACTTTTCATACATACAAGCTGCAGCAACCGGTATTCACCGGTTGTTGCAGCCGAACTGTCATTACTACATGTAACTGTTTTAGACTCTGGCTTTGCGACCCTATGTTTCCATAAGTGTGCCCTTATGGTTAATAATTTTATTGAATTTGCACATTTTTGTCAATATATTTTCTTTATTCATACAGATGTAATATAGCAATAAAATTGTTAGTAGCAACAGGATTTTAAGTCCTGCGCGTCTGCCAGTTCCGCCACGCCGGCATGAATGGGACCTACAGGGCTCGAACCTGTGACCCTCTGCTTGTAAGGCAGATGCTCTCCCAGCTGAGCTAAGATCCCATATAAAATTGTAGTAGATACTCACTACAAACGACCCAGACGGGACTCGAACCCGTGACCTCCGCCGTGACAGGGCGGCGCTCTAACCAACTGAGCCACTAGGCCAAATGCTTAATGCGTTATATATAATATCACAGTTTGCACAAAAATGCAAGGAAAAAATTTAATGGACCATCGGGGACTCGAACCCAGGACCGACCGGTTATGAGCCGGTTGCTCTAACCAACTGAGCTAATGGTCCAAATATATAAGCCGATGATCGGACTCGAACCGATAACCTGCTGATTACAAATCAGCTGCTCTGCCATTGAGCCACATCGGCATACGACTTATGACTTTTAACTCAGCGCATTGCTGTGCTAAAAATGACTCCAACGGGATTTGAACCCGTGTTACCGCCGTGAAAGGGCGATGTCTTAACCGCTTGACCATGGAGCCTAATAATAATGAAACTCCCCGAGTAGGGCTCGAACCTACAACATCACGGTTAACAGCCGTGCGCTCTACCATTGAGCTATCGAGGATTATTAAGGTTTGTACCTTCAAAACTTCATACAATTCCGATCTGTTTTTTTTCGTTATTAACCAGATTAAGCCCTCGACCTATTAGTAACAGTCAGCTCCACATGTTGCCATGCTTCCACCTCTGCCCTATCTACCTTGTAGTCTTCAAGGGGTCTTACTCCCGAAGGAGGGATATCTCATCTTGAGGGGGGCTTCACGCTTAGATGCCTTCAGCGTTTATCCCTTCCAGACTTGGCTACTCTGCCATGCCGTTGGTCGACAACAGATACACCAGTGGTCCGTCCATCCCGGTCCTCTCGTACTAAGGACAGCTCCTCTCAAATATCCTCCGCCCGCGCCGGATAGGGACCGAACTGTCTCACGACGTTCTGAACCCAGCTCGCGTACCGCTTTAATGGGCGAACAGCCCAACCCTTTGGGACCTGCTACAGCCCCAGGATGCGATGAGCCGACATCGAGGTGCCAAACCACTCCGTCGATGTGAACTCTTGGGAGTGATAAGCCTGTTATCCCCAGGGTAGCTTTTATCCGTTGAGCGATGGCAATCCCACTTTATACCACCGGATCACTAAGTCCTACTTTCGTACCTGCTCCACCCGTCGGTGTCGCAGTCAAGCTCCCTTCTGCCTTTGCACTCTTCAAATGGTTTCCAACCATTCTGAGGGAACCTTTGAGCGCCTCCGATACCCTTTCGGAGGCGACCGCCCCAGTCAAACTCCCCGCCTGACATTGTCCCATTACCAGATCATGGTAACTGGTTAGAAACCCAGTACTACAGGGGTGGTATCCCAACAGCGACTCCGGACAGACTGGCGTCCATCCTTCTTCGTCTCCCACCTATCCTGTACATGCAGTACCGAATCCCAGTATCAAACTGGAGTAAAGCTCCATGGGGTCTTTCCGTCCTGGCGCGGGTAACCAGCATCTTCACTGGTACTTCAATTTCACCGGATGCATTGTCGAGACAGTGCTCAAATCATTACGCCTTTCGTGCGGGTCGGAACTTACCCGACAAGGAATTTCGCTACCTTAGGACCGTTATAGTTACGGCCGCCGTTTACTGGGGCTTAAATTCAAAGCTTCGCTTACGCTAACCTCTCCTCTTAACCTTCCAGCACCGGGCAGGCGTCAGCCCATATACTTCACCTTTCGGTTTCGCATAGACCTGTGTTTTTGCTAAACAGTTGCTTGAGCCTATTCTCTGCGGCCTGCTCTCGCAGGCACCCCTTCTCCCGAAGTTACGGGGTCATTTTGCCGAATTCCTTAACAATGCTTCTTCCGTCGGCCTTAGGATTCTCTCCTCATCCACCTGTGTCGGTTTACGGTACGGGCACGCATTACACAATAGCAGCTTTTCTCGGCACATGGCTCACACGCTTTGCTACTTTATTTCGCTCCACATCACGTCTTCGGATTATACAACGGATTTGCCTATTGTACTCCTACCCCGCTTGTACCGGTATTTCCATTCCCGGCTCGTGCTTTCCACATGCGTCCCTACAGTTCTGATAATGCGTGGTACAGGAATCTAAACCTGTTATCCATCGCTTACGTCTTGCGACCTGTGCTTAGGCCCCGACTTACCCAGAGCAGATCAGCTTTACTCTGGAAACCTTAGATATTCGGCCGAAAGGATTCCCACCTTTCTCTCGCTACTCATTCCGGCATTCTCTCTTCTTATCCCTCCACTGCTCCTTCCGGTACAGCTTCGTCGGTTTTAAGAATGCTCCTCTACCACTCGCATTGCGAGTCCACGGCTTCGGTGTCGTGTTTCAGCCCCGGACATTTTCGGCGCAGGAACTCTCGACTAGTGAGCTGTTACGCACTCTTTGAATGTATGGCTGCTTCTGAGCCAACATCCTAGTTGTCTTCGAATTCCCACATCCTTTTCCACTTAACACGCACTTTGGGACCTTAGCCGGTGGTCTGGGCTCTTTCCCTTTTGACTGCCCAACTTATCTCGTGCAGTCTGACTCCCGATCATCATCTACATGGCATTCGGAGTTTGATATTCTTTGGTAAGCTTTGACGCCCCCGCGGAAATTCAGTGCTCTACCTCCATAAGACTAAATCGAGGCTAGCCCTAAAGCTATTTCGAGGAGAACCAGCTATCTCCGGGTTCGATTGGAATTTCTCCCCTATCCACACCTCATGCCCACCCTTTTCAACGGATGTGGCTTCGGTCCTCCATTGTCTTTTACGACAACTTCAACCTGAACATGGATAGATCACCCGGTTTCGGGTCTGCGTATACTGACTTTACGCCCTGTTAAGACTTGGTATCCCTTCGGCTCCGCACCTTAAGTGCTTAACCTTGCCAGTATCCGCAACTCGCCGGACCGTTCTACAAAAAAGTACGCGGTTGTTCATTTAAAGAACTTCCACAGCTTGTAAACACAGGGTTTCAGGTTCTCTTTCACTCCCCTCCCCGGGTCCTTTTCACCTTTCCTTCACAGTACTATGCGCTATCGGTCACTAAGTAGTATTTAGGCTTACGGGGTGGTCCCCGCTCATTCCATCAAGGTTTCTCGTGTCTCGATGTA
>VOFC01007095.1_pt1:0-22500 | contig 50955 bp, 64 predicted proteins | sample 5384161 | NCBI WGS metagenome assembly VOFC01 (sample SAMN12384722, study PRJNA508395) | human gut metagenome | isolation source: healthy gut B | host: Homo sapiens | reverse complement strand
ATTCTGAATTGTTTTCATGAAAATTTGAATTTACTGTTTTAAAGGTCTTCAATTTTCATTGAAGCGTTCTGATTGATTCTCAAAATCTTTCAAGGTTTCTCACTGTTCAGTTATCAATGTTCTTTGTTTTGCTCTCTTGCGACAGCTTAATTATTCTATCAAATCACTGTTCGTTTGTCAAGCACTTTTTTATTTTTTTTTGAACTTTGTTTTAAGTTCTCTGTCTTGCGACAGCTTTTTTATTTATTCTCAAAATGTTTTTATTTGTCAAGAACTTTTTTGATTTTCTTTTGCATATCTGTTTTAAGGAAAAAGAAAGCGCAGAGGGTGGGATTCGAACCCACGCGCCCTTGCGGACAAACGGTTTTCAAGACCGCCTCGTTATGACCACTTCGATACCCCTGCGTGTCACAATTAACACGTAATTGTTTAGTTGTCTGCACTTGTTCAGCGCAGGATTTATATTATCATCAATGTTACAATATGTCAACACTAATTTCTAATTTTTTTTACATTTTTCTGCGTTTCTTTAAAAAAAAAGTTCTGCAATCCCCATATCTTCAGGAGTTGTGACCTTTATATTTTCATACGAGCCCTCTATGAGCCTTACTTTTGTGTCACTCCCATACTCTACTATCATTGCATCATCCGTAATTGCCGGCACACTTTTCCCACATGACATGTCACTAAACAGCTTATCATAGGACTGAGCCAGCAAATCATATTCAAAGCATTGCGGTGTCTGAATCTGCCACAGGCTTTTCCTGTCAGGAGTATTTGCTGAATATCCCAATTCATCTGACACCTTTATTGTGTCCTTTACAGGCATTCCTGCTACGCATGCTTTTTCTTTTTTTTTCAACCGTATGCATAGAACGGACTATTATTTCATTATCCACCAGAGGGCGTGCGCCGTCATGGATCAGCACATAGTCCGTGCCGTTTGCTGCTTTAAGCCCCTCATATACAGAGTTGTAGCGCTCTTTCCTGCCCCCTGCACTATTGCTTTCACCTTCTTAAAGCCATATTTTTCAATTATCGAATGTCTGAAATACTCAATATAATCCGCACTGCAGACTATAACTATTTCATCCACCGGACTATCCTCAAATGCTTTTATACTATAATAAATCACAGGCTGCCCCAAAAGCTCCATATACTGCTTTGGCATATTACTTTTCATCCGGCTTCCTGTACCGGCTGACAGTATGATTGCTGTGTATTTCTTCTTATCCATATTCCTTTATTTTCCTATCCATGATAAATCTGCACATTATGTTTGCACACCGGTGTAACCGGAAGCAATTACAGAATCATTCACCAAGCTTTAGATTCGGAACCGCATTCAGATCAAGTCCAGACCTCTTACCTGCTATAAAATCATAGTATGCTGCCGCACCTATCATAGCAGCATTGTCTGTACACAGTATCGGTGACGGACGATAGAATTTAACACCCTTGCGCGCGCACATTTCCTCCATCGCATGACGGATAACACCATTAGAAGCAACACCTCCCGCAATGGCAAATTTGTCCATTTTAAACTCATCAATAGCATTCTCAGCGTGTCCGACCAGCACATCTGTAACCGCCTGCTGGAACGACGCTGCCACGTCTGCCCGGTTTATTTCCAGTCCCTTCATCCTGCAGCCGTTTAAATAATTGAGTACTGCTGATTTAAGCCCGCTGAAGCTGAAATCATAGACTCCACCCACAATCTTTGCTCTCGGGAACTCTATGCTGTGCGGGTCCCCTCATGTGAAACCTTTTCTATCTTAGGGCCGCCCGGATAGCCAAGTCCTATTGCTCTCGCAACCTTGTCAAAGGCCTCTCCTGCCGCATCATCCCTCGTACGTCCGAGGATCTCATATTTGCCGTAATCTACCACTCTCACCAGATGTGTGTGTCCTCCTGGTACAACGAGTGCCACAAATGGCGGCTCTAAGTCTTTATTTTCTATATAATTGGCGCTGATATGTCCCTCTATATGGTGCACTCCGACAAGAGGAATGTTTCTTGCATATGCTATGGCCTTTGCTTCTGCCACGCCTACAAGCAGTGCTCCTACAAGCCCCGGACCATATGTGACTCCTATTGCGTCTATATCGTCGAGTGTCATCTGTGCATCTGAAAGTGCCTGCTCTATGACCTGATTAATTTTCTCAATATGCTTTCTTGAGGCAATCTCCGGAACTACCCCTCCATATAAAGTATGAAGAGCTATCTGCGATGAAATCACATTACTTCGCAGATCCGTCCATTTACTACGACTGCTGCCGCAGTCTCGTCGCATGAGCTTTCAATTGCAAGTATTTTAATTTCTTTTTTTGTTTCTGTATTTTCTGTCATTTTATTACACCAATCTTAATTATATTACTCTATTCTGTTTCCGTATCAGAATCTGCCGCAATTTATAAAATGTAAGAATCCTCCAACAGCCTTCCTTATCCTGCCTGAGTACATATTCCTGATATGTTTTAGAATACGAGCTGCCCTCCTTCATGAAGTAAGATGCCTTTACATATGCAATTTTACTACCCTTATCGGTGACATATTTTACATCATTGCTGTCACACACTCCGGTCTGAGCAAGTGTAATCTGGTCCTTGTAGCTTTGCGCATCTGCCGTGACAGACTGTTTGTAGGTATCCTTTGGATTGTTTGCTGCAAGCTCGTCATCAAAAAGCTTAAGCGCCTGGTCGGTGAGTGCATCAAGCTCTTCATCGCTATACTGCATACCATAGTAGCACTTCACAATCCTGTTATAAAGCTTCCACCTCACGAGGTGTCTGCGGATAGTTCTTGTCGAGATCCTTAGTTGTTATTCTTTGTACCTCGGTCAGTATCTTTTCCTTTTGATTAGCCCTTTTAGACTTGTCGTTTACGACATAAACGAACCACATATCGCGGCAATCAGCGCTATTGTTAAAATAACTATACCTGTTTTCTTCATATCGCCCCTCCTTAGTCCTCGTCAAACATGAGCTCCACACTCTTTGCGTCCTTTCCAAGATATGCGTTTGCAAAAATATCCCTCACCTGTGGCATATAGTCATCTGCCCTGACAAGTGACGGCGAAAAATGTGTAAGCCACAGCTCCTTCACGCCGGCTCTCTTTGCCATGTCTGCTGCCTCGTAAAAGGTCATATGCTTATACTGCTTTGCTTTTACTATCTTTTCCTTTTCAGCATACATACCCTCGCAGATAAAAAGGTCTGATCCCTCTGCTGCCTCCACTATGTGCTCAAGTGGCCTTGAGTCCGTACAATATGTTACCTTTATGCCCTTTCTTGCAGGTCCAAGCACCATATCCGGAGTATACACTCTGCCCTCAAATTCAACGGTATTGCCTTTCTGAAGAGGATTCCACAGGCGCATCGGAATTTCTTTTTCCTTTGCTCTTTCCACGGAAAATCTGCCACTACGCTTTATCTCAACCGAATAGCCATAGCACAGCACCGCATGCTTTACGCGGAATGCATGTATATGATATCCGTTCATCTCAAAATATTCATCCTGCTCATTGAGCTCTATGCATTTTATCTCAAAAGGCAGCTCCGGCGCAATCGTCCGAAGTGCAGTGACAACCCTTGTAAGCCCCTTAGGTCCAATAATGGTAAGCGGCTCGGTGCGCTCCGCATTTCCCATTGTAAGAAGAAGCCCCGGCAATCCGCTGATATGGTCTGCATGAAAGTGGGTGATGCATAAAATATCTATCGGCTTGAAATTGATTCCGGCCTCCTTCATCGCAATCTGCGTTCCCTCACCGCAGTCAATAAGTATATTGCTGCCGTTATATTTTAGTGAAAGTGCCGTAAGCCATCTGTTTGGCAAAGGCATCATGCCTGCTGTTCCAAGTAAACACACGTCTAACATAAATTTTCCTCCGCAGTATAGGACATGATGACACCGTCCTCTACCGGATGCTCATATAGATTTTTTCTGATTCCAAGGTTTACAAACCCCATCTTCTGATACAGTGATATCGCAGCCTCATTAGTCACCCCTGGCTTCGAGCACAATGCGCTCAACACCTGACTCTTTTGCCTTTTCCTGCAGGCATCTGATAAGATGTGCACCCACACCTTTTCCTCGTGCTGATTTTTTGACTGCGATATTAGTCAGCTCTCCCTCATCAAATGACACATACGTGCACTGATACCCCAGTATCTCGCCATCCTCCTGTGCCACAAGCATGATATTCTCCGGAAGCCTCATGGCATCCAAAAATCCCTGTCTGCTCCAGGGCTGTGTGAAGCTGTCTTTTTCTATCTGCGCCACCGAGTCTGCATCCTCCGGCTCCATGGGTCTTATTATCATATTCTAAAAATCTCTCTCCTTTTCCTGTCTCTCTCTCTCCGCCTGTGATAATCTGAGATACTCAGGCTTATGGTCTGCTGCATTTTCTGCCCTGCCCTGCTCATAGAGCACCTGTCCAAGACATGCTACAGCCGATGCTCTTTGCTTATTGCACATGGCAGGTGCAAAGTCATAGTCCACCTTTACGTGCTCATTAATATAATCCCTGAACACATCCACTCCGTCTCCAAGGAAAATCACCCTGCGGCCGAGCTCATTGATTTTGTCAACTATCTCTTCTATCATCACTACGCACTGCGGCAAAATGGTATTCATCCTGCCATCGGTAAAATCATACAGCCCTGTATAGGTCTGCTGCCTTCTTGCATCCATAAGAGGACACACAACATCTGCGCTGCCCCACAGATTGTATGCAAGCGCATCTACAGTAGGCACAGAAACTATCTGCTTATCCAGTGCCAGTGCAAGCCCCTTCGCCGTCGCAGAGCCTATACGAAGCCCTGTGAACGATCCCGGTCCTGCTGAGACTGCAATAAAATCTATAGTCTTAAGGTCAAGCTCTGTCATCTTAGCCACCTCATCAAGCATCGGAAGAAGCGTCTGCGAATGTGTCTTTTTATAATTTATCGTGTATTCTCCTATCAGATTATCGTCCGATACGACAGCCACACTGGCCACAAGCCCAGAGCTGTCAAGCGCAAGTATCTTCATTATAAAACCTCTTTTATTGTTATTTTTCTATAGTCAAAGCCTTTTTCCAGGTCTTTTTCAATAGTAATCTCTTTTCTCTTCTTCGGGAGTATCTCCTCAATGAGATTTGCCCACTCTATCATCGTAAGCCCATCTCCGTAGAAATAATCCTCATAGCCTATTTCATCCATCTCCTCAATGTCACCAATCCTGTATACATCGAAATGATAAAACGGCAGCCTCCCCTCCTCGTACACCTGCACTATTGTAAATGTAGGGCTGTTTATAGGCTCTGTGATGCCAAGCCCCTCTGCTATGCCCTGCGTGAGCACCGTTTTACCCACTCCTAAATCACCCACAAGTGTACACACATCCCCCGGCTTTGCCTGCTGTCCAAGCGTAACCCCAAGTGCATGCGTATCATCTGCCGAAAAGCTTTCTATTACTGTTATATTTCCTTCACTACTCATATTACCAGCTTATACCCTTATCTATTTATTTTATCTTTTATCTTATATCTATTTTGTTTATTTGATTTTCAGTCTGTATTTCTCCAGTGTACTGCCTGCCAGCTCCTTTAACGGCTCATAGCTGTCGCCCAGCTGCTCCTTTGAGAGAATGTATGCATTCTTCCTGTTGCTGAATATAAGTATCCTCTTATCATTTGCCACGAATCTGTACACCTGCTCCCACGGAAGCTGCGCCATCTCATCTCCCTGACTTACATTTATGTGCTTTTCGTCTACCGCAAAATGCAGTGGCTTTGAGAAAACTTCATTTGTCTTCATAATCATCTTTACCCTGCCCTTGAGTGAAAACGGCACATATAGCAGCACCAGAATACCAACTATAATATAAAGCACCACATACTCCGTATTGCCTTTTTGTGCGCTTAACACTGCTGCCGCACCCAAGAGCACAGCAAACAGCAATGATATGACACCCTGACTGCCCTTGTACGCCTGCTCTATATTAAATGAATATAAATCCTTTTCTGTTACTTTTACATCAAATTCAAGCTTCATATTCTGCTCCCAACTAAATATTTGGATTTATTATAACATTCCTTTTAAAAAAAAAAAGAGCGCAATTGACTGCGCTCTTTATGTTTGTGACTAATATATATCGTGTCAGGTATTTTCTCTATCCTCTTCCCTTTAAAACCGGTGACAGTCTCTTGTATATAAGCACTGTGATAAGTGTTGATATAAGTCCCTTTACGATGGTAAACGGAACATTGAATATTAAAAGTGCCTGCCACAGCTTGCCTACTGATGGAGAAGTTTGCTGTATGCATCCAATGATTTCATTTATTGGCATGAACTTTGTGTATGCAGGATACACGATAAACAGATTCGACGGGAAGCTGACGATTCCCATTACCACTGAACCGACTACAGCGCCGATTATTGGCACCCTTTTTTGCTTATTCTTCTTGTAGATAAGTCCTGCTGTTGCTGTAAATACTGCTCCGAGAATAAAGTTTGAAAGCTCTCCTACCGTAAAGCTCTGTGTTACTGTACAGTGAAGCAGGTTCTTGATAAACTCTACAATCACTCCTGCTAACGGTCCGTATGCAAATGCTCCGATAAGTGCAGGCAGATCTGAGAAATCAAACCTTAATAAAAAACGGCATGATTGGAATTGGAAACTCGAGGTACTGAAGTACAAATGCAAGTCCGCTTAACATTCCTGTGCCGACTAAAAGTCTGATGTTTACTTTTGATTTTGTGTTGTTTGTTGTTACGTCCATTTTACACTCCTTTGATGCTTAAGGAATCCTGAGGATATTGTGAGTGCAGCTATCTAAAATCTGAATAGCTGCTTTAAAAAATCCCGGAAGAAAATCTTCCGGGACTTAATATCACAGTGTAATGACACCTAATAATCTTCTCTCATCCAGACTATACTGTCGGCTTCGGAATCACACCGAATCATGCCTTGCGGCTCGTGGGCTGTACCACCGGTAGGGAATCGCACCCTGCCCTGAAGAATTCCTATTTATTTTACAATCGTAACTGTTCAGTACCTTCACAGTTGCGAGTCGCAAGCCATTAGAATCAGCTACGCTGATGGCCGCTTGAACATAATTACGTTTTCTTTTTATTTCTGTACTAATTTATGATAAACACATGATATGCACTTTGTGGTTTTTGTCAAGGTGTTTTTAATTATCAAGAATAATATTGTCAAAGAAATTATTTTTCTTGCCCTTTATGTAGTGTGGCTTTTTGTTTCTGTTGTTATTATTCTTGCTGCCTGTACTATTTCTATCGTTTCTGCTATTCCTGCCGCCGTTATTTCTATTACTTCTTTCAGCCTTGTTATCTTCATTGTTTTTTCCACTGCCGCTGTGTTCTGACTTACCGGCCTTGTCTGTGCCCTGTCCGATTTTCATGGTAAGCTGGATGCGCTGCTTTTTGAGGTCAACGCTCATAACCTGCACATCTACTATGTCTCCTACACTGACAGCCTCAAGCGGGTGCTTGATATAGCGGTCACATATCTCTGAGATATGCACAAGTCCGTCCTTGTTTACTCCTATATCCACGAAGCATCCGAAATCTATTACGTTTCTGACTGTTCCCTTTAATACCATACCCGGTGTGAGGTCCTTCATCTCAAGGACATCGCTTCTTAGAATTGGCTTTGGCATATCCTCACGCGGGTCTCTTGCCGGCTTTTCAAGCTCTTTTACGATGTCACGCAGTGTGATTTCACCAACTCCTACCTCGTCTGCGAGCTCCTTGTAATCAGATACCTTCTTTGAGATTCCAACTACATTTCTGTTCTTTACATCCATTGTGTAGCCGAGCTTTTCAAGCACTGCCTTTGTGGCATCATATGACTCAGGATGCACGCCTGTGGCATCAAGCGGGTTCTTTCCGTCTGAGATACGCATGAAACCTGCACACTGCTCAAATGCCTTCGGTCCAAGCTTTGCTACCTTAAGAAGCTGTGAACGTGATGTGAATTTACCGTTTTCCTCTCTGTAGTCCACGATGTTTTTGGCAATGGTCTTTGAGATGCCTGATATGTACTCAAGCAGTGAAACTGATGCTGTATTTAAATCTACACCAACCTTATTTACGCAGTCCTCTACAACTCCTCCGAGTGCCTCTGAGAGCTTTTTTTCTGGTTCATATCGTGCTGATACTGTCCGACTCCGATTGACTTTGGATCAATCTTTACAAGCTCAGCGAGCGGATCCTGAAGTCTACGCGCCATGGATGTGGCACTTCTTTGTCCCACATCAAAATTCGGAAACTCCTCCGTGGCAAGCTTGCTGGCTGAATATACTGACGCACCTGCTTCATTTACTATGATGTACTGCACCTTTACCGGAATTTCCTTTAACAGCTCTACAATCACCTGCTCTGACTCACGCGATGCTGTTCCGTTTCCAAGTGAGATAAGTGTGACATGATGCTTGTCTATGAGCTTTTTGATTACGGCCTTTGCCTCCTCGACCTTGTTCTGTGGTGCCGTCGGGTAGATTACTGTGGTATCGAGCACCTTTCCTGTAGGGTCTACGACAGAAATCTTGCAGCCTGTACGGAATGCCGGATCCCATCCAAGCACAACCTGTCCTGCAATTGGAGGCTGCATGAGAAGCTGCTCCAAGTTCTTTCCGAATACCTTTATAGCTCCATCCTCTGCTTCCTCTGTCAGATTGTTTCTGATTTCACGCTCTATGGCAGGGGCAATAAGCCTGTCGTACGCATCCTCCACTACCTCTGTGAGTACGGCTGCTGTAGGCGCTCCATCATTTGTGATAACCTGCTTTTTAAGATATTTTATGATATCCTCTGTCGGTGCCTCTATCTTTACTGTGAGGATTTTTTCCTTCTCACCACGGTTAATTGCGAGTGTTCTGTGACCTGCCACCTTGGAAAGAGCCTCATCAAATTCATAGTACATCTCATAGACAGACTCCGCCTTTGGATCCTTGGCTGTCGATATAAGACGCCCCTTTTGCATGGTAAGCTCTCTGATTTTTGTTCTGTAACCGGCATTGTCGGATACGTTCTCTGCAATGATATCCTTTGCTCCGGCAAGTGCAGCCGCTTCATCTGCCACGTCCTTTTTCTGCATCCACATATTTAGCTGCTTCTGCCATGATATCAACAGACGATTCCTGCGCTAAAATGGTCTGTGCCAGTGGCTCTAAGCCCTTTTCCTTTGCGATTGTGGCACGGGTTCTTCTCTTCGGACGGTAAGGTCTGTACAAATCGTCAACCGCCACCTGTGTCTGTGCCTCAAGGATTGCCTTCTTAAGCTCATCCGTAAGCTTGCCCTGCTCCTCAATGCTTGCAAGCACTGTCTGCTTCTTGTCCTCAAGATTACGTAGATATGTCAGTCTGTCGAAGAGATTTCTGAGCACCTCATCATTTAATGAGCCGGTTGCCTCCTTTCGGTATCTGGCGATAAAAGGAATCGTGTTTCCCTCATCTATCAGCTTGACAGCGGCCTCTGCCTGTCCTTTTTTATATCTGCAGTTCTTCTGCAATTGCAGCAATAATATCCATTTTTTTACCTCTTTAAAAAACTTATTCTTTTCGTATTATAAATGAAGTGATACAATAAAATCAACTTTATAGAAAGGAATTTTATTATGGATCCACAAAAATTTGATTATAATCAGGATTATAACTATAATTTCGGCAGCAATTATGGGCCGGGCTTTAATCCCAACAACAATTTCTACAATAAACGCTCACGCAATATGGAGGTTGCGGCACTTGTGCTTTCAATAATTGCCATCGCGTCGTGCAGCTGTATTTATGTGTCTATCATATGCGGCTCGCTTGCCATGATTTTTGCGTTACTGTCAAAAGGCGGTGCCACCTCAATGAGCAGCATGGCTATGACCTCATTCTGGATTGCGTTTGCCGCTGTTGTTATCACTCTTATTATCTATATCGGCTCGTTTGCCGCCATGCTTCACGAATACGGAAGCATAGAGGGTATATTAAAGGAATACCAGAACCTGACCGGTATCGACTACAATGAGCTACTTCAGCAGATGAATACCGCAAAATAATATAAGCATATTTTTGACTATACAGTTTACCACAATAATGGCAAGTGCAAGCCACATATATAATGGCCTGAAGTGCATTCCGATGTGCAGCCTGCCGCGGCTTATCCGCTGCAGTGTCTGTGACAGCATAAACCAGCCGCCAAAAACGGCTGTATACGGCACAAACGGATGGAGTACAAACGACCTTATCAGATGTCCGTGCAGCAGCGCAAATGTGGCTCTCGTGCCACCGCACCCCGGACAATAGTAGCCTGTATATGCGTGCAGCGGACATGGAGGCACCTTTGTGAGTATCTGCGTACCGCATACTCCAATCACTGCCGCAAGAGCCGCAAATACAGCTATGCATATCCAGCCCGTTATATAGAAATACCTGTCGATTGTTTCATCTGTCTGCATGATATGTGTGGTCCTTCCTGTGATTTTGTGTAACCATATGAATACAAGTATATGCTATATATCTGACAATTGTCAAAGCATTAATTTAAACATTAATTTAAGTCTAACTTAAGCATTAATTCAAAACTATTATTTCAGGAGAAATATAATGAACCCAAAAAAGAAATCCAAAGAATTAAAAAGAATATCAAGAGAGAACCTGAACGGAAGATACAGACTTAGCATGAGCGTTTTTCTCACTGTCACACTCATAAATCTGTTTAGTGATCTGCCGTTTACCTACCTGCTCGGAAATGTATATGCGACAAAGGTTCAGACCGTCATCTACTACATTGCCGAGGTGCTTTTATCTATCGTGGTCGGCGTGCTGCAGATGGGACTCATACGTTTCCACCTTAATATGGCAAGAAAGAAAGAGTGCCGTATCAGCGATGTATTCTACTGCTTTATGAATCACTCCAACAGATATTTTGGAGCATACATCATATATTATGCCATCTCTATGATTGCAAAGGCGCCTTTCCTTGTAGCCAGAAACTTTTTCAAGCTAAGCGGCGACACTATGGGAATTGCTATCGCTTTATATGCTGCAAGTGCTGTGCTCAGCTTTATTGTACTGGTTCTGTTTCCGTTTTACCTGTATCTGGTGCTCTCTCGCGATGATTTATCAGTATTTGCATGCCTGACTCATGCAATAAAGCTGATTCGCGGCAACATACTCAGAGTCATTTACATTAACGTAAGCTTCATCGGTATGCTTGTGCTTTGCGTGCTGTCGCTCGGCATCGGCCTGCTCTGGGTGGAGCCTTACTATGAGCAGACCTTTACAAATCTCTTCCTCGATGTGACAGGGGAGCTGCCGGCTGTGGACTGCGCGGTGTAACGGCTTATATAATCGCTTGTGCATGGAGCGCTTCGAATTCAGGTTCTGTAAGTGCATGAAGCGCCCGGTGCACAGATTATATATCACTCCGCTCTCATAACTCCTTAGTCTAGTGGGAGTAAATGCCGTCATCCGCAGAGCTTATCAGGCGCGGAAAATCAAACGCGCATTTTACCTCAATATCTAAATTCAGGCTATGCTGCTTGAACGAGTATTTTCCGCGCCGCTTTTGCTGATGACGGCATATAACTCCCACACGACACATCGTAAATCGAACGTAGCGACATACAATCTGTGCACCGAGCGTTCCATGCACTAATATACTTCTTCTATTTATCTTACTGCTCCATGCACTTACTCAACTTTTATCGAAATTTCCGAACATGTGGGATATATAATCCGCATCCCATCCGCTACACGCACCCACTCTCAACCTAAAATCGAAGCTCTACATCTGCAGCAACCGGTCCATAATCCTTTGCTGCAACGCAGCTCTTGTCCATGATTTCAAGCTCTGTGCAGTCGTCAGCCGTGATGAGTGTGACCACATTGGTATCTGTTCCAAAGCCTGCGCCTGCTACCTTTAGGTTGTTTGCCACTATCATATCTGCATTTTTCTTTGCAAGCTTTGCTTTCGAGTTTTCAAGCATATTCTGGGTTTCCATAGAAAAACCGCATATAAGCTGTCCCTTAGCCTTGTGTGCTCCGAGGTATGAAAGTATGTCCTCTGTGCGCTCAAGCTCAATTACAGACTCATATGAGCTGTCATTTTTCTTTATTTTCTCATCAGCCGGATGTGATGGGCAAAAATCCGCTACTGCTGCGGTCATGATGATAATATCCTGTTCAGCAGCCTTTGATTTCACCACGTCTGCCATGTCTGCGGCCGATGTCACATTTACCACATCTACAAACATAGGTGGCTCAACCGATACTGAAGCGTTGACCAGTGTAACATGCGCACCGCGGAGCATACAGTTTTCTGCTATGGCACGCCCCATCTTGCCTGTTGAGTGATTGGTGATAAAACGTACCGGGTCTATTTTTTCCTGCGTTGCTCCGGCTGTGATGAGTACGTTCTTGCCCGCCAGGTCCTTTTCACAGGCTATTGTCCTCATTATGTAGTTGAAAAGTGTCTGTGGCTCCGGCATTTTTCCTGCACCGGTGTCTCCGCATGCAAGATATCCTTCAGCCGGCTTTATCATCTCAAAGCCGTATTGTTCGAGCTTTTTGATATTGTCCTGCACAATCCTGTTCTCGTACATATTGGTGTTCATGGCAGGAGAAATAAGCTTAGGACATTTGGCTGCAAGTATTGTGGTGGTAAGCATATCGTCTGCGATTCCGTTTGCCATCTTGCCTATCACATTGGGCTGATGCAGGTGCCACCATAAAGATGTCTGCTCTCTTTGCGAGCGCCACATGCTCTACGTTGAATTCAAAGTTTCTGTCAAATGTGTCCACGAGGCACTTGTTGCCTGTGAGAGTTTCAAATGTGATTGGATTTATAAAATTTGTTGCATTGTGTGTCATTATGACGTTGACATCGGCGTGCTGCTTTACAAGCATACTCGCAAGGTTTGCTATCTTGTATGCCGCTATGCTTCCTGTCACTCCCAAAACTACTGTTTTTCCTTTTAACATGTTTTTCACCTCTGTATAAAACTATTATTCTGCAGTCATTTTTTGTTTACATCGCAAAATGCTTTGTAGCCATCCACAGACTTTGCACTTCTAGCTGCATTGGCAATGGCCTTTGCCATGACATAGGCACTCATTGGCCCCACCAGATTGATATCGGCAGGCACACTGCCCACTGATACAGCATAGATTGAATCTCCGTCTGCCATCGTGTGCACGGGTCTGATTGCTCTGCCATAGCCATTGTGAGCCATGGATGCCACCTTGTTGAGTGCGGTCTTGTCAAGCTTTGCATTTGTTATTATTGTACCAATTGTGGTGTTTCCTGTAAACATATTCTGAATCTTCGCCGCTGCCTCAAAATACGCTGTCTCGTCATCAAAAAGCAGGCCATTTTCATCCAGTGCTCCGGCAATTTTCTTATCTGTATCTATATCATATATGTCACCAAGTGCGTTCAGTGTCACCACTGCTCCAACCTTTAGTTCTCCAAGCTGTACTGCATAGGCTCCTATTCCGCTCTTCATGCTGCGCTCACGCCCCATATATTTGCCAACTGTTGCGCCCATTCCGGCTCCATAATTTCCCTGTAAAAAGGTATCATAAGAAGCGTTCTCACAAGCCTTGTATGCCATTTTGCCATCTGGCCTTGCATTTTTATCACCTATTACCAGGTCAAAAATACACGACTGCACCACAAGGGGCACCTTTGTGACTCCCACATCAAAGCCTATATCGCGCTCCTCGAGATACTTCATCACGCCTCCCGCTGCATCCAGACCAAAGGCAGAGCCGCCTGATAGTACAAGAGCATGTATACCCTTTGCGTCTGCCACAGGATTTAAAAGTGGTGTCTCCCGCGAAGCCGGGCCGCCTCCCCTTATGTCAACTCCCGCCGGTGACTGTTTATCAAAAAAGAAATACCGTACAGCCAGTCAAGCCCTTAGTGTCCTCGGCTTGGCCTATTTTGAAGCCGCCGATATCCATTATGTCTATTTCATGCATATGTTTCACCTTGTATCATGCCTTTCTTTTAACTCAAATGCTTTTTTACCGTTCCTAGTCCAACTGCTTATAAAACAGGCGGACCTTATCAGTCCGCCGTACATACAATTTCACATTTATTTTAAATCTATCTGAATTTATTTTGCTGCAATTGGTTTGATAGTATTTAAAACCAATCCAACAAGGTATACGATGATTGCGGCAACTATTGCCTCAATTACTCCGTTAAAGCTGATGACTCCGGTGATAACACCCAGCACCGCGTTTCCTGCCACACCGATTGCATCTGCATAAGCATCCTTGTAAAGCACGAAGATTGAGCCCATTACAAGCAGTGTATTGGTCATGGCACCGGCTACACCTGCATATACAAACGGAATAACCTGTGTGCTCTTTCTGATAAATACAGCCTCAACTACTATAAATACTACAGCTCCGACTGCTATGCCGATTCCTAAAGCGGCTGCCTGTGAAAGTGACTCTGACATCTTGCCGAGGAATGCATATACTCCGAATGCAAGGAATACTGACATGAGCACATTTAAAACTGTGCCCCAGAGATTTTTCTTCTCTGACGCAAGCACCTTTTTGATGCCTATATATACAAAATAAGGTATAACACCTACTAAAATTCTTGGAACAAATGCTATGAATAAGCTCTTAAATATACCTGAGGTTCCGACCAGGGATGCGGCAAGCACCGGCGAAAATACAAAGGATGAAAGAGTTCCTCCGACTATAGTTGCCTTTAGACAACTGGTAAATCCGAATACAAATCCAAGGAATGCTCCCTTTTTAGGTCCGCAGAAAAGTGAACCAAGGATTACCGGAATGTGAATAATCGTAGCGTTGATAACTACGAGCGGAATATATCCGAGTGGTGTGAATGCCATGATAATGATAATGGCTGTGAATAAACCTGTCAGTACAAGTTCGTTTGTTTTTGAATTGCGCATTGTTTTTCCTCCTTTGGTAAAAGCCCATATGGGTCTCGTCCTAATTCTGTTGTGCTGTGATTCTGTCACACGGCATAAAAGCGCACATGAAAATTGTATGGCTGCTGGATTCTCGTATGAGTAACCCGCATTTATGTATCATACCACCGTGCAAGAAGTGTGTAAAGCATTTTTTGTTATTTTTTTAACAATTTTTTTAACAAAATGTGTTGGTGCCGTTGCAAATCACCGACATATACATCGATGTCTTACATATGCTGCATTGTATCACACAAGGTGAAAAAAAATCCCCGGACATTGTATAAATGTCCGGGGAAATTATTTATTCTACTGTAACTGATTTTGCAAGGTTACGTGGCTGGTCAGGGTTTAAGCCCTTTCCTGTTGATGTGTAGTAAGCGATAAGCTGACAGATTATAACTGACTCGAAAATCACAAACTCATCCGGTGCCTGTGGGAGTGAGATATGCACATCACAGATTGACTTATCTGTAATATCCTTATCCTTGCTAAGAAGGATAACGTATGCGCCTCTCGCCTTTACCTCGCGGATATTTGAGATGACCTTGCTGTATACATGGCTCTGTGTAGCAACTGCGATAACCGGAACACCCTCGCTGATGAGCGCGATTGTACCGTGCTTTAACTCTCCTGCTGCATAAGCCTCAGCATGAACATATGAAATCTCTTTAAGCTTCAGTGCGCCCTCCATGCTTAATGCATAATCAAGTCCTCGGCCTATGTAAAACGCATTTGTAGCATTTGTCATTCTCTTCGTAAGCTGTTCAATCTCAGGTGCCTGTGTGATAACTGACTCAATGAGATTTGGAACCTCCTGCAGATTCTCAATAAATGTCTTTGCCTCTTCCTTGGTCATCGGCCGGATACAAGACCAAGCTTGCATCCAATCAGGTAAAAGCTTGCCACCTGAACTGTGTATGCCTTTGGTACTTGCAACAGGCAATCTCAGGACCTGCGTGTGTATAAAGTACATAGTTACTCTCACGGGCTATTGTTGAACCCTTTACATTTACGATAGAAAGCGTCTTTTTTTTAGTATACTTATTAGCCAGACGAAGTGCCTCTAAGGTATCGATTGTCTCACCTGACTGTGACACAAAAATAACCATTGACCTGTCTGTGAGAACAGGCTGCTCATATCTGAACTCTGATGCAATCTCAACAGAAACGGGAATACCAAACTTGTTCTTTAAAAGAGCTTTTCCGACCATTCCAGCATACATAGCTGTACCGCATGCTACAACTGTTATGTCGCTTATATCCTCGAAGAACGAATCAGGAATATTATCATCCTCAAAGTAAGGAAGTGAATCTTTGATCCTTGGAGTGATAGTCTTTGTGATAGCTGCAGGCTGCTCATGAATTTCCTTGATCATGAAATGCGGATATCCATCCTTCTGAGCTGCCGTTACATCCCAGTTTACCTCAAGATAATCCGGCTCAACTTTCTTACCCTCTAAATCCTCCATTTCGATTCCATCAGCAGTCATTGTCATGATAGTGTACTCCGGAAGTATAAAATAGCGCTTTGAATATTTAATAAACGCTGTAAGATCTGATGCAATAAATGCTCCGTCATCGCAATATGTTGCAACCATCGGGCTTACATTTCTGACAGCAAAAATCTTTCCCGGCTGATCCTTGAACATGATACAGAACGCAAATGAACCCTGAAGCTCTGCTACTGCCTTCTTAATAGTAGCCTTTGGATCTCCGTCATAGAGCTTGTTGATAAGAGCCGCTGCTACCTCTGTATCTGTCTCAGATATAAGAGAGTCTGCAAGATCATACTTGTTTACAATCTCGTGGTAGTTCTCAATGATACCATTGTGGATGAGTGCGACATTTCCAACCTTGTGAGGATGAGCATTGGCATTGGTAACTCCGCCGTGTGTTGCCCATCTTGTATGTCCGATTCCACAGGTTGAATTGTTCTCATCATCGCAGATAGCTAGAAGATCCTTAACCTTTCCGACGGTTTTGCGAATAGAAATCTTGCCTGTATCCTTAAAATAAGCAATACCTGCACTGTCGTATCCACGATACTCTAACGCTGCGAGTCCTTCCGTCAAAATCTTCTGTGCCTCTAAACGGCCTGTAAATCCTATAATTCCACACATAGTGTTAGATCTCCTTTTCGATATATAATTTTAAATGTACAAATATGTAACTGTTCTGTAATGAACAGCTACTTGATTTTTATGGTTCTCTCGCTTTGTTTTGATGTCTCCATCATATTTGGCTTGAGATACGCATCCATATATGCGTCCAGGCATCCGCCGAATTTTCGATAACCTGAAACCTCGTTAACCGGCATCATTTTTACGTACCTGCCGGTGCATGGCGCTAAAGTTTTTAACTTTTCGAAATCCAATTCCTCCTTTTTCTTGGACTTTGTTATTCTACCACATTGGGATAAATGCCTCAATTGTAAAATTAGCCGAATTTTTCATATATGTGGGGGTAAATTTATAATATGCGACTAGATGTCGTAGTATAACAAAGATTACGCTATATTTATGGTCAAAAAAACACAGCACTGCGATAAACAGTACTGTGTTTAAATGTATTAGTAATGTAATTTTATTGCATTATTATGCGATTATGCGTCAGCATTTGCCTCTTTAAGAGCTGCTGTAAGCTGAGGAACGATCTTCTTTAAATCTCCTACTAAGCCGTAATCAGCTACGTCGAAGATTGGAGCATCCTCGTCCTTGTTGATGGCGATGATGAGATCAGACTCCTCCATACCTGCAACGTGCTGGATTGCTCCAGATATACCGATTGCGAAGTAAATCTGTGGACGTACAGTCTTTCCTGTCTGTCCTACCTGATAATCCTGTGCTAACCAGCCGTTCTCTACTGCTGCACGAGAGCATGATACCATACCACCCTTGAAACATGAAGCAAGGTCACGAAGCATCTCGAAGTTCTCAGCGCTTCCAACTCCACGTCCGCCTGATACAAGTACCTTAGCGTCCATGATGTTCTCTACGTTGCCAACTGCCTTAACGATATCCATGATCTCAACATAACGGTTGTTCTCCTCGAGTGTAGGATTGAACTCGATAACCTCTGCTGCTCTGCCAGCCTCTTTAGGAAGCTTCTGCATAACACCAGGACGAACTGTTGCCATCTGTGGACGGTTGTCAGGACAAGCGATTGTTGCGATGGTGTTACCACCGAATGCAGGACGGGTCATCAGCAGCTGGTTGTGCTTCTGCTCCTGTCCGGGAATAGCAACGAGAGGGAAATCACCAATCTCAAGTACGGTACAGTCAGCAGTCAGACCGGTCTTAACTCTTGCGGAAACGGTAGGGCCGAGGTCACGTCCGATAGCAGTTGCACCAACTAACATGATCTCCGGCTTGTACTCGTTGATTACTGATACAAGAGCCTGTGCGTATGGCTCTGTTCTGTATGTCTCAAGTGCAGGATTGTCTACAACGATTACCTTGTCTGCGCCGTACTCACCGAGCTCTGTTGCAAGAGCCTTTACGTTAGATCCAAGAAGTACTGCAGTAACCTCTGTATTTAAATCTGCTGCTAACTCTTTAGCTTTACCGACTAACTCAAAGGCGATGTCGCTAAGCTTATTGTCTACCTGCTGTGCGTAGATATATACGCCCTTATATTCTTCTAAACCCATTTTTGGTTCCTCCATACTAGATGATATGTTTCTCTTTGAATTTCTCCATGAGATAGTTTACTGACTCTGTTGGATCAAGGTTAACCTTTTCTCCAGCTCCCTTAGGTACCTTGTCAGATGCCTTAGCAATCTTTGTAGGTGATCCCTTAAGTCCAAGATCTGAATCGTCAACATCCTTAAGGTCAGCTCTGCCCCAGACAGTTACCTCTTTGTCAAATGCATCGAAGATTCCGCCCGGTGTCATATATCTAGGCTCATTTAACTCTGAAAGAGCTGTGATAAGACAAGGCATCTTAGCCTTAACTACGTGATATCTGTCCTCGTACTGACGCTTAACGACTACAGAATCTCCCTCAACCTTGATATCCTCTGCGTATGAGATTACAGGAAGTCCAAGATGAACTGCGATCTGTGGTCCAACCTGTGCAGTATCACCATCGATAGCCTGACGACCTGTAATGATTAAATCATAATCGAGATTTCTTAATGCACCTGCAATTGTAGTAGATGTAGCCCATGTATCAGCTCCACCAAGTACTCTGTCTGTTACTAAAACTGCATCATCTGCTCCCATAGCCATTGCTTCACGAAGAACTGCATCAGCCTTTGGAAGTCCCATGGTAAGTACTGTAACTTTTGCTCCTGTCTCATCTTTGATTCTTAATGCTGCTTCAAGACCTGCTTTATCATCTGGGTTCATGATAGCAAGCATTGCTGCTCTATCAAGAGTTCCATCTGGGTTAAATTTTACGCCGCCCTTTGTATCAGGAACCTGTTTAATACATACTACGATATTCATGTATTTGTTCTCCTTTATTTATTCTAAGTAGCTCTACAGTTATGATAGCTCTCTTAACTATCTGAGTAATGAGCCTGAAATAACCATACGCTGAACCTCTGAAGTTCCCTCGTAGATCTCTGTGATCTTTGCATCACGCATCATACGCTCAACATCGTACTCTCTGATATATCCATAACCACCAAACAACTGAACGCACTCTGTTGTAACAGCCATAGCTGTCTCTGCTGCGAATAATTTAGCCTTTGCTGCATCTACTGAGTAAGAAACCTTAGGGTTCTTAGCAAACTCTGCCTTCTTCATAGCTGCTGCGTATACAAGATACTTAGCTGCATCGATACGTGTAGCCATATCTGCAAGCTTGAACTGTGTATTCTGCTGCTGTGCGATTGAACGGCCTTTCCTTTGTGTACTCGATAGTTCTCTCTAATGCGCCCTCTGCAATACCAAGTGCCTGAGCAGCGATTCCGATACGTCCACCATCAAGTGTATGCATAGCGATTGGGAAACCTCTTCCCTCTTTTCCAAGTAATGCATCCTTTGGAATACGTGCATCCTCGAAGATAAGCTCGTATGTAGATGATCCGCGGATACCCATCTTCTTCTCTTTTGTTCCGAATGAGAATCCAGGTGTTCCCTTGTCTACGATGAATGCAGAGAAGTTCTTCTTCTTGCGTCCACGCTTGTCCTCTGTGATGCTTGTAATAGCGATGATGATGTAAACATCAGCGACCTTACCGTTTGTGATGAAGCACTTAGATCCGTTAAGAACCCACTCGTCTCCGTCTAAAACGGCCTTTGTCTGACATCCCTGTGCATCTGTACCAGCGCCCGGCTCAGTAAGACCGAAAGCACCGATCTTCTTACCTGAAGCAAGGTCAGGAACATATTTTTCTTCTGCTCCTCTGTACCGAATGTCATAATAGGATCGATACAAAGTGATGTATGAGCAGATACAATAACGCCTGTTGTACCACAAACCTTTGATAATTCTTCTACACACATAACGTATGTAAGTGGATCACAGCCCTGTCCGCCGTACTCCTTTGGTACAGGAATGCCCATGAATCCATATTTTCCCATCTTAGCAACTGTCTCTGCTGGGAATACCTCTGTCTCGTCAGTCTCCTGTGCAAGAGGTTTAACTTCTGTCTCTGCGAACTGTTTGAAAAGGTCGCGAGCCATCTCATGTTTCTGATCTAAAGTGAAATCCATGATTTATTCTCCTTGATTTTTGTTTTGTTATTGAATTCTTATATAACTTTATAGTTTATATATAAGCTACATAAAACCTATATTTTATAACGTATATATGTTATATATAAAGCCTACGGATTGCTACGCTTTCGCTCCCGCAATCCTATGTACATTCGCAATCCGCACTACCGTGCTTCTTGCTCATGTCCATTAGCGTCTCTAAAGCGTACAAATTTTTTGCAAGCAAGCTTGCATCATTTATACGCTTTGAGACCAGGCTTTATTGCTCCTACTGCGCGTCTACAGGTGTCTTTGTGCGGTCTGCGTTGTAAACGTAGAATCCCTTGCCGCTCTTGCATCCAAGGTTTCCGCCTCTTACCATCTTGCGAATGAGTGGGCACGCACGATACTTGCTGTCACCTGTCTCATTGTAAAGAACGTCCATGATTGCAAGGCAGATATCAAGTCCGATGAAATCTCCAAGCTCTAATGGTCCCATTGGATGGTTAGCACCAAGCTTCATAGCTGCATCGATTCCGGCGATATCTGAAACGCCCTCCATCTTGATGAAAGCAGCCTCGTTGATCATTGGGATAAGGATACGGTTTACTACGAAACCAGCAGCCTCGTTAACCTGTACAGGTGTCTTGCCGATCTCCTCTGCAATCTTCTTAATTGCATCAACTGTCTCAACAGGTGTGTTAACACCTGCGATAACCTCTACTAACTTCATACGATCAGCAGGGTTGAAGAAGTGCATACCGATTAATGGACGTGTAAGTCCGTTTCCGATCTCTGTGATTGAAAGTGATGATGTATTTGAAGCGAAAATACACTCTGGCTTAGCAATCTTGTCTAACTCAGCGAATGTAGTTTTCTTAACCTGCATATCCTCGAAAGCAGCCTCAACGATAAGGTCGCAATCTTTACAAAGATCTTCTTTTAAACCAGGAGTGATGCTTGCAAGAATGCCGTCAACCTTCTCCTGTGTCATTTCTTTTGCTACAAGTCTTGCATATCCTTTTGCAATCTTGTCTTTTCCGCCTTCAGCCCACTCCTGCTTAATATCGCAGAGTGCTACCTCGTATCCATCTACCTGTGCGAATGCTTTTTTGCGATTCCCTGGCCCATTGTACCAGCACCGATAATTCCAACCTTCATTTTAATTCCTCCTAAAATATATTATGGCGCAAAAAGCTTTAAGTGCTAAGCCTCTGCAGCATAACTTAATCATATATATATAAAACTGATGTGAATAAACTAATTCACACTACAAGGGGATGCACCTGCATCCCCTCATATATCTATTGGCAAAGAAAAATTAGTACTTCTCAACGATAGTAGAACATCCCATTCCACCACCGATACAAAGTGTTGCAAGACCTCTGTTAGATCCTCTCTTCTGCATCTCATGTAATAATGTAACAAGGATACGACAGCCTGAAGCTCCTACAGGATGTCCGAGTGCGATAGCACCACCGTTTACATTTACCTTGCATATCGAAACCAAGATCTCTTGCTACAGCGATTGACTGTGCAGCAAATGCCTCGTTTGCCTCGATAAGATCGAAATCATCAATTGTAAGACCTGTCTTTGCAAGAACCTTCTTTGTAGAAGCTACCGGTCCAACACCCATGATCTCAGGCTCAACTCCGCCAAGTGCTCCTGCTACCCATGTAGCTAATGGCTTAACACCGAGCTCCTTAGCTTTCTCTTCGCTCATTACAACTACTGCTGCAGCACCATCATTGATTCCTGATGCGTTACCGGCTGTAACAAGTCCGCCCTCTTTACCTGAGCAGCAACGAAGCTTAGAAAGAGTCTCTACTGTTGTTCCGGCACGAGGTCCCTCGTCCTTTTTTTTTTTTGAACTCAACGATTTCTTTCTTAACCTT